>JAEEGL015202756.1_pt1 | contig 33186 bp, 20 predicted proteins | sample 9134231 | NCBI WGS metagenome assembly JAEEGL01 (sample SAMN16246548, study PRJNA631951) | gut metagenome | biome: gut microbiome; feature: rumen; material: fiber-attached | host: Bos | place: Iran: Karaj | collected 2018-10 | reverse complement strand
GGTGTAGTGGCGCGCCATCAGCCAGCGCGCCTTCTCTTCGTCCAAAAGCGTCCCGTTCGTCGTGACCGTCCGCCGCAAGTCCAGTCCGGCCTCGCGGCAAAGGCGTTCCGCAAGCGCATCCGCCTCGCAGAGCAGATCCCACTCCAGCAGCGGTTCGCCGCCGAAGAAGCCGAGGACGAACCGCCGCCCCAGCTTCTGGCTGGCATGGTAGTCCACCGCCCACTCCACCGCGCGGCGCATCGTCTCCCGGGACATCGCCACGCGGCTCTTCCGCCCCGCGTAGCAATAGGCGCATCGCAGGTTGCAGTCGTGAGTAAGGGAGAGGGTAATGGACATGAAAAGAGTTATTCCAGATAAAATGAGATCGATGTTTGAAAACAACCCGAACAACTAAAACAACTTCAGCGCGACATGGGCAGATCAGTCCGCACCCGGCATCGATTGTCCACCGTTGTCCATGTTGTCGTTGCTCCGGTTTATGTCTTCCCCAATGCCTTTCTTTTGTTGGGTTCTCCTTGTCTCCTCTGTCGACACTTGGACAGGCTTACCCCAAATATCCTCATGGACGGGCTGCCCCCAAAGTCCTGACATATTCGACTTCATGTTTTCCCGTATTGCATTACCACAATAACGAACTGCCGCAAGTGCCGCCGCGCCGAGCGCGGCGACGATCAGCGCGATGCGCAGGGCTTTCCGCTTTTTACTGGCGGTCTTCGTCAACGGTACAACATCCCAGGGGTCGGTTTTCGTTCTCGGCTCTTCGTCCATCGCGTTCACTCCTACTCGTGTACACGGAGGCATTCACCATCGTCTACGAGTTTCCCAGAGGCCTCGGTCTTGCGGGTTAACACTTCCGAACTTTGTTCTCGCGACTCCTTGATTGGGCTCATCATCACACCGCCCAAACGATCCGGAATTCGGTTCGACATCAATGCGCAATACACCACGCTCGCTACTGCCGCAGTAAGCGCGGCAGCTATTAATGCATTTCGCAGGTTCTTCCGCCACTCGGCCTTCTTCGGCGGCTCGACCGTCCAGGACTCCTCATTGGTTTTCGGTTCTTCGTCCATCGCGTTCACTCCTGCAGACCTCAACAAGTCTCCCGATGTCCTTCGCACGAGAAAGCCAGCGTCTTCAGCTTTCAATGTCAAGTTTTTCCCCTCTCTTTTTTTCTTTAGCCTTTTCCAACGCTTCCTTCAATTTTTTTAGTGCTTCTTGCTGTTCCTTTTGTAGTTGTTCAATCGCTTTTTGAGACACATGATCTTCACCCGCCGTCTTCTGGCGGTTTAAGACATTCCCTATATCATCAACCGACTCCGTCTCAGGATTTTTATACGTGTAGCTTGTGTAGCTCGTTTGACCTTCGCCTCCAATTTTACCCACGCTGTCATAGACCGCATGCGGGTCATTTCCGTCTTTGACTTGATAATTTTGCTGCTTCGGCGAGTAGTCGTGATACTCTTTGCCATAAGTTCCGGTCGCCTTCGTCTCGTTCAACTCTGGCTTGTTCCGGAAACGGTCTTTTGCGTCAATAACATTATTCGGCTCGGTTTTTTTCCCGAACTTGTCTTCGGCGTGGACAACCACGTTGTCCGAATTCTTCTCGGTTGTCTTTACGACCTTTTCGCCTGTCTTGCCTGTTTCCTTTGCGATTTTGCCGCCTTCCTTTGTGAGAACCTTCCCCTCCTGCGTGATGATTTTCACGAGTTTTCCGTCCTTGAAGACGAGTTTGGCCAGTTTCCCGGCATTGTTTCCCCATTTCACGACGACTGCGGCGGTTCCCGCAACCGGAACGGCGGCGGCGGCGGTAATGGCCGCTTCGACATGGCGTCCGTCCTTTTCATACCAGGCGGCATTGGCCAGATCGACGGCGTCGCCAATCCCAGGTATAAGCCCGGCCAAATCCAGTACGGTGTGGCCGATCTCCACGGCGACGGGATGGTTGACCTTATGTTCCCCCTTGCCCTTGCCGTCAGAAGTCGGTTGTCCGCCCCTTTTGCCGCCTTCGACAAAGGCGAGCTCGCCGCCTGAGATCTTCGACTGGGCCACAATGGCGCGGGCCGAGGCGGCCTCGTAGCTTTCCCTGGCGGCAGCGGCATCGTCAGCCGCCGCGCCGACCTGTCCGCCAGCCGCCTTCCCGGCGCGGCCCACGCCGCCCCCCAACGCACCGCCGAAGGCCATCACCGAGGCGACGACAGCCGCGACGACGAGGACGGCGACGACGACGTACGTCATCGTCGCGACGCCGGATTCGTCGCGCAGCAGACGCCAAACGATGCGCACGCGGGGAAAACGTCCTAAATTGAAATCCATGTTCATGTCTCTCACCTACCGTTCCCAGGTCGCCGTTATGACATTGGACCGCTTCCGGCCGTCTTTCGAGACGATGACAAACGCCGCCGTGGTCTTCTTTGGCACATTGGAAAGATCCCAGCCGTTGTATCCGGCATAAATGTTCTTGAAGTCGCGCGTTTTGCGACTGCTTGAAATCCAATCGAACTTGCCGCCCACCCATTTGCCGTCCTTGTCCATGACGAAGAGACAGGCCAATGCCCCGGATGCATCTTCGTTTGCGAGGCCCCAACTCGACAAATCCAGGTCATAGCTGAAACTGAGGCCGTCCTTGCCCATCTTCAAATCGCCGATCAGAACCCCCTTCATTTCCGCCTTTTCGCCGTCAAACCCGCCGTAATCCCAGGACAAGCCGTTGTAGGGGGCGTCGTCAAGCACGGGCGCCAAGTCGGGCGTTATGTCGGCGGCCGTAAGCGGCCGGTCTCCATCCTCTTCCTCCTGCTCCTCGGATACCAGAAGCGACGAGGCCGAAATCGCCGTGCGCGATCCGGACGATTTCCCCGAGGAGGCCATGCGCGACGCAGATTCGCTGATCGCCCCGGAGACCATCTGCCCCTCAAGCTCGTCCATGCCCTCTATGGCCTTGTCCAATCCCGGAATGTTGTCCAGCACGGAGGCGCCCGCCTTGAAGAGGCTTCCGATGTCCTTTCCCCCAGAAGCCCCCTTCTTCCATTTTTCAAATTCCTCATTCAATTTGGCTTCGTCCTGCGTCGTTTCCTGGTCCGCCTTGTCCACTTCGTCAAATCCGGACTCCTCGCGTTCCGCAAGCTCCTCGATGATTTCAGCCAGTTCCCGCTTGAAGGCTTCCGCTTCAGGGCTGTCGGGGTTGTTTCCAAGCCATGTCTCGATTTCCCGCTGGCGCTCCCTGGCCATATTTCCCTGCGCCTCCCAGAGACCACGGGGGTCTTTGGCGTACTGCCGTTGCAGATCCGCCATTGCGCTTTCAAACTGGGCCTGGCTCCGTATGGCCGGCGCCGGGGCGGGCTTCTCCTCTGCGGCGGCTCCGCCGAATGAGACCAGGCCGCACGCAATCATTGCGCAAACTACTCTTTTCATGGTGTTCTTCCTCCCTCTTTTAAATCGACGTCCGCCGTTCGCCCCGGTTGACGGAGCGTGGGCAAGATGACGTCGGACAGTCTATTCGTGGCAATGGAGTCGCTGCCGCCACGGATGGCGGCCGCCACGGGGCCGCTTCCTTCACCGTTTCTCTCGGACAGGCCCCAGGAGATTCCAGTCGTGTAAGGGTCCTCCTGCCAGATCATGAGGATCACGTCCTCCTGCCCGCGACGCCAAAGCTGAAACCGGCGGGGCGCGTTTTCGCTTTCCGCGATGTCATGGACAAGGGCGTATCCCTGCCCCACCATGGAGGAGCGGACGGCGACCCGCGCCATCGCAAGCGGCTGGGCTAAAGTTCCGGTCTCCCGCCAGGTCTTGCCCGTATCGTTCGAAACCGCCGCCTTGAAACCCATTGGCATTGCCGGTCCGGCAATGGCGACGTGGCCGACCAGGGCGATGGCGCAAATTGGGACGGCGATTCGCATGGTGCTCACTCTCCGACGGCCAGGGCGGCCGGATGCCGCATGAAGGGTCTTCTCAGCTTCTTTTCCAGACCCGGAATAAAAGATCCGCCCGATGGTGAATGGTCGGAGGACGGCCAGCTGTCAAAAGTTATTCCATACCAGTCGAGGTCGAGAGTCGATGCCGTGCGGCAAAAATCGCCGTCGACCATCGACTCCGGTCTCCGGCGAAGGACATACTCGCGGTTGAAGGCCTGGTACTCGCCTGCGGCGTGACATTTGCCGTCGACACTGTCCTTGTCCACGTTCGCCTCATAGACATGAAGCCGCCACTCGGCCGACAGATACTCCTTCTGGGGACGACGATACAAGACATTGTGGACATTGGCCATCGCCACCCACATGGGCACTTCGACTTTCGAGTAGGCGCGGCCGCCGACGAAGTCAAGCCAGCCCGTGCCGGTCGGACCCGACTTCGACGGGGGACTTCCCGTATAATACCAGTCGGCATACGCATGCTCAAGGTCAAGCGCGGTGTGCCATCTCAGGTGACGGAACCAGGATGAGAAGATGTCCTTCCGCCCCGTTTCAAAACGGGATTCCGGCGTCCAGGCCGCCACGCGGTCGATTGTCAGCAGATGAAGGCGGCCGTGAAGGATGTCCCCCACCATGAAGATGCCGCCGAACAAAAGAAGAAGCAGGGGCAGAACAAGAACCGTCTCCATTAGCACGGAGCCATTCGAGGAATGCGTTGTCATCGCTTCTTCACCTCCTCCGAGTAGCGGTTGACGGGCGGCTTTCCGCTCTGCGCGCCGCTCGCTCCGCCGACATTGACATCGCCGTCCATCCCGTAGTCGACAACCGTCATTGCCGGGGTCGGGACATCGGCGACATCCTCGATGCGTCGCGAATATTCGCGCATGGTCTCGACCCACTTGCCAACGTTCGGTGCGCCCCATTTTTTAATCTTCCCATAGGCGCGATCCATCCATTCGTTGGCCGGTCCTGTGAATTGTTCGATCTTCCTGACAATGTCGTCTATTCTGGCATTGATCCAACTTGAAACCTTGCCGGCGACTTTCTGCATGTAGGAATTGAAGAGCGACTCGGCTTTATCGACCACGGCGGCCCCCACACCTGCAATTGCGTCGGCGACATCCCCGCCCCCGCTGACAACGCCCCAGATGTTTTCCGCCGTTTCCGAAACGGTGCCTGCCGCCCGCGTTATGTCCGCCAACATGTCGGACACGTCCGACAGCGCGTCGAGCAGATCGGAAAAACGCCCGAGTCCAATGACCTCGAGCAGGTTTGTGCCACCCTGGGCCGAAGTCGACTTGGACAATATGGCCGCGTGAATCGGCGCCCAGTAATCCTTGTCGTCCGCCTGGCCAAGGGACAGCCAACTTTCATAGGGGTTCTCGTACGGGGCGGCCGCGTCGTTCCCGTCGCCGCCGTTCCCGTCGCCTGGCTGCAAAAAGGATTTGTCGCCAGACCCCGGATCTCCACCGCCAGTCCCATCGTGTCCGTCATCGCCGTTGCCGTGTCCGCCGCCAGTTCCGCCGCCTGTTCCGCCGCCTGTTCCGCCGCCTGTTCCGCCATCATCTGGCGCTGTCTCTTTTCCTTCCTCTTTCCGGCAGTGGCGGCATGAGCAACCCGAAGCGCAATAGCATCCGCCGTTGGCATCGGCCGCAGCCCACTTTTCCTGTTGTTGGCGCACGGCGTTTATTTGGGACTGAAGCCGCGCCTCAGCAGTGTCGAGTTTGTCGCTCGTGTATTTCAGCGTCGCAACGTCCGCGCCAAGTTCCTGGCCGTATTCCAGCATGTCCGACAGCGTGTCCAAGATTTTATTGGCCGTGTCGATCGGATGAAGAATCCACTTCCACGCGGAGGACTTTTTGTCAACGGTCTGTTCAAGTCCGATTTTGGCGCATTCAAGGACGGTCACCACCAGATCCTTGATGGACTTTTCATCGGTTAAAGATGCTCGCGCGGCTCTGTTGACGGCTTTGATGGCCTCTTCCCCCCAGTCGCCGGCGACGGCCCCCGCAATAGCTTCGGCAGCGGCGGGAATCGGCTTGAGAAGAGTTGCCAGCAATTTCAGCTTGGCCTGTTCAAACGCGAATTCCGCGTCTTTTTTCTCCTTGAGCGCCTCTTCAAGCGCACGGGTCAATTTCTCCCGCTCCTGTCTGGCGGCGTCGCTCGTGGCGCACGGGCATTCTCCGCCCCCGCCCTGGCCGTTCTGCGAACCGCCGCCCGATATGGCGGCAAGCAGCTTCGCCGCCTGATCCTCCAAGGGGAGATTGGCGTCGGCGACCAAATCGGCGCTGGACGAAATCTGGTTTCCGGGATTTTTACCGTTCCAGAGGTCGCGCGCCATGTTTCCCAGCAAACCGTCGTACACCGGCCGGCCTTCGGAGTCATAGCCGATGATGTCGCCAATCGGATGATCCCAGAAATTGTCGTTCGCGACGTTGTACATGTTGCCCAAATGAACGCCAATCCAACTGATGTTGTCCTCGTCGTTGCGCACGTTGAGCAGATTGCGTCCCGCATCGAACTTCCGTTCCCTGTCAAATCCCGACACCACGGAATCGGAAAGGCCGGCGGAATTGAAGGTGTAGCCGGAAACGCGCCCCTGGAGGTCGTTCATCGCCATGGCGTATTGGGTTTCGCCCCCGCCCAGCGAATGGCCTGTGACGTCAATGTGTTTCTTGGTGTCCTTTGTATTTTCAAGAAGGGCGCCCAGCAGTTCCGAGGAGTAGCGATACTGGTCCGGGCTGCCTCCGAAAAACTGTCTGCCGTCCGCCCAGAGGTCTCCTGGGGAAGTCAACTCCGTTCCGCGGAAGGCTAGGACGAGTCCTTCCGGTCCGATGTAGAGAGCGGCATTGAAGCCCGATGCGCGCCCGGAAATCCCGTCGCGTGTGATTGTTCCGTCGGAGGCGACGGAAAAGCCGCTTCCGGCACCAATGTATTTTTCCAGCGTCTTCTGATCCGTCACGGGGGTGTAGCCCGCCGGGGGTTTGGCTTTTCCATCCTTGTAGGCGTCGGCTGCAAGCTGCCCCATGGCGTAGGCCTTCTCCCGCTCGGCCAGGGAACGGTTTTCCCGAAGCGACGGACAGTAATCACCGACAGGCACCGAGACCGTCCCTTCCTGGGAAACTCCGACCAAATGCCCGATGCCGGAGAAAAGGCCGGAGTCGTTCCACGCGCCGGAAGCGGGGAAGGCGGCCCAAAGGGCCGCGCAAAGGGCGCTGGCAAGAATCATGCGTGGGCGCAAGGTCATGGTTCGACCTCCCCGTCTCGGGTGCCAGACTTGCCAAAGCCGCCTTCAACTGCGGCCAGCAACTGCCCCGCCGTAGCCAAATCGTACCATTCCATCTGTACGGGTCGTTTCTCCACGCGGTTCCCTGTCAGCGCCTCGCGCGGAATCGACACCGTGGCGTAAAAGCGCGGCATGTCGCGGTTGACGCAGAGGAAAAGCGCGCCTTCGGGGCTTTCGATTGCGCCGTAAGGCACAAAGCCGCGGCGCGCCTCGATCGGCATTTCATCCAGCTGACGGCAGAAGAAATAGTGGTCGGGGCTGTCAAACGCCATGAAAAGCCTTTTCTTTTCCGCGCTTTGCAAAAGCTTCGCGCATCGTCTGGCGGCAACGGCGTTGACTGGGCTTCCGAGGCAGGCGCCTATTTCCGCCAACCTCCGTGCCGCGCGGATTCTGATTGCGGGTCGCACCCGGGCCTGGTCGGCGTTCGCCACGGCGTCGGAAAAGAGGACGGGGGCGTCCGCCGCCGATGGAGAATGCATTTCGCGGAAGCGCGCCACCGTCGCGGTTTCGCGGCGCCAGAGCCCCACGGAATAGGACTCCCCCATATTGGTTGGGGAATGTGCGCCTCGGAAGGTGTCGCCGTCGATCCAGAAAAACTGCGCTACCTTCGGCGGCTTGCCGCGTGCGGCGACCGATTTCTCCGCCATGGCCTCCACACTGCGGCCAAGCAGCAGATTCGATGCCGATTCCGCGTCTTGCGACGACTTGCCGGCCGTCCCAGCGTCGCTTTCGTTCGGCCTTGGTTCCGGCAACTCCCCGCCTTCGGTACGCAGGAAGAGAAGCGCGTCCCAGTAGGGATTCCAAAAGGCGAAAACCGCCCCATGCGCGTCACATGGCCCCAGCAGGCACGAAGCGCCGCAAAGGAAGTCCTCGACAAGACGCGGGGGAATTCCCCAGCCATCGGCCCCGGATGAAAGCCGGCCTTTCAGCAGGCGACGCCACTCGTCCCCGGCGCGGGGGGTGAAAAAGACGTCCGAAAACAGGTTTGTCGCGGCCTCCGTTCCGCGAAGACGCAGGTCGTCCGCCTGCATCGCGTGCATGGAGCGGATGGCGTCGGTTCGGAAGTCAACGGCGTCCGGCTCGGCTGCTTGGGCAGTTGCGGCGACGGCGAGTCCGGCCAACATCAACAGCCGTAGGGCGTTGCGGGACATCAGAGAATCCTCCTCTTCCGGAAGAGATCGGCCGGCCTGGCCTTGTCCAGGCCCGACGGGAGCGGCATGAGCTTTGGCGTTTCCAGCGGCCGCAATTCGGGATCCGTGGACGACGCCGTCTTCACGAAGGGCCGCCAAACGGCTTTGTGCCAAAGCAAGTTGTCCACGACCGAGGCCACTGAATCGTCCGGCCCGCCAAGGGAGGAGAAATTCCACTGGCTTAACACGGGCTCCCCGAGCGGGTCTTCGCCAAAGGAGTCATATGCCGTGTGGGTCGCGTGAGCGTGGCGAAGGGGCAGGAGGACGCCGTCCCAGTCCGTTTGCGAGAGGTTCCACTGGCGACGGAGGCGCTTCGTGGTGTTCTCGGTTCCGCAGACGCATCCGATGCGCCCGACCTGCTCAAGCAGACGGTGGTCTTCGGATGACAGGCCCTCGACTTCGGGAAGAAGCGGATGCCCCATCACGCCGAGCCGCTTGTCGAGGACGGCATCGTAGCGCACCTCGTAGCGACGCAGGGGGTCCTTGCGGAAATTGCGCCACCAGGCCGGGTTGTTCACGGAGTCGGCGCCGTTCGCGGTTCCGGATCCGGTCCGCGGCGAATAGCCCGCGCGGCCGGCGGCGAGCGCCACGAAATGCTGGCGGCTGTCGGCGGGCGTGAAGGCCGAGTAGATGCTGGGGGACGCGACGTCCTCCATGATTTCAGCGAAGATGTTGCGCTGCTTGCGCGCGACTCCCACCACGATCGTCCCGGCCCCTTTGAAGAAGTTCTCGTTCAGCACCCAGGGACGCGAAGGCACCCCCTGGTAGCATTCGTCGTAAATCGCGGCGTCGTCGCCGTAGATGCGGACCAGGCTCTTCATGAGATAGTTCGAGCGAAGCCCGTTGTATGTCCAGCCGACGACGGGCTGGTATTTGTGCGCGCCGTTGCAGGCCTCGGGCATGTCGGTGTCAATGCTGATGAAGTTCGAGCGGTAGCCATTGTCATCGATGTCGCCGACGCGCGTCTTGCCCTTGTCGCCACGGAACATCGCGATTTCCGGCATGATCCACTGGAACGGCATGCAGAACATCTCGCTGCCCCAGTCGTCCACGTATGAGTCGGTCCCCTTGCGCCCCCCATGCATGGCGGCGATCGGCACGAAAGGATGGGCGCAGTATTCAAAATCGACGTTGATTATGATCAAGTGGATGTGAAGGCTGATCCAGTGGCAGAACCAATAGGCCGAAGCCCATTCGTATTCGGAGACAAGCCCCGTGGTGTCGCGGACATTGGCGCATTGGTCGACAAAGCGCAGCCTGTCGTTAATGCACGACGGTTCCACGTCGAGCGATGTGACTTGCGTTATGAAACGTCCGGTAAGCTCGTTGGCGCGTCCAAGCAATTTGACCACGGGGGCCAGAATGGCCTTCACCGGCGCATCGAGTGTCGAGGCGAGGAATTCCTTCATCTTTGTCTTCGCCTCCCATTTCGCACGCTTCTTCAAATAGGAAAGGGAAACTCCAAATCTGGGTTTCTTAGGTTTTTTCCCGGGGTCGATCAACTCCGACGGCCCCTTTACAGCCAGTACGTTTTTGACAGGATTGAAGACCTTGGTCGTGACTTCGTTCCTCAAGTCATCCGTTATTTCCGAAACATAGTTTCCGCGGTGGATGCCCGAACCAAAGCCGGCAAGGCCCTTCTGCAACAGGCTCGCGCCGCTGGAACCCTCGTCGTAGTTGGCGTTCTTGTAGGCGCGGACAATCCCGCTCGGCACTGTCTTGAAGTCCCGGTTTACAACGACCTGGTCGGAAATCGCGGATTCATTCGGGTCGCAGCGGATGAACCACTGGTCGAGACCGGCGGCCACGGCGGACTTGTACGGGGTGGTGGACGGGTCGCTGAAGTAATCCACCAGACGGACTTGCCCGTTCGGGCCGAATATGTCGGGCAGCCCATCGGCCATGTTGAGGAAGAGCATTTCGTCCTCCTCCGTGTTGCGCAACCCGGAAAAATAGGAACCCGCTGCAGCTATCGTCGTTTCGGAAACGGCATTCGTGGCGCCAAATCCGACGGGATATTGCGCGGGCGGACGCGAAACGCCGCCGGAGACCATCCAGTGGTAGTCCCTCAGCACCTTCGGGTCGACTTGCCCGTCATTGGTGCGGGGCAGATTCTCGTAAAGCGTCTTTACCGCTGTCTCCTCGATGGCCGTGGCCATTTGGCGGTTGATAAGGGGGAGGAGCGCGTTGCAGGTGATGATTGAATTCTTCAGAATCAGGATTTGGGGCTTCAGAATCGCCCCCTTTTCGCCGTACCGGGCGTGCAGGTCGTCAAGCAGCCCCTCTATGCTCATGTCCCCGCCGGTCGCGTCCTGGGATGAGACCGGAACGTAGAGCTGCTCCCCGTCGATGTCGCGGGGCGGCGAGTTCAGGCGTACGCACCCGATGTGGTTTCCGCCGTCTCCGAACATGCCGCGGAAGCCGATGTACGAGCCGTTCCCCTTGGAGTCGTTTGGCTCGTTGTGCGTGTCGTGTCGGCAGTTCAGCCCTCCCTTCACCACAAGGAACCCAAGGTCTATTCCTGTTTCCGCCAGTTGGTGGCCCGGAATCTTGTCCCAGATGTCGTTGAGCGTCCAGTATCCGGCTAGGTTCCCCATCATCTTGAGGATGCCCTCAAAGGGGTTGGAGGACGTCTTTTCCGTGTTCCGCCGGTCACGTTCGAATCGTTCTCGCGTCAGCTCCAGCCAGCGGAGGGTGATGTAGTCCATCTGCATCTTCGTCATCTGGATGTAGGACCATGCCATCGCGCGGTTGACCACCGCCATGCGTGAGAGGCCGTCGGCCTGCACGACCGAGGCGGAATAGGCGGCGGCGTCGCAGGCGTTCTGCAGCTCGGCCTTCCGCCTGACGTTTTCACCGAAGAACCATACGCTCGTGCACAGCGCGAAGAGAAAGAGGAACATGCAGAGGACGAACATCACTGCAACACCGCTTTCGTCGCGGCCGAGGCGGACCGTTTCCCTTTTGGCAATCTGCATCAGGCTTGCTGACATGGGGTTCTACAGCCCTTTCCGTTGTATCTCGGAGGAAGTTGCGATTTTCGTGGCCCTGCCAAGGCCCCCGGCCGACAGTTCCGGGGTCCCGTTGTCCCACCATCCGACACGGTTCCCGAATGTGGCGAAGTTTTCGATGTCGAGCAGATACCGACGCTCGTCGTAGGACAGCAAAGGGTACCATTCCGTCGACCAGGGCTTTGGCAGGACGACCGTCTCACGCAGGGAGAAGGTGCGCCCGAGCCGCCGGGCGGCGCGCGCCGCCGCATCGTCGGGCTCGACGCCGCGAAAGGCGGAAAGGGTCGTGTTTTCCAGGCCGCCGGGAAACATGAGGGACGGGTCGAAGATGGACAGGATGAGGGGCATCTTGAACTCAACGGACACGCGCACGACACCCCCCGTCTCGGCGCTGTAGCGCAGGTCGGGCGGGGTAAGGGGGTTGGCGTTCGCCAGCACGATGCCGGGGTCCCGTTCGGAAACGATGCGGACCTGCTCCGTGATGCGTCCCGAATGCGGAATGCGCCCGAACCGCGGAAAGACATACCACTCCTCCTCCGTGCCGTCGGTCTGGCTGATCCAGGCCAGCGTGTTCACGGCCGCGAGCCAGGCGACGCCCGCGCGCTCGCGGAAAATCCACCTGTCGGGTTCCTTCTCGACGCGGCACTCCATGGCCGAGTCGTCCGTGATCTGCCGGCTTGCACCTTCAAGCTTCCAGGCGTAGTCAAGGGGATTGTACACGAGAGTGGCGCGCGCCGCGTTGTAGGCGGCGAGCCAGGTGAAAAAACGCGCCTCCCAAATGCGCGTGAACTGCCAGATGCCGCTGACGAGGAGAAGCAGGAGGGGAAGGCAGACAATCGCCTCCATGAGGACGGAGCCCTCCGTCCTCATGGAGAGTGACGAGTGACGAGTGACGAGTGACGAGTGGCCCCTCTTCCCTCTTCCCTCTTCCCTGTTCACATCATGCCTCCCAGGGGCAGAAAGATTTCGAGCCAAGTGCCGGCGGCGATGGCGAGGCCAAAGGGGACGCGCGCCTTCTCCGAGGTCTTCGGGGGAAGCGATGCGCGCCCCGCCGCGCGGTCGTAGCGCCAGTCGAAAACGCACCTCGCGTAGTGGACGAGGCGGCCGCGGTCGACGCGGCCGAAGGCCAGGAATAGCACCGCCAGGACCAGTCCCGCGATGGAAACGTAGAAAAGAAGCCCCACCGTCCGGACGCGGCCAAGCGCCGCGCCGACGGCGAAGAGCATCTTCACGTCCCCCCCTCCCGCGGCGTGCAGGAGGAAGGGGACGAAAAGGAGCAGGGCGCAGAAGACCCCGCCCATGAGGCCCCCCAGAAAGGCCGGAAAGCCGCCCGCCCCAAGCCGCCACGCGAGCGCGACGAGCGCGCCGCCGAGCGTCAGCGCGTTCGGCAGCGTCCTCCGCCGGACGTCCTCGATGCAGAGCGCGAGGAGCCAGACGGAGAGAATCGCGGTTGGAAGCCAGGCAGGCATGAGGGCAAGACTTCCATTCGGAAGTCACATTGCCTAATGTGAATACAGACCTGGGTGGCGCTACTTGGCGGGACTGCTAACTTCGAATTCGCCGCCGCGAATTGCCTTGCCCTTGGTCACGGCGTCGCCCATGTCCTTCTTGTAGTTCGTCTTCCCCGTATTGACCGTGTTCGCGGCGGCCGCCGTCTCACCACTCGTCGCCTGGCCGGCGGCGTAGAACTGATTGATGAGTTTTCCTCCAAAGGCCATAACGGCGGCGACGACTCCCGCGACGAGAAGCACGGCGAGGACGACGTACTCCATCATGACGGCACCCTTCTCCTCTCCGGCGAGACGGGCGATGATGCGCCCCAGACGGGAGGCGCGCAGGTTTATCTTGGTGTGCATGGTTGTTACCTTTCTGGTTGTGCGCGTTATGCGCGGTTGACGAAAAATCACGGGATTGGAAGCGAAAGGGCGTGCAGGAGGATCTGACGCCAGCGGACGAACTTCACGCCAAGGCCGACATAGCCGTCGGTCACGTTGTAGAAATCCTTAAATGAGAAAAGGGCGGCGGCCATCCCGACGAAGCAGCACAGGATCACGTACTCCATCAGGACTGAACCGCATTCCGCGTTTCGCGCTTTGCATTCCGCATTCCGCATGCCTACCGTTCCTCCCTGTGCAGAAACTCCCAGGCCTTCTTGTGCTCCGACATGCCCGGCAACGCCTCACGGAAAATCTCGCGGGCCCTCTCTTCCGTTCCGTCGCCCTTCCTAATCGACCGCTTAAACGTCTGCCAATCCCGGGCGAGAGCGACGGCCGCGCTGCGGTCGGGGTTTTCCGCAAGCAGGAGGCGCACCCCCTGTGCCAGAATCGCGGCGCGTTCGGAACCCTCGGCCGCGCACCTGTTCGGGAATGTTTCGCCCGCCCATTTTTCCAGGCTGTCGAGCAATTCGCGGGCATATCCGTGTGATAGCGCGATGACGTTTTCGCCATCGGGCACCTGCGCTTTCAAGACGAGACGAGTAAGCCTTCCGACGTTACCCGACGCATGGTCGCCGTAGTCGCGGAAATGCCTCAGGACCGAACTGACGCGGCGAATCTCCTCTATGGCCGTCTCCCAGTTCTCGCCGACCTTTCCGTATTCGGCGATCGCCGGTCCGGGCGCGGCGTCCTGGTCGAGCGAATCCAGAAAATCCACAAAGTCATAGACGCCGACAAAAATGTCGTAGGGGCATTCCGCGGCAGGAGTCTCGTCCACGATTTTGATTACGCGGTTTTCCGGCGACGGAACGAATTCCAGGACCCGGTTGATCACACTGGTTGAATACAGCGCCTTGAAAATCGGGGGCGGAACCCGCTTCACGGCATCCAGCTCGACCTTGTTCAATTCGGCCATGCCGGAGAACCACCCGTTGGCGACCGTCTTGCAGAGAAGATCGTTCATTTCCCTGATCCGTTCCACATACGGCGGAAATGCCGGGCTGATGCCAGCCAGGGCGGCGGCCGGGAGGGGAAGATGCGGCGACAAATCGCCGAACCTGGCCGAGGCGATGGCCGTGACGTTGGACATGAAGACGCATTCCGACACAGCAAGTGCGCGCAGCGGCGCCCTGAATTCGCCTATGCGGTTTTCAACCACCCGCGACGGCGTGAAAACCGCTCCGGGCGCAATCGACTCCTTGCGACTGCGGTTTTCCGCGAATATTGCGTCCAGTTTCGCTAAAACGCCGTTTGCGGCCGCCGGCACCTCGCCGTATTCCGCAGGCACGAGTTTTTTGACCGAATTGTCGACCTCATTCAGTTCACCTATCGTCTTGTCCACTTCGGGACCGATGACGGCGACATCCTCGAAAAGCCCTGCCGACCAGGCGCGATCCTCCGCCCTGTCCGCCACCATCCGCAGGTTTTCCTCGGCGGCGGAAAGCTCTTTCTCCGCCGCCCCGAGTCCGGCCACGCCCACGCCGTCGGCCAGGGCCTTTTGCGCGGCACGGAATGCGCGGACAAGGGCGAGCGCCCGTTCCGCGCGCAGTCCTTCGCGCGGGGCCGACGTGGAGTTCCAGTCCCAAGCTGAAAGATGGACGGACTCCTCCTGGGCCTTGTCCCAGTCGCGGTTGGCGATGGCCTTCTGCATCCGAAGCCATGCGGCATTCGTCTTGCGCCAGGCGGCAATGTTTTGAAGCACTTCCATCCGGTGCGGCGCGTAGGCGTCGCCCCCGCGGGCGCCGGCCGCGGCCTTGGCCACATTCTCGGCCTCGTCGAAATTCCCGCTTTCGGCAAAGCTTATCGCGCGGCGAAGCAACATGCGCGCGGACGGTCGCACCGAGGCATACGCATAGAAGCCGATCAGCGCCACGGCAACCGTCGCCAGCGCGATGCCTGTTTTCCATAGCAGGTGGGCCCGCGGATGCACCACGTTCTTGTCCGTGAATCTAAATTCGATGTACGCGACCGAAAGGATGTCGCCGTCGCGAAGCATTCGCTCCCTGTCCTTGGAAAGGACCGTCCCATTCACCGTGGTGCCGTTCCGGCTTCCAAGATCACGGGCCCAGCAACTGCCGTCGGCCTTCAACGAAAGGACGGCATGCTCGCGGGAAACGAGAGGGTCTAGACAGGCTATCCCGCATGACGGATCTGATCCGATTATGATGTCCGATGTGCCGAGAAGGTCGAAGAATACGCCGGCCCTAGGGCCGTTGAGCTGTTCGAGGCGGTGGTATTGGAGGATATCCTCGGAGGACTTTTCCGCCACGGCCTCTGCGGTGAGCATGCAGGCGCCAAGGTGGAGCTTGTCCCCGTCCCGCAAACGGCGCTTGTCGATGCGCTCCCCCGAACACGTTATGCCGTTTCGGCTTCCTAGGTCCCGAATCCAAATGGCACGATGCTTCAGGAAGAGTTCCGCGTGGTGGGAACTCATGGAGTTGTCGATACCGGATACGGACCATCCGCACGAGGGGGATCTGCCGATTTCAACCGGCAGGGGAAGCTTATCGGAACGGCCTTCATGCAATACGCGGCCGCCAAATTCCAGGCATATCAAAAGTTTCTTCATTTCAGAAAAACACGGGCTTCGCAAGCCACCATTCCTCTTGCCTTATGATCCAATAGCGTTCGTCGTTCTGCGACTGGTAGTAAGCCCTTGCCCGCTCGCGGGCGGCCTCGACGTACTTCTCCCCTTCGTCACCGGGGAGGTTGGCGAACTTGAAAGCCGTCGAACAGCAATCCTTCCAAAAGCGCCCCTGCGCCGCACGAAGATCCGCAAGAGCCTCCATCGCCCCGTTGCGGATGGCCTCAGAGTCCGGATCCGCACTGTTGTGAACCGTGCGCAGGGTCACATAGAGCATTCGCTCCACGTCGCCCCAGGCGGCGGCATCGCCGCTTTCGAGTAGCTGCCGGCAGTCATTCACGACAATTGCCGGCGGACGTTCGTCGTCGGGTTCGGACGTGCCTTCCCAGTGGCGTGCAGCGAATGGGTTCTCCGAGCCGTCCCTGTTCTTCGCATGGGCATTGAGGGTTGTCCATACCTCGGATAGCCAGACATAGCCGCGACCGTCCTCCGCCGCCGGAAGCTCCCTCAAAAGGACATGGCAACGGTCCGCGATACGGAAGAACGTTGCCGTGCCAACCAGATTTTCTCCCTCCTCGTCAACGCGGGCGTATTTGTGCTGGAGACAGCGAATGCCGGGAAAGGCCCCGCCGTCACCACCAAGGAACTGCGGCGTGGGAAGTTCGCCCTGGTCGCGCCAGAGGCCAACCATGTTGGCCGCGCGCCACCGGGCGAAAGACGCCTCGGCGTCTTCGCGAAGCGATTCCGGATCAAGGTAGTTCGTCAGCACAATGGTGAAGGGAACCTCCCACTTGTCACCGAGACGGGAGTCGTACCGCGTCACCGAATCGTTGTGAAACGAGTATTCCCCCCGGTTCCAGTACGGGACGACAATGGTCGCCTTGCCGTCGCCGTCCCAAATGATGCCGGGGAAGTCAATCCGCTGCGGAGCCGTCAGGTATGGATTGACTGTTGGATTTGACAGCCAGGCGTAGAGTCCGAAAACGCCCCCCAGGACGCCGGCTAGAATCAGCGTGCGGATGCCTATCCTGCGCTTTTGCTGCCGAAGATGCTCCCCCCTCAACTGCTCCAGCTCCTCGTGCGATACGACTTGCGTGGCTAGCATCTGCGTTTCGTCTTCGGCTTCCGCCCTTGTGGCGGCGGTCGCGATGGTGCCGGTGGCCGCCCCGGCTGTAGCCACCATGCCCGTGGTGGCCCCAACCGTCGCAAACGTGCCCGTGGTGGCCCCGACAGACGGAAACATTCCGGTGGCTGCCATCGCCGTGGCGGTGGTCGGCCCGCCCGTTGGGGCGGACGCAGTTGCTCTTCCCTGCGGGATGGTTTCCGTTTCACCGCCGATTTCACCCGTTTCGGCCTCCCCGCCGATGTTGCCCCGGACATGGAGTCCAAGCGTTTCGCCCAAGGTTATCGTCGCACCATCGGCAAGTGGCCGGATCATGCCCGCACTCAGACGAACCCCATTCAACATCGTGCGGTGAGAACTGAGTACTTCAACATGCAGGACGCCGCCCCTGTCGCGAAAGACGACATGACGGCCCGACACGTCGGATTCGGAAGGGCGAATGGCGCAAGTGTGCGAACGCCCGACTGCTAGCGACCCGCCATTCGGGACTGTCCAGGACTTCCCGCGAAGCGATCCGGTTTCGAAAACTATTGACATCGCCATGACAAACACCTACAATCCTGTTGACTGAAGCCTCATGACGACAGGCACGCCAATGACGATGAAAACGGCCGGGACGATGAAAATCGCCATCGGAAAAATCATGATGGAAGGCGCGCGCGCCGCCTTGCGCTCGGCGATGTTGAAACGGGCGCGGCGCATGTCCTCCCCCTGCATGCGCATCGTCCCCACAAGCGAAGCGCCGACCTCGGTGCCGTGTGCCACGGCGTCGACAAACGAGGTGAAAACCGGGGACTGTATGCGCTCGGCCATGGCCACAAGGGCGTCAATGCGGCTCATGCCGAGTTCGGCCTCGCGCAGCATCTGGGCGAACTCAACGGTGAGGGCATTTTTGAATCCGAGACCGACGTAGTACCGCACGGAAGCGTTGAAATCGAGGCCCGCGTGCATTGCGGTTCCTATGAGGTCGATGGCGAACGGCAGGTCCTTCACTATCCTTTCCTGCCGCAAATCGGCGGACGAGTCAAGCGCGAAGGCGGGCATGAACCAGCCACACAGGGCGAATATCGCGGCTATGCCACTTGAGATGACCGGCGATCCTGAAAAAATGAAAAGCGGTATGGCGCAGACGAGCCCCACCGAGGCGAAGACCATCTGGGTCCCGTACATGAACTGGGGCGTTACGGGCATAGCGGCCAGCAAGAGCTTGCGACGAACCGTCTCCGTCCGTTCGGGGCGCAGACGGGCCATCTCCTGCCCAAACGCCTCGGCAACCCACGAAACCAGCGGGTAGAAGAGTCGGTATGGCCACGGCAGGGCTTTCACCCCTGGAATCTCCCGCGCAGTGGGCAGACGGATTGCTAGGTCCGCAATGAAGTACGGGACCATGACACTCAAAAAGACGAAGAGGTATGTTGACCAGTTGACGGTTTCGTTCATTGGCTAGACCTCTATGGTTACGATTCGGCGGATGCAAAGGTACCCGCATGTCACCAGCACGATGACCGCGCAAATGGCCGTCCAGCCAGTTGTGGTGGTTATGAGCGGCATGACCAGTGGACGGTTCTCGAAGAACAGGATCACGAAAACGACGACGGGCATTACCGACATGGCTATTGCCTCGAACTTCCCCTGCGCCGTGAGGTTCTTGAGCCGTTCCTGGAAATCGCTGCGGGCGCGAATGAGTTCCGTCATCTTCTCCATGACCTCGGCCAGGCTGCCGCCTGACTGCGTTGTCAGCTTGACCGCCCCCACCAGCAGCGCGAGGTCTTCGGATGGCAGCCTTTCGTTCATGCGCGCCAGCGCCTCCGAAAGGTCCAGTCCGAGCCGGTATTCCCGCAGAACGGTCCGAAGCTCCTCGCTCATCGGCCACGGGATGCGCCTGGAGACAGATTCCAGCGCGGCGGGAAAGGCCTGTCCGGCGCGCATGCCGGCGGCGATCCCGTTGGTGAGCTCCATTATCTGGGAATTGAAGAGCTCCACGCGCGCGGCCACCTTGCGCCTGAACCACAGGGGTGGCAGGAGCGAGGCGCCGAAAGCGCCGATGGCGCCGGCGAGAAAGGACTTCGGAATGGAGAAGTCCAGCGCGGAAAAGAGGACAAAAAAGAAAACGGCCGCGCCAAAACCGATGTTGAGGCGGTATTTCGCCATCTGCACCGGCGAAACCATCTTTCGCAGCGGCGAGACATTCCCCTCCTCCTCGCGGACGAGGGAGGCGCGTTCGTACGCCTCGGTCTGGAAGGTCGAAAGCGATATGTACCCAAGCGCCACGACGGCAGCGAAGACAAGAATCAGAACTAGTACGGTTGCCATGGTGTCGCAAGTACCCCGTCAGGTTTTTGGGACGAAGACGTTCATGTCGAGGTCGCTGTTGCCGGACTCGCGGAGCGTCTCCACGAAGTACGGGATGTTGCCGGTCGCCGTGTGGAAGCCTTCGACGCGGCCCCCGGGACCGAAGCCCGTCCGATTGAATGTGAAGATGTCCTGGAGCGTGATGACGTCGCCTTCGCGTCCGGTGACTTCCGTGATGTTCACAATCTTGCGCGAGCCGTCGGGAAGGCGCGTCTGCTGCACGATGAGGTTTACCGCCGAGCAAATCTGCTCGCGGATGGCCGAGGAGGGCAACTCGAAACCCGCCATCATCACCATGTTCTCCAGGCGCGAGAGGGCGTCGCGCGGCGTGTTGGCGTGGAGCGTCGTGAGAGAACCGTCGTGGCCCGTGTTCATCGCCTGCAGCATGTCGAGCGCCTCCGGACCGCGGCATTCGCCGACGATGATACGGTCGGGCCTCATGCGGAGGCAGTTGACCACGAGATCGCGGATTGCCACGCGCCCTTTGCCCTCTATGTTGGCCGGGCGCGCTTCGAGGCGGACGATATTGCGGTGCGAGAGTTTGAGTTCGGCGCTGTCCTCGACCGTCACGACGCGCTCGCCGCGCGGAATGAACTGCGAAAGGACATTGAGGAGCGTCGTCTTGCCCGAACCGGTGCCGCCGGAGACAACGATGTTCTGCCGGTTTCTGACCGCGCATTCGAGAAACGCTGCCATTTCCGGCGTCATGCTGCCGAATCCGACAAGATCCTCCGTCGTAAGCTTTTTGTCGGAGAACTTGCGCACCGTCATCGAAGACCCGTCGAGCGCCAGGGGCGGTATGATGGCGTTCACGCGGGAGCCGTCCGGAAGACGCGCGTCGACCATCGGGCTTGCGTCGTCGACATGGCGGCCAAGCGGCTCGACGATGCGACGGATGACCTGCTGGAGGTGCTTCTCGTCGAAGAAGCGGACGCCGGTCTCGAAGAGAAGGCCCTTGCTTTCAACGAAAATGCGGTCCGGTCCGTTCACCATGACTTCGGACACGTTCGCGGAACGAAGCATCGGCGTGATCGGGCCGTAGCCGACCAGCTCGTCCATCAGCGCCTGGCGGAAAACGTCATACGGAATGTCGGAGGGCAGTTCGTGGCGCTGCTCCTTGAGCGTCTGGTTCAGGCATTCCTCGAGCTGGGGAAGGAGCCGTTCGTCTGAAGTCAGGTCGATGGCGTCCTCCGACAGGTTCATCTTTTCGAGAATGCGCGCGTGAAGCCGCCGCTTGAGCGCCATCGCCTCGGGTTCGCACATCAGCGCCGCGTCCTTGAACTCCTCCTCGAAGTCCTTGTCCGTGGGACGGTGGACGGGCTGCTGTTCGGGCGATGCCGGGACGGCCTTTTGCTGGGCGGACGGCGGCGGAATCTGTTCTGCGAAGACGAACGAACCGGAATCGTTGGAAACGGCATCGGCTAGCATCAGCGTCGAACCGCCCATGCCGACGGGCATTTCCACGCCCAGCGGCGTCCGCCCCTCTATCTTCACGCCGTTCACAACCGTGCCGGAACGACTTCCCGCGTCCTCGATGTAGTAGATCCCCGCCTGGCACGACAGGATGGCATGGCGGCGCGACACACCGGAATCCTGCATGAGGATGGCGGATCCCGCCCCTCGCCCGACAATAAGTTCGAAGTCGCCGTCAGGCAGATGGAACACGCTTGTGTCGGAAGTCTGGTTTTTGACAATCAGATCCATGCCTGTTCGAGTGGTTGGTTCGAGTGGCTACCAGCGGAACCAGCCGAGCGGAGTGCAACCGCCCCGGTTGGCGCTTTTCTCCTCCGCCTTGATGCGCTCGGCGTTGGGGGTGTTCGCGTCGAGCGTGATGTCCTTCATCGGCGTGTTTTCCACCATCGGGGCCTCGCCTTCGACGTCGACCTTGCGGACGGAAACGAGGAAGAGCAACGCCAGGTCGCCCAATTCCTCCTTCTTGTCGGAGACGAACCAGTTGAGAATCGGAATGTGCCGGAGCAGGGGCGTGCCCGTCGGCCCGATCGTGTTCTCGAAGAGCGACTCGTACCCGGCGACGGCGACGGTCCGCCCCAGCGGAACGCGGACAACGGGCGAGACCGACTGCTTGCGCTGGTTCACGGTAATCGGGCCGCCGGCGTTCTGGAACTCCGGGGCGCCGAAAAGCTCGATCTTGATGTCCGCCTCGGCCAAGTCCGCGGAAATGCGCCTGGTGTTCTTGTTTTCGATCATGAAGCCGTAGTCGTAGTCCTGGGACTCCGGAGCCTCGCCCTCGGCCGAGGCCTGGGGCGTAACGGTCATGGTGCCGCCTATGTGGAGTTTCGCGTCGGGATTGCCGTTGGCGTGGAAACGCAAGGTGCCGTATTCGCGCTGGCGGACCACGCCTTCGCCCGCGAGCAGGCTCAAGGTTGACTTCAGGCTCGACGAAAGCGTCACGTTGTCATAGCTGCCGTGCTGGCTCGTCCTGTGCCCGCCCATGAGAACGAGATCCTTGACCCCGTCCCAAACGGCGTCGACGATGACGCGGCCGCTGCTCTTGCGCTCCTTGACCGCGCTTTTGGAAACAAGGACAAACGCCACGCCGAGCTCCATCAATGAGTCGTCGACGTTGACGCCGACGACGGCCTGGGCCACGGTCGAAGTCGCCGCGTCCTTGGCTTCCGAGACAACCTTGAGCCAGGGACGGCCCTTCAATGCGCGGACAAGCTTGTCCACTTCGCTTTTTGAGTAAACCGTGCCGGTGAAGTTGAGCACGTTGTGCTTGTAGGACATCGCCACCTGCCCCTCGCCCGGTGTCTGGCCTTCTTCGACAAGCGGCACGCCTTCGGCGACGAGTTCCTTTCTGAGTTCCTTGATTGTGGCGGGATCCACGCTGAACTCGACGACCGACTCGACCTTGTCCTTGAAGTCGGAGAGCGCGCAGACTTTCTGGAACTTGGCCCAGTCAGCCGGCGTTCCGATGGTGCCGGTAATGGCGATCTTCGACTTGCCCTTGCGGAATTCGAGATCGTTGAAGTCCGACAGCCATTTGCGGAGGGACCGCAAGGTGTCGTCCAAATCGCCCACGACCTCTATGTTGAGAAGGAGTCCCTCCCCTCCACCTGCGTCTATGAATTCAACCTGACAGTTGCCAAGCGCCTCGCCGGCAGTCAATGTCGCCGTTGTCGTGCCTTCACGTATTGACACGGCAACGAGCTCCTTGCCGGTTATCTTGCGCCCTTTTGGTGTGAATCCGACATCGTATACCTCAGTTCGGCCGGCAGGAAGGGTAAGAAAATCGGTTTTTCCGAACGAAGTCGCCACCACAAGGGCCGTTGTTGCGGCAAGAATTGCGAATCTGGTTTTCATGTGTTGGATCTCCCATTGGGTTAGTTACTGGTTGGAGTTGAAGGAGTCGCGTTCGACAAGCGCCTCTTCTTTAAGCGCCTGGATTGTCACACCGCGACCGGTTTGGACGCTTCGGTGCGTTGAGTCGCCGCGTCGGCGGAGCATCGGGTACAACGGGGCGTTGAGTTGCGCCATCAGCAGCCGCTGGGCCTCCTGAGGCTTGAGAGAGACGAGTATTCCGTCCGATGTCGAACGCAATACGCGAACCATAGGGAACAGGACGCGCGCCGTCTGGATGCGGACAAGCTCGTCATTCCCCTCGGCGTCGTGGCGATTGGATTTCACGTAGTCCTGCACGACCATGATGATGGCGATTTCATCTCCCACTTGGAACGAGGAGACCAGAGTGGAGTCCGCAAAGTGAACGGGAACGCCCCATTCGCCCTTTGTCACTTCGTCCGCCAGTCCACCGGCAGACGCGATGACATCGTCAAGCAGGACGAACCCTCCGCGCGCGATGCCGCGCTGGAGGGTCTGCCCCGTGACGAGGTTTCTGTTCTCGGCGCGGACATGCTGGTGGCTGATGTAGGCCGAGCGGGGAATTTCGACAATGCCGAAATCGTCGTCGCCGACCATTGTGCCCGCGGACAGGTTCTTGTTGGCCACAAGGACCGCTATCTTTTCCACGTCATCGCCACGGTTGCGCGCAATGGTCCTGCTGACCGCGAATACAGCGGCGAGTCCGAGCATCACCGCGATTATCAGTGGTATTGTGTTCTTCACTTTCCGAACTCCTTGGGTTAAGCTCTTCGATCGCCTACTTCATCGCCACGTCGGCCTTGGACGCCTTTTCGGGCTTCGCCGGCGCCTTGGAATCCTTCTCCGGCTTCGCCGGCGCCTTGGGTTCCTTCTCCGGCTTCGCCTTGCCCTTGAACTCCAGCGAGTAGAGCTGGTCGCGGCCAAGCGGATTCTTGCGCCGGCGGTCGAACCGGGCCTTGAGCTCTGGGTCGTTGCTTTCCTCGGCCTCGTCGAGAAGCCAGTCGTTCACCTCCGGGTCCGCCATCGTGTCTATGATGGTGTTCGCGATGGAGATGTAGTCCACCGAGCCGATCGAGGCGGCCTCCGTCACGTCCATGTCGGTGTGGACGAAGAGCGGCGAGCCAAAGACGCCCTGCCGGCTCTTCAGCTCCGGCGTTTCGACGGTGAAGGCGAGGGCGCGGTTGATCCGGAGCCAGAGGTCGGGGCTTGCGGCGTAGACGCGATCCCTGTAGATGACGATGCCAGGGATCTTGTCCTTACCGGCGTTGCCGAGATACCCCTTCCAGCTATCCTGGCTGATGGACGGCTCCTCCCCGTCAAACAGCATGAAGAAATAGCTGATCGGGGTCTCGTGGTCGCCAAGGAGCTCTAACTGCTCCAGCGAGGTGCCGCGCAGCCCCGCGCTGTCAATCGTGAGTGATTTCCCCACGTCGATTTCCAGGCGGTCGCTGGCGCGACCGAGGTATCCCGCCACGTTAAGGAACATGTCGCCCTTGGCGCTGAGATTCACTGCGTCCCTGTTGTCGTCCCTGTAGCCGTACGCGCCATGGTCGCCAATGCCGATCTGACTTGCGGTCAGGGAAAGGTCGCCCGAAGCACTTATGGTGCCCAGGAAGACATCGTGGCCGTGGGCCTTCTCGTTAATCGTCACGTTGCGGCCCTTGATTGTCGAGATCTTCTGGCTGTCAAGCGTGACCTCTATGTCGCCGCCCTCAAGCGTGAGATCGGAGGACGTGATGCCGTCGCCCGTTGTCTTGATGCTGCCGGTGTTGGCGTTGACATTGACTGTCTTGCCCACAAAGGAGCCGAACTCCGCGCTTCCGACTGTCAAAGTGGCGTCGCCGTCCACAGTCGTCGTCTCAGCCACCATATCGCCATCGATGTTGGCCGTGAGGGTGCCCGCGTGAAGCTCGTTGAACGTAGCATTACCGCCGACGCTTTCAAGCGTGGCATCGCCCTTGACCTCAACCGTAGCGGCCTCGAGGTTGCCGCCGATCTTTGTCGCCGTGAGGTCCCCGGCGGAGAGCGTGTCCTTGACGATGACGTCGCCGCCGACTTTCTCGAGCAGAGCCTTATCGGAAACCGTGATGTTGTCTGACTCGAGGTTGCCGACGATCTTTGTCACGGTAAGGTTCTTGGCCTCAAGCGAGCCAATAGTGGCGTCGTGGCCGATGTCAAGCGTGGCGTCGCCGTTGGCCTTGACGGTTCCGGCGTTGACGCTCCCGTCGACCTTGGCGTTAACCGTGCCGCCGGAGATTGTGTTCACGTCCCTGACGTTGCCCCTGACATCGAGATCGACCTTTTCGCCCGCAGTCGTCGTCCTGACGCTGTAGTCGCCGGTGTCCTTGCTGACCGTGACATTGCCCTTCTTCGCGGCGACGCTCGTGCCGCCGACGTTTTTGGCTTCGGAGATGGTGACGTCTTTGCCCGCCGTGATGCCGTTGACGGCGCCCTTGCCGGAAGACGCGCCGGAAAGCGTCTTCTCCTTCGGGGTGCCGTCGGCCCGGACCTCGGCGACCTTGAGGCCGTCCTTGCCGTAAGCCGACGAGGAATCAATGGCCGTGACCGAATGCCCGTCGGCCTTGATTGTGACATTGCCGCCGGCGGAAACGGCCAGCTTCGTGTCCCGCTCAAGCGTCGCCTCGAAATCGCCGCTCGTCTTGAGCGCCATGTTCTTGGCGTCCAACTTGCCCGGATTGACATTCCCCTTGGCGCTGGCGTAAAGCGTGTCGGCCTCCACGGAATCGGCATTGATCGAGCCGTTCTTGGAAACGAGCGCCATGTTATTATTCTTGGCAGTGGCGCCCTTGTTGATGTCGATGTCGCCGCCCGCCTTGACGTAGAGGTCGCCCTTGGTCGCTGTAATGGTCTCGTTGGCCGTTGTCTTGCCCTTGCTGGTGATCGTGACGTTCTTGCCGCTGACCGTGGCGTCGAGCGTCACGGCCCCGCCGGTGGATTCGAGCCTGGTGTCGCCGGCCTTGACCGCCTGGCTGACCGTGAGCGCGTCCTTTGCGACTACGACCGCCGCGCCGCCGGCGTTGATGCCGGAGAGCGCGCCGCTCGCCACGCCGCTGGTGACGGCATCTGCCGTCGCGACCTTGTTGACGGAAACGCTTTCGACCGTGTCTAGCGCAAGCGCGTTCTTCTCGCTGACGAAAACGCCTTTGCCGGCCTTGGCCGCAATCGTATCGACTGCGGTGTCGATGTGGTCGTCGCCGGTGCCGATCGCGCCCTTCTCTGCCTTGAGGATGAGGTTCTTCGCCGTGATGTTGGCCGCGTTGCCGTTGCTGTCGGTGATGTCGCCCGTTTCGGCGACGACGGCGACGGTCTTGCCGGCGGCCGCAATCGCGGCGGCCGCGACATCATTCTTGGCCTTGACGAGCACGTTCCCGCCCGCCGTCGTCGTCGTGCCGTCCGCCATTGTCACATTGCCGCCCTGCGCCTCGACGTAGGCGTCGCCGGCCTTCGCCGTGACATTGGCGTTCTGCTGGACGCCGCCCTTGGCGACGATGGTGGCATTTTGCCCGGCCGTGACCGCCGCGTCGATCTTGATGTCGTCGGCTGTCGTCTGAAGGACGGCGTTCTTGCCAGCGGCCTCGGCCTTCGCCGTTTCGGCGACGGTCATCTTTCCGTCCGCGAGAACCGAGAGATTGCCCGCCGTCGCCTTCGCGCCGGTAAGGTCGCCGTCCTTCACGTTGGTTGTGTCGGCGTCCGCAGTCTTGACCTTGCTGACGGTTACGCCATTCACGCCGCCAATGGTGACGGTCTTGTCGTTATGGACGAAGGCGTCCGTCCCGGCTTTGAACTCGAGGTTGTCAACAGACGTCTCGATGTCCGCCGCGTTTGCGTCGCCGATCTTCTTTCCCGCCTCGAGGCGGAGGTTCTTTGCAGTGACGTTCGCCGTCTCGGTCGCCGTGTTGTCGCTGATGGAGCCAGCGGTCGCGAGGACACTCGCGGATTCCCCGGCCTTGACCGCGGAGAGCTTCACGTTCCCGCTCGCCGCGACGCGGGCGTTGTTGCCGGCCTTCGTCGTCGTGCCGTCCTTCATCGTCACGTCGCCGCCCTGGGCTTCGACGTAGGCGTCGCCCGCCGTCGCCGTGATGTTCGCGTTCTGGTCGATGGAGGTCTTCGCGATGATTGTCGCGTTCTGCCCGGCCGTCACTGCGGCGTTCTGCTCGATGCCTTCGGCCGTAGTCTGAAGAACCGCGTTCGCCCCGGCCCTGACAGCTTCGGCTTCCGCCACCGTCATCTTCCCGTCCGCGAGAATCGAGAGGTTGCCCGCCGTCGCCTCGGCGCCGGTAAGATTCGCGCCGGCTGCCGCCGGCGCCGCGGAACCATCCGCGAACGCGGCCTTGTTCACGGTCACGCCATTGACGCCGCCGATGGTGACGGCCTTGTCGTTGTGGACGAAGGCGTCGGTGCCGGCCTTGAACTCGAGGTTGTCAACGGACGTCTCAATGTCCGCCGCGTCCGCGCCGCCGATAGCCGTTCCGGCCTCGAGGCGGACCTTCTGCGCAGTCACGTTGGCCGTCTCGGCCGTCAGGTTGTCAACAATCGCGCCGCTCTTCGCGTAGATGCTGGCGTAGCCCTTGTCGGCGCCCGTGCCGGTCACCTCGACCGAGGAGAGCTTCACGTCGCCGGAGTCGCCCGTCGCCGCGACGTAGGCGTTCCCGCCCGCCGTCGTCTTCACCGCGGCGTCATCCTTCATCGTCACGTCGCCGCCCTTGGCCTCGACCCAGGCGTCGCCCGTCTCGGCCGTGACGTTTGCATTCTGCGCGATTTCTGTTGCGGAGACGAGCGTCGCGTTCTGTTTTGCAAAGACGCCATCGTCCTGGATCGCCATTGTGTCACCAGTTTCGACAACGGCGTTGCCGGTGGCGCTGTTCACCTTGGAGACAACCAGGTCGTCCTTGTCAACGATGGAGATGTCGCCGTTCGCTGTCGCGACAACAGTGCGAAGGTCATTGTTCGCGTTGTGGGCGTCGATGGAGCCATTTTCCGCTGTAAGCGTCGTCTTCTTTCCGTCACGGTCGGCGATTAGGCGACCGTCGGCGTCGATGCCGGTCGGTCCCTTCGCCGTAATGGCCAGATCGCCATCCGTGCCGATGCGGGAGGCCGCGTCGGTCTTGACGTCGCCCTCGGCCTTGACGGTGAGGTCGCCGACCGACTCGACACTCGAGCCGTTCACAATGACGTCAACGGTCTTTTCGTCGCCGCCGACCGTCACCGTGTCCTTGCCGCCGACGTACGCGCCGTTCCGGGCCGTCACGTCGCCGCCGTCCGCGTCAACCATCATCGCCTTGTTCGCCACGAGCGTCGCGCCGTCAACCGTCACGCCGCCCGCCTTCGCGTCGATGTCGGCCTCGCCGAGCGCCGCGACTTTCGCGCCGCCCTGGATCGCGACCGCGTTGCCCGCATCGATGGACAGGTTCGCCGGGCTGCCTTCCGGCGCCGGCGTCGTGGATATCTCGCCAGTCGTCTCGTCGATCTGGAACGCGCCGGCCTTGACGAGCGCGTTGTCGATGGTCACGTCGCCCTTGTCGCCGGCGGCGTTCTTCGCCGCGAGTTCGACTCCGTTCTTGCCGTAGGCCTGGGCCAGCGAGTCGATCTGCACCTTCGCTTCATCGCCCGTCGCCTTCGCCGCGAGCTTGTCGTTCGCGCCGACCTTGGCGGAGTCGGCAATCTTCGCGGTCTTCATGGCCGTGATGTCAAGCGCCTTTCCGGCCTCGACCTTCGTGCCGTCGCCAGTCACGGTCACATTGCCCTTTTCGGAAGTGAGTGCAACCTTGTCGGCGGCGCCCGAGTTGCGGGCCGCGACGTACGCCCCGCCGGAGACCGTCACGTCGGCGCCGTCGCCCGTCGCCTTCACGGAGAGGCCCTTCTCCGCGACCAGCGCCGTCCCGGCGCCGTCAACCGTCGCGCCGCCAGCGCCCGCCGCCGCAACCTCGGCCTTGCCAGAAGCCCCAACCTTGGCCGCGCCCTTGACCTCGACCTTGCCGCCAGCCGTGACCGTCAGGTCCGCCGGGTCGCCGCTGACCGCGCCGGTCGTCTCGTCTATCGTTCCGGCCTTCACCTTGGCTCCGTCAACCGTCACGTCCTTCGTGGCCGCAAGGGTGACGCCGCCGTTGCCCAGCACCTGTGCGCCGGAATTGACGGAGACATCACCGTCTTCGCCAGTCGCCTCGACCTTGGCAAGCCCGTTGGCCTGGACTGTGCCGTTGATTTCGGTCGCGCCGTTCTTGCCGGTCGCCGTAAGAGTGGCGGCCTGCGCGGCATCTATGGTCTTGTCGGCGTTGACGACGACCTTCTTTCCGTCGCCGTTGGCGGTAAGGGTGACGTTACCGTCGGCACCGACCGCCGTGACGGCCTCATCGACGAAGATGTCGCCAACTGCCTTTGTCTCGAGGACAACGGGGCCGTTTACGGTGGTCTTGAGTCCGGTCACCGTCGCGGCGTCGCCGCCAATCGCCTTGCTGTTCGAGTCGAGGCTGATGCGGTTGACTTTCGCGTCGGTGGCATCAACCTTGGTAATCGTCACGCCGCCGTTGTTTTCAATCCAAATGCCGTTCTTGGCCTCGGCCGCGATATTCTCGGCCTTGGTCTTGAAGGGCGTCCCTTCCGCGCCTATCGTGTCGGCGCGCAGCGCAAGCTTGCCGTTGTTGCCGGCCTCAATCGTGCCGCCGCTGGCCAGTGTGGAAGCGTCGAGGACGATTGCCTTGCCGTTGCCGGTCGTCTTGATCGTGCCGTTGTTCTCGAGCGCGAACGCGCCGGTGGCCTTGTAGCGGATGTTGTCGCTGGCCTCGGTGGTTTTCCCGGAGGCGATGGTCACGCCTGCGCCGGTTGATTCGACATCGACCGTGCCACCAGCGGTGATGTTAGCGCTCTGGCTGATTGCGCCCTTGGCTATTACGGAGACATCCCTCCCCGCCGTGATTGCCTTTTCCTGTGTAATTCCCTTGCCGTCGCCGTTCGCGGCGACGAGGATGTCGCCCGCAGTGGCGTTAATGCCGTCGCCATCGACCTTGATCGTGCCATTGACAGTCTCGATTTTCGCGTTCTGGGCAGCGGAAATCTTGTTCACCGTGACGTCGTCCGTCTCAAAAAGATAGACCGAGCCTTCGTCCGAGTTGGCCGTGACCGTCCCGGCCTCGATGTCAAGCGGCTTCGTCGCCGCGCCGACGTCGCCATTCGCGGCGAGTTCGACATCCGCGCCCTTGACGTGGACGGTATGCGGAGCCGTCGCCGTGCCGGCGGCGTCCTTTGCGAACGGGTCGGCTTCGACATTCTGCGCATGGCCTATCGCATCGGCGTCGTCCGTAATGGAGCCAGCCGACGCCGTGAGCTTCGCCGTGGCCGCCGCTTCGACGAGACCAGGCACCTGGATGTCGCCGCCGTCCGCCGTGGCATCAACGGAGCCGGCCGTCGCCTTGGCCGTGCCGCCGACATAGACTTCCTTGGCAGATGTGACCGTCAGCGCCTTGGCCGCGCCCGTGTCCGCGCCCTCGGCCGTGACCGTGCCGTCGAGGTAAACGCCCTGCTTTGTCACTTGGCCGGCAGTTGTAAAGCCGGTGGGCAATCCCTTGGTGGCCTCCGTCGTGCCATTGGCCGCGATTTTGACCGTGCCGCCTTCGCTGGAAACGGGCGTGGCCGTGATGGTGGAGTTCGCGTCAACAAGAACCGAACCCTCCGAGGTGATTTCGACATCTTTGCCGGAAACGGCGCCTTGGCTCACAATCACGCCCGCGAGCATGTTCTTTTCAAACCCTTGGGCAACGTCTTCGGAAAGTATCTGGCCGTCCGTGGTTTCAAGCTTGGCCGTCCCCTTCTCGGCGGAGACGGATCCCAGCCCGACGGCTATGTACTCCTTCGCCGTGGCGGTGGCATCACCATCCGTGGCCTTGACCATGCCGCCGACAACCTGGACCGACTTCCCGGCCGAGGCGTCAAGCGAAACCGTCTTTCCCTCGACAAGGGCGTTCTGGCCGGCCACCTTGATGCTCTTCCCGGCGCCGGTGGTGGTGATGGCCGCAGTCCCCTGCGCGGCCTTCGCCGTGCCGAGGACGTTCACGTTGCCGCCCGCGTCGATTGCGAGCGCCTTGGCCGCGCCCGTGTCCGCGCCCGTCGCCGTCACAGTCTTGCCGGCCGCGATGGTCACGAAGTTCCCCGCGTCGATATCGACCGCCTTGCCGGTGACGTTTCCGTTGACAGCGACATTGCGACCCGCGTCAAACTTCGCCGTCTTGGCAGCCTCAACCGTGCCGTTCACCGTCGCGTTGTCGTCCGCCGTCAGCGTCACGTCGCCGGCCGTCGCCTTCACCGTCGCCCCGGCGTTGACCGCGATGTCGCCGTCGACCGTGTCAACCACCACGTCGCCCGTCGACGCCGTCACGTCCCCGAGCTTGATCCCGTTCGCGTCCTTCAGGGTCACAGAGGACGCCGTCCCCTGCGCCGTTCCAAAGTCGTTGGCGGATGAGGTCAGCGAAACAGCAGCCGCCGTATTGTCGAGAACAAGCGTTGTCGCGGCAACGTTGCCCTTGTCGTCGTTCTGCTCCGCACCGCCCTTGAGCGTCAGCGTCGAGGCGGTCAGAACTGCCGCCGCATTGTCCTGCGTCAGCTTGCCGACGATGTCCACGTCGTCCGCCGTCGTGGCGATCGAGCCACCATGCTGCGTGACGGTGGAGCCGAATGCCAGCTTGGATTCGCCGGCCTTCTTGAGAATTTTGCCGCCGTTCTGCTCGACCGCGCCGGTCACTTCCCCAACGGTCACAACGCCGGCGTTGCCGGACTCCTGCGTGAGGGTGCCGTCAATCTTCTTCGCAGATAGCGTCACGCTTTCGGAAGCGCCTTTCTGCTCGACGTTGCCCGCAATGGTCTCGGCAACTGCTATCACGCCGCCGTCCTGATCGACCTTGGCCGTGACGTTCTTCGCGTCAACCGTGCCGGCATCAACGTCAAGCGTCGCGGCGGTGAGCGTTTCCGTCACATCAATGTCGCCGGTCCCGGAAACCTGAAGCGTCTTGCCAGATGCGTCAATGGTCGTCACGGACGTCGTGCCGGACTTGACCTCGGTCGTCGCGCTCTTGAGGTTGAGCGTGCCGGCCGTAACGTTGGCCGCCACGGTAGTCTTGCCGCTTCCTGCGTCAAGGGTGATGGCCTTGCCTGAAGCCGTAAGAGCCGCGTTGACATCTATCCCCGCTTCCGTTCCAGCGCTGGCGATGTCGATCTTGCCGTCTGTTGCAGTGACGGACTTGTTGACCGTCACCTTGCCGGCATCGATGTCAACCGACTTGGCGGAAATGCCATCAACGCCACCGTCGCCGGCTGCCACAAGCGTTTTGTCGGCCGTCTCGCTTTCCTTGACTTCCTTTATCTTGACGTCAGCGCTTGCCGCAGCAAAGGCGCCGACTTCAAGCGCCGACGTGCCGCTGTCCACCACGAGGTCGTCCGTCGTGTTCGCGGCCACCTTGGATGCGCCGGAGACAGTAGTCTTGCCCGTCTCGTATGCGATCGTCCCGCCCGTCGCCTTGACGGAGCCTGCGCCGTTTTCAACGACCAGTTCATTGCCATCCAACTTGCCGGAAACGGAGGCGGCCTTGACGTAGAGGAAGTCTCCATCCGATTTAAGAGTCTGGCCTTCCTTCACGGTCAGCGCGCCATTGGCCAGATAGGCACCCTTGCCCGTAATTGTCCCAGCAGCGTCAACATTGATGGCACCCCCTGTCGATTCGACCAACTTGTCCGCCGCTGCGTTGACGGCCTTGCCCTCCGTTATGTTCTTGGAGGCGTTAAGTGTCACGTTGTTGCCGGAAATCTCCGCCGTGGTCACATCGATTGAACCATTGTCGCCGGTCGCCTTGACGAGGATGTCGCCGCGCGACGTGGCCGCGCCAGCCGTTATGCCCTGAACTTCCAGAGCCTTGGAGTTCACGATCTTGACGGCCTTCCCAGCGGTTTCCGTCGTTGCCGTAACTTTCGTCAACTCGTTGCCGGCCTGCGTAAGGAGAATGTCGCCACCCTTGGAGGTGACATCCGCGAGACCGGTGACCTTGACCGTCTTGCCATCCACTTGCGTGAGCGCACCGGCCGTGACGAGCTTGAGTTCAAGCGCGGAAAGTTCGCCGAGGTTCAGCCCACTATCGGAATCGTATATGTTGATCTTGCCAGCCGCGCCCTGAACCGTACCGAACTTATTGTCATTCTGGGCGAGCGTGACATCCTTGGCGTTTTCAATCGCCAAGGTTGTTGCCGTCACCTTGCCGCCGCTCTGCGTCGCCCCGTCCTTGAGCGTCAGCGTCGTCGCGTCAATGGTGCCCGCCGTCTGCGTGAGCGCGCCGTCGAGCCCGACCGTCCCGGTCGAGTTGCCGAGCGTCCCGCCGTTCTGCTGCGCCGTGCCGCTGACCGTCACGTTCTCGCCAGCCGTCGCGGCGATGTCGCCGCCGTCCTGCACGAGGTCGCCCGT
>JAEEGL010684570.1_pt1 | contig 33188 bp, 19 predicted proteins | sample 9134231 | NCBI WGS metagenome assembly JAEEGL01 (sample SAMN16246548, study PRJNA631951) | gut metagenome | biome: gut microbiome; feature: rumen; material: fiber-attached | host: Bos | place: Iran: Karaj | collected 2018-10 | reverse complement strand
CCATACTTTTCTCAGAAGTCCCCAGATTTTAGCAAACTTTAGCCAAATCAGAAAGCCATAACCGCAAAAACACATCCAAAAGGCACCTTTCTACAACATTATTTAACCTTTAATGTTTATTCAAATGCAATCCGGGTTAAGTAAAAAAAGTGGTTATTGTGAATCAAAAAATGTGTTTATATTCAACTATTCTTGCCAATTTGACGATTTTCATACCTATTTGTTAGTTCTACAACCTCATGCATTATCTGCACCAACTCCATCATGCACTATTCTAATTTGTACACAAGTGCTGCTGTCCTGCGTTTTGAAACTACTTGGAGCCTTACTCACGATAAGGGTTGCCCAGTGAATGCTCAATCTGTCAGGTTGCAGGATAACTGATTGTCTGTCAGGATGTATGAGTGTGACGTAACGGATGTCTATCTGTCATAATCTGTCATAATCTGTCAGTGCCTCCTTTTTGGGAAACGGAGGCACTTTTCTGGAAAATGCGAACGCCTTTTGCGAAAATGGCGTTCGTATTTTTTTGAAAACAGCCTCCGTTTGGACAGGAATTAACATTATTTTTGGCAAAAGGATGACGGATAGTGACGGAAAAATGACAGTTTACAAAGAGTTAACCGCTACATTATAAGGTGGATAGATGAGAAAATGACAGAATGACGGATAAAAAGTATTGAAACCAGATTAGAGAGGACGTTTCATCCTTTATGTCCTATGTTTTCTTGATATGGTGGCATACGCTTTTCCTGGTTGCAGACAGCCCTTGCAGATATCAAAAAACGCCCCGTCATGTCAGGCATGGGGGGCGTTTGTATAGCAATCTTTTTTCGATGAAGACGTGTGTCAGGGCAGGGGGAGGAACCAGTTCTTCTGCTCCATGAGGTGTGCGCGTAGGGCCTCGTCGACGTTGCCGCTACGTCGGCATACGGCATCGGCCAGATAGGCAGGATTGGCACGGCGCATGGCCACACGCATGAGGTCGTAGAAGCGGTAGCCCTCGAAGGCTCCCTCTAGTGCCATCTCGTCGACAATCATGTCTTCGAGGAGGGGCTGCTGGAAGGCCACGGTGTCGGCACGGCTGGCGAGGGCGGCAGCGGGCTGCGGGAGGACGTAGAGCGTGTCGCACTCGGCATTGCCGCATCCGCGTGAATGGACACCCTGGGTGTTTTCGATGTTGAAGATGTCGCTGTCGAAGAAGATGAGGTTTCCTGCTGCCTGTCGCTCGAAGGCGTCAATCTGCTTGTCGACGGCATCGGCATAGAGTCCGTACTTCAGCACGGCGAAAGCCGACTGCGGATAGCCTGCCCGGTTGAGGGCCTCGGCATAGCGCAGGTAGACCATGTTGGTGCGATAGAGTGTCACGCCGGCGGAGTTGAGCTTGTCGATGGTCTGCACCTCGTTGGACACACGGGCGAAGCGCTCCTTGCTGAGCACGCGGTTCTCGTAGATGGTGCCAAAGCGGAGGTCGCCGGCATACTCGGCTCGGGTGAGATTGTCCTTCGGGGCGTAGATGGTGTCGACGGACTGGTCTACGTTGGTATAGGTGGCACAATAGTTGGGCGCGGCAGAGAGCTGGCGCAGGCGCTTGGTAGGCTCTACCTGTGCAAACTGCTGGTTGACATCGGTGGAGTTGAAGATGTTGTCGAGCTCGCTCTTTATGCCGTAGAACTCGCTGGTCTCCATGGGGATGTAGCACAGGCACTCGCTGCTGGTGCTGGCGAAGGAGAAGGAGTTGCCGGCACTGCGGAACTCCTTGGTGTTGGAGTCGTACCACGTGGCCTTGGAAATGCCGGTGCGCACGGGGTCGGTGCGCAGGGCCAGGTAGTCGTGGTAGTACATGGCAGCCTCCTGATAGCGTCCTGCCCACAGGCAGAGGTCGCCCAGCAAGGCGCGCACGGGTATGAAGAACTTCTGCGAGTTCTGGTTGTTGATTTGTCCGTAGACAGGCAGCTTTGTGTCGACATAGTCCTTGATGTCGTCAATGAAATAGTTGCAGACGGCGTTGACGTCGGAAAGGTTCTGCCGCATGGCAGCCTGCGACTCCTCCTCGGTGAGCAGGGGCTCGGTGAAGAGGGGCACCTGTCCGTAGACCAGCACCAGCTGGAGGTATGTCCACGCACGGAAGGCCTTCACGGCGGCATACTCCGACTCGAACACGCGGCGCCCGTTTTTCATCAGGTCTTTGTTGACATACTTCAAGAAATAGTTGCAGTTGTTGATGACGGCATAGTAGTCGCTGATGCGGTTGTAGGCGTTGTCTGTGCCAATCTGGAAATTGGTGATGGCCTTCAAGTCGCTGGCCGCCGAGGCGGTGGTGGTGGTGAGGTCGCTGCGTAGCTCGCCCAGCAGGACGGTGCGGTCGGCAATGGCCTGCATCTTGTAGATGATGCCCATGACGCTGTAGACGCTGTCGGTCGGCGACTGCAGGCGGTTGTCCTCCTGGAACTCCACGAACTCGGAGTCGGTGTCGACAAGGTCGGAGCAGGAGACCCCCACCCAGCCTCCCCCTACGAGGGGGAGGAGTGAATAGACCGTGAAGCGGAACCATCTCGTCATCTTATCACTAAAAAACTTTCTCATATCCATTATTTATTCTTGTATTCTTTTATATTATTGTAGAAACTAACCAACCTCCCCTCCCTTGGGGAGGGGTCGGGGGTGGGCTTTTTACAGATTTATCTTCACGCCGAGGGCAAAGGAGCGCACGCTGGCCTGCAGGCCACGGTCGATGCCCTGCATGAGGGCGCTGCCGCTGACTCCGCAGTCGGGGTCGCTGCCCAGATAGCCCGTGAGGGTGAAGAGATTGTAGGCGCCGCCCCAGAGGGTGATGCCCTGCAGATAGGTGCTGGTGATGGGGATGGTGTAGCTCAGGGTGACGCTGGAGAGGCGCAGGTAGCTGCCGTCCTCTATCCAGCGGTCGCTGAAGCGGGCATTGCCCATGGGGTCGCCATAGCTGATGCGGGGTATGGTGGCGGTCTGCCCATCGGCAGTCCAGCGTTCGAGTATGGCTGTGGTCTGGTTGTGGAAGCGTGAGCCAGCCTCCAGCAGCGAGCGCTGATAGTTGTAGACGTCGTTGCCCAGCGAATAGCGCAGGGCGGCGCTCAATGCCCAGTTCTTCCAGTTGACGCGGGTGAAGATATTGCCATAGACATCGGGGTTGGGGTCGCCGATGACCATGCGGTCGGCCTCGTCGATGACGCCGTTGCGGTCGAGGTCGGCGAAGCGCATGTCGCCGGCTCCGAAGTACTCACGCTGGTCCTTGCCGTTGATCTGGTAATAGCCGTCGGCATCGGCTTCGGCCTGCGTGGCATAGACGCCCCGGGTCTTGTAGCCGTAGAACACGCCGGCGGCAGTGCCTACCTGCGAGAGGATGGTGGCACCGTAGGCCTGGGTCTCAAAGGGCTTGTCGTTGTCGGGCAGCGCCGTAATCTTGTTGACATAGTGCCCGGCGGTGGCTCCCAGCTCCCAGCCGAAATCCTTCAGGCTGAGCAGCTTGATGCCCACGGCCACGTCGAAGCCCTCGTTCTCCAGCTTGCCGTCGTTGCTCCAGTTCTCGGCCAGGCCGCTGGTCCAGGCGAGCTGCCGCAGGGTGACCAGGTTCTGTGTCCAGCCCTTGAAATAGTTGAACCGCAGGTTTACACGGTTGTTGATGAAGTTGCCTTCCAGTCCGAGTGTCAGCCTGCTGGTAGACTCCCATTTCAGCGAGGTGTTGCCGATGTTGCCTATCGACTTGCCGTCGACTTTCTGTGTGAGCATGTTGTTGGCCACGAAATAGGTCTTGGAGGCGGTGTAGTCGACATTGTCGTTGCCGGTGATGTCGAATCCTGCGTTCAGGCGGAGGTAGTCGATGCCCTTGACGTCGGCCAGCCATTTCTCGTTGGTCATCACCCAGGCGGCGTTGACGCTGGGGAAGAGTCCCCAGACGACTCCACCGAGCTTCAGGCCGTCGGCATCGTCTCCGAAGCGTGAGCTGGTCTCTGCCGAGAATCCAGCCTGAAGATAGTATTTCTCGCCCCAGTTGTAGTCGGCCTGTGCATACCAGGTGAGGTCGCGGGCCTTGTCGTCGGCGCCCCATGTGGAACGGTAGTTGCGGGCATTGCCCGTGCTGGGGTATTTGTCGTTGCCGGTGTCGAAGCCACGCTGGGCAGTGAGCTTGTAGTTGTTGCTCTGATAGCGCAGGCCGCCGAACACATCTATCTTATGCGCTCCGTAACGGTTGCCCCAAGTGAGGCGGGTGTCGCTCATGACGGCATTCTGGCGGGCAGCCATGCTCTGCGACATATTCTCCACCTGGATATTGCTGGAAGCCAGCAGGCGGAAAGGCGGGGTGCCTTCGAGCGGGAGGTAGTAGTTCTCGTTGGTGTTGACCAGCGTGAAGTTGAAATGCTCGGAGAGGTAGAGACGGCGGTTGAACTGGTAGCGCGGCGTGACGCTGAAGGAGACCATGCGGTTGCCGGCCTGATTGCGGTTCTCGCCGTCGCCCAGCTTGAGGATGCCCAGGGGATTGGCCAGGCGCACGGAGTTGGCATAAATCTCTCCGTCCTCTTCGAAGACCTTGCTCACATAGCTGTCGGCATCGGCCAGATAGCTGCTGGGGCGGCCGTTGATGTCGAAGGCGTAGGGAGCGAGGAAGGGCGACTTGACGAGGGAGAGGAAGCCGGGTGAGGAGATGGTCCCCACGCTGAGGTCGGCCTTGGCACCGTCGTCGCGAAGGTCGCGGGTGACATCACTATAGGCGGCATCGAAGCGCACGTCTAAGCCTTTAAACACGCTGATGTCGGTGTTCAGGCGCATGTTGAAGCGCGAGAAATCGTTGCCGCGCTGGGTAGCGTCGCCCAAGGAATAGCCTACGGAGAGGTTGTAGTTGGCCACATCGTCGCCTCCCTGCACGTTGATGCCATAGTTCGACACGAAGGTGCTGTGGTAGACCTCGCCTGGCCAGTCGGTATTGTTGTGATAAGTATTATAATAGTAGTTGGAGGGATCGTTGTTGACGAACTCCAGGTTCTGCACGTTGGCCGTCAGTCCCGAAAGCATTTCGGTGGCATAGATGCGGTAGTCGGCAGCACTCATCATCTTGGGCAGACGGGGGGTGAGCTGGTACTGGCCGTTGATGGTGACGTCAATCTTGGTGGCCATAGACTTGTTGCGCTTGGTCTTGATGAGCAGGACACCGCCGGCAGCCTTGGCACCATAGAGGGCAGTACCGTTTTTGAGAATGGTGACACTCTCAATGTCGTTGACGTTCAGGTTGGCCAGGATATTGTTGTAATAGCCTTCGTGAAGCATCTCACGGTCGTACTGCATGTCGGTGATGACCCCGTCGATGACCACGAGGGGCTGCGCATTGGCCTGCAGGCTGACGAGTCCGCCGATGAACATCGTGTTGCCCATGCCCAGCTGTCCGCTGCGTGAGACGGAGTGGACGTCAGCTCCCAGCCGCTCGGCCACCAGGGGGTCGATACTCAGCTGGGGAGTGTTGTCGAAGTTGTCGGTACTATGGCTGACTGCCGACTGCGTGGTGAGGCTGTAGGTGGGACTGAAAGTGCTGGGATAGAGCTGGGCATTGGTGTCCTCCGCCCTGCTGCCAATGGCTTTCTGCTGGGGCTGATAGCCCTCTACCCTCATACTGACACTGCTCACATAGAGGGGTACCGTGAGCTGGTAGACACCTTTGTCGTCGGTCATGGTGGTGTAGTACTGGTTACCGTATGCCTGGACGATGACACCTGCCAGAGGCGTGCCCGTAGAGGCATCGGTCACAATGCCGCTCACCGTCTTCTTCTCTTGTGCGGATGCTGTTCCAACAAACAATAAGCAACAAGCAATAACGGTCAGCGTTCTGGCTAAGTTTCTTTTCATTGTTTTCTTTTCCATAGTCGTAATTGTGTATTGATTACTGTTTACTGTTTGTTGTTTCTGGGACGCAGATAGATGCAGTCAAGGAACATTTCGCGTGAGAAGTTTCTGGTCTCACGGGCGGTGATGTTGCACTTCAGCTTGACGGCGAACTTCATGTTCGTCTGGTCGTAATTGCAAACGGGGAAGGTGAAGTTCTCAGCCAGCAACAGCGTGTCGACACGGGAGGGGTCGTTGCTGAACTTGAACTTGTCGCAGTCGTAGACCTGTTCTTTGCCGTTCTCGTCGACATAGCAGATGTCCACCTGGAACTTGCACGGCTTGACCTGTGCATTGGGGTCGTAGACGGTGGCAGGCAGGATGATGGCGCAGATGTCGTAGGCACCGGCCAAGGTGTTCTCCAGCTTGTATGACATTGTCCAGTTGCTGGTGCTGCTCTCGGGAGTGATGACCAGATATTCGTTCTCCGAAATGCTGTCGGCGGCATGGATGCGCGTGGAATAGGTGCAATGGTTGCTTTCCACAATCAGGCCCGTGCGCTCGCCCTCGGCCTTCACCTCGCGGAAGTAGGTGTCCAAAGGAGAATATGGCCATTTGTCAGCGAGATAGAGCGTACCGTTGCTGTACTCTACGGGCGTGGCGCCATAGAGGATGCCGCCCTTGTCGAACGGACGGTGGAACACATGATACTGGGGATAGCGCTTGTTGTACTCGTAGGTGACAAGCGAATCTGTCGGAGAGGACTGGATGGTGCGGCTGAAGATGGCATCGTTGAGCAGGGCATAGTTTGCCCAGAAGCGCTGGAGTGAGTCGCCATTCTCCACAGAGGCATCGTAGCGGAAATGCTCCATAGCCTCCTGCCACACACGCTGCCACTCGCCGGCATTTGGCACCACGAAGATGAAGGTGGAGTCTTCGTCGGCCAGCTTGCCGACACGCTCCAACATGCGGTTACGCTCGATGAAGACAGAGTCGACATAGATCTGCTCACCGTCGACCATGCCTCCCTCCACAGACTGGGTGGGGCTGAACTCGTCCTGCTCATAGCTGCTCAGCTGCTCGCCAATCAAGCTGAAGCGGGGGTCGTTGAGCATAATCTCATAGAGATTGTAGCGGTAAGGCAACGTCTTCTGCAAGATGTGCATGATGCCGCCCTTGGCCTTGATATTGGCCTCGGCGAGGGGAACGTCGAGCACTTTGTTGTTGCCAATGGTGGCACGCTTCGTATTCATCAGGAAGAACTCGGCGGGCGTGTTGAAGCTGGAGGTGAGGTTGTAGGACAAGTGATTGCCCACGAACGAGCGCACCACCATGGAGTCGCCCCTGTTGGTGGCCAGCAGACTGAGCACCGAGTCCTTGTTAAAAGTGCCATTGACGGGGGCCAGCACGGTGAACGTCTGTACGCCGTCGAGCAGGTCGGCATAGCTGACACCCGTCTTCTTATGGTGCTTGAAGACCATGGTCTTGCTCAGCACCTCACGGAAGTCGCTCAGCTCCGGGTGCTGCTGCATGGTCTGCCATAAGGTCATCTCAGCTCCCGACTGCGACGCCGGACTCTCGAAGTGATCGTCCCAGTCGGAGCAAGAAGTGAAGAGCGAAGCGTGAAGCGTGAAGACTGCTGCGCCCAGCAGCTTCACCGTCACACTCACCATTCTCTTCTTTCTATAGATAGTTGTATTCATATTTCTTTATTATATGTATTGTTAAACAAAAGCGGAAGCAAAATCTTCACTTTTTCAGTATTCACTATTAATGGCGGTCTTCGCCTTCGGGGCTGTCGTAAACATCCTTGGGGCACAGCTCGATATAGTCGATGGACATGTAGAGCGTGCTGCCTTCAAGAATCTGACGGAAACGGAGCCAATAGTCCTGGTCGGCACGAAGGTACTGCTTGGTCAGGATGCGCCGCACGTCATTGTTGTAGGTGCGGAAAGGCTCTGAGGTGCTGCCATAGCTGTCCATAGCTTTCATGAAGCCTCGGTTGCGCATGGCCTTGTCGATGGCCTGGTTCTCCTCTTCGTCGTCGGTGTCAGCCTCCCAGCCGATGTTGCTGTCGAAGTTGCGGAAGCTGATAGGTATGCCGCAAGGATCGTTATTCAGGTAAACCTGCGCAATGCCTCGGTCGTCGCCGAGAGAATAGCCAAGGCGCACCTCGTAGGTTCCGTCATGGGGAACAGGTGGCAGCTTCACCGATGCGTCGAACTTCTCGCCGGTGATGCAGACACCGCTGCCCTGATAGTGGCGCCAGCCAGTCTGCTCATTTCCACAGCCGATGAAGGTGCTGGCATTGTGCATCTTGAAGTCGGCCAGGAAACCGTTCTTGAAACCAATCATCATCTCTTCCTTACCCATGTGCTCCATGCGGGCATGGCCATTCATGAAGTCGGGGCTGAGACAGCTGCCGTCAATACGGATGCGGCGGTTGAGCACATTCCAGCGCACCTCCCTGGAATAGACCAGGATATCGTCGATGTAGATGTAGCGTCCGTTCTTGCACGACTGGTTGTAGCCGTCGCCCTCGTCGTTCTTCAGCACACGCACGCCACGCACTTCGGCCTTGTTCTTGAGGCCCACGCGGTTGATGTAGATTTCTTCTCCGGGATTGCTGCAGAAGCGAATCAGCGTGTGGGGAGCCATCGTCTCGTAATAGTCCTCGGGGTCGTAGATGTTGAACAGGAACTTCTGCGTGTAGATGTCGCCCTTGCAATGCACCCAGTAGTCGCGGGGCCCCATACGGTTGATGAGGTGATAGCTCACGAAACGGTTCAGCGGATTGCGGCGGTCGGTGTAGTCGTCGTCATACTTACCGGCATCTTCGGGATAGGACTCGTCGTAGACCTGCTTGGCGTATGCCTTCAGGTCGTCCAGATTATTGATGTTGTGGGCACGATAGACAGAGTCTGTCTCGACAAAGGCGGTGAACTTGAACAGGCGTTTCTGCGGATACCATGTATTGCACTGCTTAGAGGCTGTTCCGTCATTTGCCGTGCCGTAGGGGACCTTGAATCCCTTGCCGCCCCAGGCAGAGTCGGGGTTGACGGTGTAGGTGAGGTCATCGTACTTGGCCAGAGAGTCGGCCATACCGGTAATCCTGAGTGCCTCGCTGAAGATGGTCAGGTTGGGATTGTCTTCCATGAAGGTAGACAGGAACTCGTTGCTGGCCTTGATGACATGGTCGATGACGTGCACTACGCCATTGGTGACGGAGTCGTCCTTCTGGATGATGCGCGAATTGGTATTCACGTAGATGAGCAAGGCATTGTCGTTATCGGCATCGCTTTTCGAGTCCATCAGGATGTAGTCGTCGTTCATGTTGACCGGAGCCAGCTCGCCACCCATGTCGGTGGTGAAATAAGCCTTGTCCTGCACGATGTGGGTGCGGGCGATGGTGTCGCACTGCTCTGCCGTCAAGGCGTCGAGCGAGGACAAGCCGTTCTCTTGGAGGAACTGCTTGATGGCCTCGTTGGTGGGGGCGAAGACGGTATAGTGACCGTAGGTCTTCAGCATGGAGAGGTAGTTGCTCCGCTCCAGGATGGTCTTGAATTCGCTGAACTGGGCATCGTCGGCCTCGATGAAACCGGCAGCAGTGAGACGCACCGAAGAATAGAAATTCAGCGGGGCATCGCTGTCATCGTCGCTACAGGAAACGAGCGCCCACCCAAACCCTCCTAGAAGGAGGGATGTCATTACAGTATAGAGGCATGACAACTTCAGCATTCCATTTTTAATTTTAAGCTTATAACTCATAGTTGTATTTCCTTATTTGTTGTCTGAATGTTTAATTGCAGCAAGTCTGTCCTGCCCCCCTTGGAGAGGGGCAGGGGGTGGGCTTAGTTCTTTTCAAGGTCAGCGTCATCGCCCGTGTTGTATGCAGGGTTCTGCTTCAGGTAAGGATTCACCTTCAGCTCATTGCGGAAATAGGGCAGATAGAGGGCGTTGGGATTCGACAGCCGTATCTGAATGCCGCTAATGTTGGTAATCTGCTTCTTGGTGACGGTAGTGGCCAGCTCCCTGGTGTTGCCTGTGCGGCGTGCCTGACGGAGCAGGTCATACCAGCGCTTACCCTCAAACATCAGCTCGCGGTGGCGCTCGTCGAGCACCAGCGTCTCCATATTCTCCTTGGAGTCCTTATAGTCGGTGAACTTCAAGACTTCACCTACTCCGGGAGACAAGGAGTTGACGGCTCGCTTGTTCACAGCATTGATGAGCGAGAAGGCATCCTCGAAGAATTCGCTGCCCTGCTCGATGAGTGCCTCGGCCTTCATCAGCATGACATCGGTCAGGCGATAGACAATCCAGTGAGCGTAATTGTTGGAGCGCCAGGAATACTCGGGAGTCCAGTTGCTCTTGGAGTTATCAATGGTGACACGGGTGGCGGCATACTTGGCAATGTAGTAAGAGGTGGTTCCAGCCCTGTAGATGGACTCGTATGCACGGCAGTCGTTCAGGTTGAAAAGCTCGGTGCTCTTTGTAGGCAGGTCGCCGTAGAATTCGTCGAAAGGCGACAGACGTCCGTTGGAGAGCGAGTTACCGCTGTTGCTGGCATAATAGCTGCCAACGTAGCCGTTACGGTTGTCGGTGTTGAGTGTCTCGTCGAAAGTGAGCTCAAACAAGCTCTCAAACGAATTGCCCTTTCCGAATATCTCATTGTAGGCATTGCCCGACGTGTTTTCTACCTTCTCCAGCAGGAGGGGGATATCGTTGAAAAGATACACGTCGTTCTGCAGCCTGCGTCTCAGGTTCTCAAATTCCTTCTGCTTGAACTGGATGACATAGTCGCAGCAGTCCACGCACTTCTGCCAGTTACCCTGCCAGAGATAGAGATCGGCCAACAGGGCGTAGACGGCAGGCCTGGTGACACGGGCCGTGTTGTCGCGCTCTCCACTTTCCTGCGCCTTGTCGGGGTTGGGCTTGCGGAAGTAGAGCTGTGCATCGTCCTTCACGGCCTCCAAGTCGGTAATCAGGTTGTTGAGCACCACATTGAACGAGTCTGCCGGAACCTGATAGTTCTGCGTGTCGTCGATGCTAGGTTCCCTGGTGAAGGGTACGTCGCGGAACGTGCGGATGAGATGGAAATAGCACAGGGAACGGATGAACGTTGCCTCCGCAATATTGGCCTTCATCTCCGTCAGCGTATAGTTCGGGTCGAGTTCCTGCACCTGTGGCGCATAGTGAATGACAATGTTGCAACGGTTGATGGTCTGGTAGAACGAAGCCCAGTTGCAGAAGGGATTGCTGGGGAGGATGTTCTCCTTGACCAGCTGCTCCAGATCCTGCGATGACGACACGCCGATGATCATATTGTCGGAGCGCGACTCGCCCCAGAGCCCCATACGGGTGATGCAGTCTTCGGAATAGAGACTCTCGTAGCAGCCCATCAGCACACTGGTCACGTCGCTCTTCTTGGTCCAGTAATTCTCCAGGACAACGTCGTTCAGCGGCAGCAGGTCGAGAAAGTCACCACAGGAAACGAAGACCGACGACTGAAGGACGACGCATGCTGCACCGAGAACTTTCGTCTTCATTCTCTGACTTCTGTTTCCCATTCTTTTCATATAGCTGTTCAAATATTGTGAGCACCGCTTGGCGGTAGCAAATACTTCATTTTTCATTTTTCATTCTTCATTTAAAACGAAACAGTGATACCTCCAGTGAAGGACTTGGCCCTCGGTGTCTGAGCATTGTCGGTCACGACACCGTAGCCTCCGTATCCCACTTCAGGGTCGGCACCCGAATACTTGGTGATGACAAACAGGTTGTTGGCCGAGATATACAGGCTCAGCTGGCTCAGGCCCAGCTTCTTCAGCGTCTTCGGAGAGAGGGCATAGCTCAGCTGTGTATAGTTCAGACGGATAAACGATCCGTCTTCCACGAAGCGGTCGCTTCCCAGCCAGTTATAGCCATAATTGTAGAGTGCACGGGGAATGGGCATGTCATCGCCCTCTACGCGCCACCTCCACAGCACGGCAAGGCTCTGGTTGTTGTTCGAGTACATATTCTCCGCATTCATGCGGGCCTTGTTGATAATCTTGTTTCCGTAGCGGAAGTTGAACTGGTTATTCAGCGTCAGGCGTCCCCAGTGGAACTTGATGCCGAAGCCACCGGTGAACTTAGGCAGCGAGGAGCCGAGGTAGACGATGTCGAGCTCGTTGATCTGGCCGTCGTGATTCACGTCCTCATAGATGGCATCGCCTCCGTGGAATTCCTTGTCTTCCTCTTCCACGCCTGTATAGCAGAACACCATCGGCTTCGTGCGTCCGTAGTTGTCGAGGATGACCATTCCGTTCTCATCCCTGGCCACGGGGGCATTAGGACCGCTCACGCCGGGCACCTCCGTCTCTGAGTACTTGCTGTACTGATAGACTCCCTTGTAGCGGAAGCCATAGATGCCGCCAAGCGGACGGTTCAGCTCCACACGTGAGAGGTAGCTGCCGTTGTTTCGGTCGAAGTCGCCGTTGAGCGATGCCAGCACGGTCTCGTCCATCTCGGTCAACTTGTTGCGGTTGTTGGCGAAGGTGATATTGAAGTCGACAGAGAACTGTCCGGCTTTGATGATACGGTTTCCGTTGAGGTTGAACTCCCAACCCACGTTCTCCATGGCACCCACATTCTGATAGGCCAGCGAAGAGAAACCGGAGCTGGAAGGCAGCGAACGGTTGCCCATGAGCAGGTCGGTGGTCTTCTGCTTGTACACTTCGACATTACCATTGAAGCGGTCGTTCCAGAAGCCGAAGTCGAAGCCCAGGTTGACGGTCTCCTTCTGCTCCCACTTCAGGTTCTTCAGCTGCACGTTGCTCTGGTAGACAGAGCCGTTGTCCATATAGCCCTTGCCGCCAGTGTACTTGCTGTAGAAGAGTCCCTCGCCGCCAGGCTGGTTTCCTACGATACCCCATCCCGGACGGATGGCCAGCATGCTCACAAAGGGCAGGTTGTTCTTGAACCAAGGCTCGTCGCTCACAATCCACTTTCCTGACAGGGCGGGGAAATTACCCCATCGCTGGTCGGGACCGAACTTCGTGCTGCCGTCACGGCGCACAGAGAAGTCCACCACATAGCGGCCCTTGTAGGCATAGTGGGCGGAATAGGTCAGATAGATGCTGCGCCACTGTCCGGGGGAAGAACCGAAGCTGGAGATGATGCCGGGAGCGCTGGCCGAAATAATCGTACCCGAAGGCAGGCCGTACTCACTGGTGTTCTGGCTCGTGCTGGTACCCTTGGTGAGCTGTCCTCTCAACATCATCATCAGGGAGTGGTCCTTGTTGGTGAACTGGGGCACAAACGTCAGCGTGTGGGTAGTGGTGATGCCCAGGCTCTTGTAGGCGTTGTTCGTGGCCAGGTTGGCGTCGCTGCTGCTCCATCCGCCTGTGCTCAGCGAGAGCGGGCGGAACATGTCGTTGTAGCGGTTGAAGATGTTGAACACAATCTTGCCCTCATAGGTCAGTCGTGTCTTCTCGTTCTCTATGCCCAGCAACTCGTAGTTCAGCTTGAACTCCGGCTCAATGTTGTAGCTGCTCTCCTCGCTCTTGGCCAGATTGGCTAGTGCTATGGGGTTGTAGTCGGACAGCTGGTTTTCGCGGAACACCTCGTTCACCGTAGGCAGCATATTATAATATGTGCCCAGACTTTTGCCGTCGCGGTCCTGCTCGTAGATGGCCAGGTTCGGCATACGGCGGTAGGCCACGGAGAGGAGGTCGGCGTAGTTCTTATGGTTGTCAGTATAGGTCAGGGCCACGTTGGTGGCAATCTTGATGCGGTCGCTGACGAAATAGTCGAGTGCCACACGGGTGGTGAAGCGGTCGAGCTGCTGCTTGATGATAGAGCCAGTCTCATGGTCGTAGCCGGCAGCAATACGGAAGTTGGCTTTCTCGCCACCGCCGCTCAGAGCCACATAGTGGTTCTGTCGCCAGCCGGTCTTCTTCACGGCCTTCACCCAGTCGGTGTTCTCGTTATACATCTGGTACTCCGAGAACTCGCCGCCCGACTTGTAGTTAATTTCGTCGATATTGTCGCTGGCACCAGCCTGCAGCCGGGGGTTGAAATACTCCTCCTTGAGCATCATGGTGTACTCGTCGCCATTGAGCAGCTTCATGCCTTCGGGCTGGTAGGTTCCTGTCAGTCGAAGGCTGTAGGTCACTCGGGTATTGCCCCTGGCACCGCGCTTGGTCTTGATTTCGATGACGCCATTGGCACCCTGGGAACCCCAGATGGCCGTGGCGGCGGCATCCTTCAGCACGGCAATGCTCTCGATGTCCTCGGGGTTGACGTTGAGCAGCTCTGCAAATTTCTCGTCGTTGGCCGATGAGAAGTCGAAATCCTTGGTGTTGCCCGTCTCCCAAACGTTGCCGTCGACGACGATGAGCGGCTCGCTCGACCCGTTGATACTCGAGACGCCACGCAGGCGCATGGATGTTCCGCTGCCGAGGTTGCCGGAATTGGCCACGATGTCCAGACCGGCGATACGTCCTTGCAGGGCTTCGTCGACCGTGGTCATCGACAGACCTTCAAACTCTTTCATGTCGATACTCTGCCGGGCAGTGGAAATCTCCTTCTGCGGAATGGCCAGTCCCGACCCCTGTGCCCTCTTTGTGGCGGTGATGGTCACCTCCTGAATCTGGGTAGCATCCTGCAGCACCACGTTGTAATGGGTCTTGTTGAAGGGCAGGGTCACCGTCTTGCAGCCCACGTAGGTGATGCGCAGCTTGTCCTTCGGGTTCTTCAGCTTGAACGAGAAGTTACCACTCATATCGGTCACGGCGGATGCCACGATACGGTTGGCAGCATCCATCTCCACCACGTTGGCCATCATTACAGGGCCGAAGGCATCGCTCACCGTACCGCTGATGATGTCGCCGGCTTTCTGCGCCCTTGCGGGGCTAAACGACAAATGAAAAATGATAAATGATAAACTTATCACTTTCAGCCATTGGCTAGAAACCTTGTTGAATCTTGTTGTCTTCATACTATTATCATTTTTCATTTATCACTTATCATTAAGGGCTTCGCCCGTCAGCAGCGGGCCGTCGATGAGATGAACAACGGCAGAGGAAGAGTTGTGGATGATGGTGGCCTTGCTCTTGTCCTGATTGGAGTAGGTGTACTCACGAGCCATCAGGTTGTAGAGCCCGCTCTTCTCGGTCATCACTCTTCTCACGTTTCCTGCCTTGTCCCTGATGCTAATAGCACTACCGCTCTTGTCGGTGGTGATGGCCAGTTTGAAGAAGGTCTTGTTCACCTTGTCTATACAGGCTGTCTCAAACTCGCTGCTGGTGGTGCCGTCGGCGTTGAGGTTGTCGTTGCCGGTAGTATTGTCGGCCCCGATGAAGAGGGAGTTGTCCTGAATATGATAGCGCAGGAAATCGTTGATTTGCTGGGTGTATTGCTCGGCCAGCAGCATCTGGTCGCTGTTGAGGGAGTCGAGTGCGGCCACGTCGTCCCAAGTGTGAAGCTTCTTCTCAGCTATCAGCGCATCGATGCTCTCGTTGGTGGGAACATAGACGGTGTAGTGGAAGTTGTTGAATACGCTGATGCAGGTGTCGCTGCAGGCGAATCGGCCGTCGTGGATGGTCTCCAACAGGTCGCTGCCTTCCAGCAGCTCGCGGAAGCGGCTGAATTCGGGATGTTGGCCCAGCAGGTTGCACACCGTCTGTCGTGTGCCCAGCACGGGTCCCTGCTCCAGGATATAGGTTTTGCCGTTACCTCCGTTGGTCTGGTCGTAGATATAGCTGATGGGCACAGAAGGAGTCTCGCCGTTCACCTGGCGGCTGCCCTCGACGAACATGCCCTGGGCACCCTGGCCTACATTGCGCACATGGAGCGTAGAGCCGCCCTTCGTGCGGTAGTACTCGTGGCCGTCTTCCACATCACCGATGACCACGTGGTCGTCGAGGATGGTGTACAGGCGGTTAAGGATGGGGTTTCCGTCGAGGCTCTTTCCGCCAGTGTTGGTATAGACGCCGATGGAGTCGCCCACAACGCCGGTCTCCGGGTCGATGTTATGGATGCTGGCATACACCTCGTTGCCCTTCTTGCTGGGGTCGTAGTGGAAGCGCAGCATCTGCGTCTGGGGCTTGCCATACGACACGGGGTCGATAAACTCCAACAAGGCATTGTTCGACGGGAGGAAGAAGCTATAGCGTGAATTCAGTGAGTTCAGGTAGGCACCGTAGTTCAGCTGGTCGATGGCCCAGTGGATGATGCTCATGTTCTGGTCGACCACCGTGGGGTACATCACGCTCACGAACGACGTGGGGGTGAAGACATGGTTGGTCAGGTAGACGGCACCGTTGCAGGCCAGCCACACCGAGTCGACATGCTCCTTGGTGATGCCCATCGGGTCGGCGGCGTCGTTGAGTATGAACTGGAACTTGCTGGGTACGCTGCTGATGAACGACGGCAGCATGTTGGCCTTCAGGAATTCGGAGAGCGTGGAATAGGGCACGTTGTCCCACGAGCCGAAGCTCTTGCGCAGAGCAGCGCCGGCACCGTTCTCCCAGTATTCCGACAACGCCTCGTCGCTGGGCACCAGCATCACGGCCATATCCTGCTGCAGCGCCGTCTCGCTCTTCTCGTTGGTCAGGATGTAGTAGCTGTTCCATCCCGGATCGAAGGGCAACTCACCGTTGGCCTTGCTCTTCTGGTTGTGCGTCTGTGTAAACTCCAGGCCGCCCTGCGAGCGCTTCGAGAAGTAGCGCAGCTGGAACACAGAGTCCACGGAGGTGCCCCGGTTGGCATTGTAGGCGCGGGTCACCTCGTCGCCGCAATAGTCGAGCACCGAATAGCGGTCCAGCAGGTGGGCGAAGAGCGAGGTGTTGGGCTTATTGGCAATGATGTCTGCCATGTTGGGCAGCGGCGTCACCACCTCGCTCATGCGGTTGACGAAGCCATTCAGGCAGCGGATATTCTGCTCCACGATCTGTGCGCCGTTCACCGAGGCGTCGCCGCTCTGGCGGTGCGTGGTGTAGTTATACAGGAAATCGTAGTCGTCGTTGGTAATCTGCTTGTTGGCCATGTGACGCTCGATGAAATGAATCATCGGGATGGGCGTCATGTCGTGCATCACCACCAGCCCGTCGCGGTCACGGTAGTTCTGCCAGTAGACAGCATCGGGAATCTCGTTCTTGCGCATCACCGGCACAGAGTCGTAGATGCTGAGCGACGACTGGCGCCGCATGCAGTTTCCCTCCACAGGGCCTTCCGTGCTGGATAGGGCCTGAACCTGGTAGCTGTTGTCAATCATGCTGCCGAAGAGCAGCAGTTTCTTTTGCGAAAGCGACAGCTGGTCGTAGCTGTGCACTCCCCAGTCGTTCTTCTGGAAAAAGCGGGCGAAAGCATCGTCGTCGGCCACAAAGAGCGTCTTCGAACCAGTCTTGTCCAGCACCTCGCGGTAATCCAGATCGTTGATCAAGCGCACTGTGTTGGTAAAGTTGCCCTGATCGTCGAGCCAGCTGTAGATGCTCGAGTCCCACCCCGCAGGTGTCTTCTCGTCAAGGTCGTACTGGCTGCACGACGTCAAGGCTTCCCCACCAATCAACAGCATTCCTGTCGCGGCCAGCACACATAGTCTGCCACGAAACCTGACTTGTTTTTTGGTTTTCATACGAATTATTTAATAAATTAAACATTTGTCATCAATTCGCTTGCAAAGGTACACATAATTATATTAGTATGCTTGCGCATACGTTTGTTCCGTTTTTCTGTTTGCAACCGCACTTTGCTATTTGTATCATAGACTTTCGCCCATGTTACATGCACCAAAGAAGGGCACCCATTTATTATATATAATAGGCTTAATCTGGAAAAACCCTGCAACCCTGCATACTCTGCACTAAACAAGACTATTTCTAAACAGACACCATTCGTGGAAATACGAACGCCGTTTGGAAAAAAACGAACGCCGTTTGGAAAAATACTAACGCCGTTTGGAAAAATACTAACGCCGTTTGAAAGGAAGCTGATGCCTCGCCGGGAATGCGGGGTTCATTGCAGGGTTTAAACAAAGTGTACTACCAGCAGCACGATGCTAATCAGTCACTTATCATAAAGAATGCAGGGTTGCAGACTTTTATTTCTTGTCACTAAGATACATTCCCAAGAGGATGAGCAAAGTACCAAACAAAAGCCAAAGCGTAATCTGCTCGTTCAGCAGCCACCAGGCAAAAAGGATGGTGACAATGGGATTGAAATACACCCAGTTGGTGGCCACGACAGCCCCCAGCAGGTGAATCACCCAATTCCAGACAAGGAAACAGACCATTGAAGCCACGACGCTGAGGAACAGCAGGTTCCAGAGCACCTCACTGCTGAATATAACATCCAAAGAGGGAAAGCCAGGAAACAGCAGATAGTAAGGCAGTATGGTCAGCAAACCGTAGAAGAACACCTTGCGGGTGATGAAGAAGGTGGAATAGCGGCCTGTCACATACTTCATGAGCAGAGAATAGACTGCCCAGCTGAGACAGGCACCAAAGGCCAGCATATCGCCCAGAGGGGAGAGGTGCAGCACAAAGCGGCCATTGAGCACGACCGCCGCCATGCCCGCACAAGCCAGCTGCGACCCGAAAACCTGCATGCGCGTAAACTGCTCACTCCGACGATAGGCCACCGAGACGAGCAACATGGCAAACAACGGGCACGAACAGACGATGAGCGATGTGTTGGTGGCGGTAGTGTAAAGCATGGCGGCATTCTCAGAAAGAAAATAGAGCGAACCTCCTGACACGCCCAGGAACAACATCACCAGCTCGTCGCGCCACGACTCGCTGAGCAGCCTGAACGACTGACGCCTGACCGTCAGCTCGAAGACAAACAGCAGTACGTATGCTATTATGAACCGCAGCGTGAAGATCTGAGCGGGCGAGAGGCTGGCAACAAGCAGCATCTTGGTAAACACAAATGTGCTCCCCCATATAGCCACCGTGACAAACGCCAAGAAATGGCCCCAACCTGTCTTCCCTGCCATCGCTTTCTCCAAAACAGTTGCAAAGGTAGTACTTTTTACTGACATTACGTCGTTCAATATGAAATTTTATTTTAAATTAAGTGATTAAACGAATGTAAAAAAAGAGGGTCCGCTAGCAAACAGAATTTAAAGCGGCTTTTCGAAATGTTAAAATGACGGAAAAGTGACCGCCAATTTGTCAGAATACTAAACTTTGCACTTATATTTGCATCAAATTCCGTGTAGAAAACATAAACATTAACACATTATGACAAATATGAAAAAGATTGCAAACTTTCTGATTCCCACCACCAGCGTGGTGGCCATTGCTTTCGCCGTGGCAGCATTCTCCAACTCGCATGCAGCCACTCAGTCGCAAACCCAGCCACAGCAGACGGAGATGGTCAATGTGCAGGCAGTAGCCGCTGCACAGCCCGTCGACTTGTCGTACGCCGCAGAGAAGGCGCTACCCTCGGTAGTACATATTAAATATGTGCAGAACTCAAAGATACAGACCGTAGAGGTGCAGAGCGACCCCTTCGAGGACTTCTTCAGCGACCCCTTCGGCGGATTCTTCGGACGCGGACAGCGCGGACAGGGCGGCACGCAGAAGCGCCAGGTGCAGACCCCGAAGCGCACGGCTACGGGCAGCGGCGTCATCATCTCGAACGACGGATATATCGTGACCAACAACCACGTTGTGGACGGTGCCGACGAGCTGACTGTCACTTTGGCAGACAGCAAGGAGTACAGCGCACGCATCATCGGCGCTGACAAGACCACCGACCTGGCACTCATCAAGATCGACGCACGCAACCTGCCTGCCATCGAGATTGCCAACAGCGACAATGTGAAGGTGGGCGAATGGGTGCTGGCCATCGGCAACCCTCTGGGCCTGAACAACACCGTCACCGCAGGCATCATCTCGGCCAAGGCACGCACGCTGGGAGCCAATGGCGTGGAGAGCTTCATCCAGACCGACGCCGCCATCAACCAAGGCAACTCGGGCGGCGCACTGGTGAACACCAACGGACAGCTGGTGGGCATCAACGCCATGCTCTACTCGCAGACGGGCAGCTACAGCGGCTACGGATTTGCCATACCCACGGCCATGATGAACAAGGTGGTGGACGACATCAAGCAGTATGGCACCGTGCAGCGCGCCATGATAGGCATCATGGGCGGCGACGTGAAGAGCTATGTTGACGCTCAGAAAGAAGAAGGCAAGGAGGTTGACCTCGGCACAATGGAGGGCATCTATATCGAAAAGGTCGTGGAGGAGAGTGCTGCCGCTGAAGCAGGACTGGAGAAGGGCGACGTCATCATCGAGGTGGACGGCCAGAAGGTGACAAAGTTTGGCGACCTGAGCGGCATCATCGCCCAGAAGCGTCCCGGCGACAAGGTGAGCCTGACCTACCTGCACAATAAGAAGAAGCATACGAAGACCGTCACCCTGCGCAATGAGCAGGGCAACACGAAGGTGGTGAAGAATGCCGACCTCGACGTGCTGGGAGCCGACTTCCGCGAGATTACACAGCAGCAGAAAGACCAGCTGGAGATACAGTACGGCCTGGAGGTCATCAAGGTGAACAGCGGCAAGATGAAGGAGGCCGGCGTGCCCAAGGGCTTCATCATCCGTCAGGTGAACGACCAGCCTGTGAAGACGGTCGAAGAGCTGCAAGACCTGGTGAAGACGGTCAGCACGTCGAGCGAGCCGGTGCTCATCATCAAGGGCCTCTACCCCACTGGCAAGAAGGGCTACTTCGTAGTTCAGCTCAGCGAGTGAAAAGCAACGGGTTAGAAGTTAGAAGTTAAGACTTAGAACTTAGAAGCTAGGAGTCGGAAGCTAGGAGTCGGGAGTTTCTTGTTAAAAAAAATTAATCTACGAGAAAAAACTCCCAACTCCTAACTCCAACTCCTAACTCTTTTGTACCTTTGCACGGCAGAAAAAACTTAATACTACTGGTACCATCATGCGACAGCTTAAAATCACAAAGTCAATTACGAATCGAGAGAGTGAAGCACTCGACAAGTATTTGCAGGAGATAGGAAAGGAGGAACTCATCAGCCCCGACGAAGAGGTGGAGCTGGCACAGCGCATCAAGAAGGGCGACAAGAACGCCTTGGAACGGTTGACGAAAGCCAACTTGCGTTTTGTTGTCTCTGTAGCCAAGCAATACCAGAACCAGGGACTCTCGCTGCCCGACCTGATTAACGAAGGCAACGTAGGACTGATCAAGGCGGCTGAAAAGTTCGACGAGACACGCGGTTTCAAGTTCATCTCCTACGCCGTATGGTGGATCAGGCAGAGTATCCTGCAGGCCATAGCCGACCAGAGCCGTATTGTGCGTCTTCCGCTCAACCAGGTAGGCTCGGTCAACAAGATCAACCGCGCGCTGAACAAGTTTGAGCAGGAAAACGAGCGCAGGCCGTCGGCACAGGAATTGTCGGAGCACATCGACCTCCCACAGGAGAAAATCGACGAGGCCATGAGCGCCAACACGCGCCATGTGTCGGTAGACGCACCGCTGAGCAACGACGAGGACGGCTCGCTGCTCGACCTGCTGGTGAACACCGATGCACCGCTGGCCGACAGCCACTTGGTAGATGAGTCGCTGAAGGCAGAAATCGACCATGCGCTGCTTACCCTGAAAGAGCGCGAGCGAGGCATCATCAAAGCCTATTTCGGAATAGGCGAGCCGGAACAGACGCTCGACGAGATTGGTGCACGCTTCGGACTGACCCGCGAGCGGGTGCGCCAGCTCAAGGAAAAAGCACTGCAACGCCTGCGGAACAACAACAAGCAGAACATCTTAAAAACATATCTGGGACAATGAGGAAAAAGACCCTTCTAGCGCTGCTTGCCGCAGTGATGCTCCTATGTAGCGGAAGCTATGCCAAAAAACAGCCTGTGCCGAAAATCTATATGTTCGGCGTGGCTGCGTCATTCACCGACACTATTGTGCACTTCACCACCATTCAGGAGGTGGACAGTGCCTGGATAGAAACAAAGAACCAATTTCTCCTGGAGCGTCAGGCTTACTCCTACCAGTTGCGCGACTTCCTGGAACAGAAGCAGCAGATGCCCCATCGCACCTGCATCGTGTTCTACTCGCAGAAGCGCGAGAAACTGGAGAAGAAGTTCGACAAAATGATGAAGCTCTACACCAAGTCCAAGGACGGCCAGCGCCATTTCGACATCAGGCATCTGGGCCTGCAGGATTTCAGCTTCACAACTGTGTCGGCGGCAGCAGAAGTGGAAACGACGGGAGAATAGTCCATTCACACGCTTAACAAGCACATGAGAGGTGGAAACGACAAGCGAATAGTCATTCACACGCTTAACAAGCCATAAGAAGAATCCCCCCAGCAAAAGGCTGAGGGGACTTTCTTTTTATGCTCTTATGACCTTCTTAGAAGTTGAAATAGAGGCCGAAGGTCAGGTTGTTGCTGCCCAGGTCGAGACCCCAAGCGTGGCTGTTGTTGTTGTCGCCGTCGGGGTTGACGCTGTCGTAACCGATGAAGCCACAATGAGCTACGAAGCTGATGTTTTCGCCGAGTGACACAGCCACACCGGGCTTGAAGCCGATGCTCAGAGCAGTGTAGTCGCCATCGCTGCCAGAAGTGAAGTCAAGGCCGCCGTCGATGAAAGCGCTGACGTTCTTACCCTTGAGGAAGGTGTAACGTGCGTAAGGAGCGAAGATGAAGCAGCTCTCACTGCTGGCTCCAGTATAAGCCAGACCGCCCAGCTTGGTAACACCACCAACCTTGCTCTTGGCATAGCCCAGCACGGTGCCGATGGCCCACTGGTCGTTCAGGTTGTAGCCAACCTCAGGAAGCAGCTTGACCACCGTCTCGTCATCAACGTTCTCACCACCTACGCTGGCCATGCCAACAGTGCCACCAACATAAAACTGCGCATTCATGCTCACTGCAACGAAAGCAGCGGCAATAGTCATCAAAATCTTTTTCATTTTTATAATACCTATTTAAGTTATACATGTGCCCACCTCTCTGGTGGACAATTATCTGAAAACGGCTGCAAAGGTACACTTATTATCCTAATTGCCAAATTTTTTCACTCTTTTTTTCTCAAATAGAAGCAAATTATTGCTTTATTCTTGGTCGAATGAAACAAAATGCTTAACTTTGCACGTTGAAAAAGAAGAAAAACATGCCCCAAAGCAAAATAAAGCTCATAGCAGGCCCTTGCGTCATAGAATCAGCTGAATTGCTGGACACAGTGGCACGTACACTTGCCGACATCAACCGTCGGCGGGGAACAGACATCATTTTCAAGGCATCGTTCGACAAAGCCAACCGCACCTCCATCCATTCCTTCCGGGGTCCCGGGCTGGAGAAAGGCCTGCAGATGCTGGCCGACGTGAAGAGCCGATACAGACTGCGCCTGCTGACCGATATCCACGAAGCCTGGCAGGCAGAACCCGCCGGGCAGGTGTGCGACGTGTTGCAGATTCCTGCCTTCCTTTGCCGGCAGACCGACCTGCTGGTGGCAGCTGCCCGTACAGGACGCATTGTCAACATCAAGAAAGCGCAGTTCCTCAGCGGGCGCGACATGCGCTACCCCGTGGAGAAAGCCCGCGAGGCAGGAGCCGGCGAGGTGTGGCTCACAGAACGGGGAAACATGATGGGCTACGGAAACCTGGTAGTGGATTTCCGCAATATCTGCGACATGCTCGACATTGTGCCAACCGTCATCATGGACTGCACGCACAGTGTTCAGCGTCCCGACGCGAAGGACGGGAAGACAGGCGGTGACCGACGCTTCGTGCCCTGCATGGCTTTGGCAGCCAAGGCATTCGGCGCCACCGGCTATTTCTTTGAGGTGCATCCCAATCCCGATGAGGGACTCAGCGACGCCGCCAACATGCTGGAGCTTGACCGTCTGGAGCCGCTGATAGAAAGTCTTATCAGTTAAAGGAAATAGATAATCAAAAAAAATTGAAATTCAACAAGTTGACTCCACGAGAATACGGCATACAGGCAATACGCGATGAGGCAGAAGCCCTGCTCGACCTCATACCCAAGATGGACAGCCAGTTCGACAAGGCCGTCGACCTGATGCTTGGCTGCAAGGGAAAGGTCATTGTCACAGGCGTGGGCAAGAGCGGACACATCGGTGCGAAGATTGCCGCCACCTTCTCGTCTACAGGCACGCCCTCGTTCTTCGTCAATCCCCTGGACGCCTATCACGGCGACCTCGGCGTGATGACCCATGAAGACGTAGTCCTTGCCATCTCAAATTCAGGGCAGACCGACGAGCTGCTGCGCTTCATCCCTACCCTATTGGAAGAACGCATACCCATCATAGCCATGACCGGCAACCCGGCATCGCTGCTTGCCAAGTATTCCACCATCCACCTCAATGTCAGCGTGGAGCGCGAGGCATGCCCGCTGAACCTGGCCCCCACCAGCTCCACCACGGCCACGCTAGCCATGGGCGATGCGCTGGCCATTGCCCTCATGCAGAAACGCCAGTTCCAGCCACAGGACTTCGCCCATTTCCATCCGGGCGGCGAGCTGGGCAAACGCCTGCTCACTACTGCTGCCGACGTGATGCGCTCCAACGACCTGCCCATCCTTTCGCCTGAGGAGCACCTCGGACAGGCCATCATGCTGGTGAGCGAGGGAAAGCTGGGGCTGGGCGTTGCCGAAGAAGACGGACGAGTGGTGGGTCTCATCACCGACGGTGACATCCGACGGGCCATAGAGCGGTGGCAAGCACAGTTCTTCGACCACACCGTGAGCGACATCATGACCCGACAGCCCAAAGTGGTGGGGCCACAGACAAAGATTACAGACATACAGCAGCTGATGCAAACGCACAAGATACACTCCGTGCTGGTGGTAGATGAAAACAGGAAGCTCATAGGCGTGGTCGACCACTATTCCTGCATGATATAACAAACGAAATAAAGACGGTATGAAAACACTAAATAAGAGTTGTCGCTTGTTGTTCATGATGTCACTGAAGCTCGTGGCACTGGCTTTCGTGCTCACCTTACCGGTGAACGTTGTTGCCCAAGAGCTATTCAAGACGCTCAGCTCGCGCAACGGCCTTACTTCAAGCCAAATAAACTGCATACTGAAAGACGGACGCGGCTTCATGTGGTTTGGCACGCCAGCAGGTCTCTACCGCTACGACGGCTATCAGTTCAAGCACTACCAGACCGACTCGCAGGACGGCTCATCGCTGCCCGACAGCTACATAGAGTCCATCCAGGAAGCGGTAGGCGGCGAGCTTTGGGTAAAGACAGCATCCAGCTATTGCGTCTTCCACTCCCAGTCGGAGAACTTTGAACGCGATCTCCGTCAGATGTTCGCCCGTCTGGGCATCAGCGAAGTTCCCAAGATTATCTACATCGACAGTCGCCAGAACCTATGGGGCTACATCCCCTCCATCGGCATCGTATGCTATAACCTTCAGCAGCAGCTGGTCTATGAGTTCGGCTATACGAACAGCACCTACGCCATACCGCAGGGAAACGTCTGCTCCATCGGCGAATGTCGCGACGGTGCTGTCATCGTCTACGACGACGGACGCATCGTGTGCTGTAACGCCTCCCGCCAGCAGACTACCCCGTGGCGCAATGCTGAAATAGCCCAGCGCAAACTGAGGAGAACCCCCACGCTGAAAGTCTTTGCCGACCCGCTCGACAACATCTGGCTCTACGGACAGGGTACGCTCTTCGTTTTCAACAAGTCGGCTGGTGTGTGGGACACGTCGGTGGGCGATCAGCTGGGGCTGACAAATGTCAACACCGACCATGGCGTCAACTCGATGACGGCCGACCGTAGCGGAAACATCTGGATAGGAACCAACCGACACGGGCTGCTGAAGATAGACATCAACACCCATGAGATTAAAGAAGTGAAACTGAACAGCATGCGTTACAACCAGAGGCTGGCACAGGTAGCTGCGGTGCAAAGCGTCTATGTTGACAACAGCGATTTGCTGTGGGTAGGAACGGCAAAAGCAGGCGTGGCATACTTCGGCAGCAATATCTATAAGTTTGAGTCGGAGCTAGTGGGCGACGTCACCGCCATTGCCGAAGACAGCCTGGGACACCTCTGGTATGGCACAAGCGACAACGGCCTGGTGGGCTACGAAGGAAGGCTGGCCAGTCAGAAGATAACTGCACTGGCCTATACGCCCGACGGCAGTCTATGGGTAGGTTCAAAACAGAACGGTCTGACACGCATCCGAAACGGTGTCTCCTCCATCTACACCTCTAACAGCGACAGCTTGAAAAGCACCATCACCAACGACCACATCAACGGTTTGACAGCCGACAAGGCCGGCAACCTATGGATTGCCACCGACGGCGGACTAATGATGTATAACCTCAGACAGCAGCAATTCTCCAATTATACCAAGGAGAACCACAAGCTCCGCACAAACAGCGTCACCTCCATCTTCTATGCACCAGGCAACCGCATGCTGATAGGCACCTCAGAGGGACTCATCATCATGGACTTGTCAAACCAGAAGATGGTGCACTACATCGGCAATTCCACCAACATGCAGAAGTTCACCAACAGCTATGTCACCCAGGTGTTCGAAGACTCCCGGGGACTGGTATGGGTAGGCACTCGAGAGGGCGTCAACATCTTCAACCTCGAAAACGACGAAATCAGCATCCTCACCGAGAAGCAGGGACTCTGCAACAATAACATCTGCGGCCTGGCCGAAGACAAGAACAAAAACGTGTGGGTCACCACCACCAACGGTGTGTCGCGCATCGTGCTGCAGCGCAACCATGAGGACGGTTCCTATAACTTCGGACTCTACAACTACAACAGTGAAGACGGCTTGCAGAGCGACGAGTTCAACCAGGGGGCCATCCTCTCCCTGAGCGACGGCAACGTCATCATGGGCGGACTCTACGGCATAAGCAGCGTGCGCCAGAAGTCGGAGAATGAAACCGGCTCCCTGCCACCTGTCATGCTGACCCAGCTGCTGGTGGGCGAGGAGGAAATCTTCACTGGCCACGAATACGACGGCAACGTCATCCTGCAGCAGGCACTCAACGAGAGCAACTCCATCCGGCTGCTCAACGACCAGAACACCATCACCATCCGCTTCGCAGCCGGCAACTACAACCAGAGCGAGCGCCTGCAGTTCATGTACTGGCTGGAAAACCACGACAACGACTGGCGCAACGGTGACGCCATGAAGCATGGCATCACCTTCGATGAACTGCCCAGCGGCCGATACATCCTACATGTGAAAGCCATCAATGCCGACGGATTCATCAGCAACGAGGAACGTGCGCTGGAAATCATCATCGAGAAACCATGGTACTTGCAGTGGTACATGCTCGCATTCTATGCCATCGTCGCGCTGTCCATCCTCTACCTCTGGAAGAAAGGCATCGACCAGATACGCGACCTCTGGCGGCGCAAGAATGCCATCCTGGCCGAACTTGTACAACAGCGCGAGGAGATCAAGGCGGCCAGCGACGAGCTGCGCATGCCCATGTCGCGCATGACATCTATCATCATGGATCTGGCAGAGCGCGACACCACTACAGAGGAGCGCGACCAGCTCAACTCGCTCCACTCGCAGATGCTCACCATCATCACCCGCGTAAGTGATATGCAGGCCGCTCTAGAGCATCCTGAAAAGACTGCCAAGAAAAACGTCAACCACAGCTTCGAGCTGAACAGCCGGGGCGTGCTGGATCTGTCGGAGATGGTAGAAGAGGAGCTGACATCTGAAATACGCCCCCACAAGGACGCGCCGACGGCCAAGTTCACCGTCGTCTTCATTGATGACAACAAGGAATTCCTGCAGTTTGTCACCGCACGCCTTAAGTACGTCTACGACTTCCACGCCTATTCTGACAGCATGAAAGCCGCCCTCGACATTGAGGAGATGATACCCCACCTCGTCATCTGTAAGCAGGACATGGAGGGAATGACCGGCAGCGAGCTGTGCAACAACATCAAGATGCACGGCAAGCTCAGCAAGATCAAGTTCGTGCTGATGACCGACAAGAATCTCAGTCCCGCTGACATGGTCAATCAGGGCATCACCCTCTCGGCCGACGACTATCTGTCCAAGCCCTTCAACGTACAGGAAGCCGCCATGCGCTTCAACAAGCTGCTGGGCATCAGCGCCATCAACGTCACGAACAACCTTATTGAAGGTGCAGAGACACGCATGCTGGAAACCCGAAACTCCAGCATGACCACCGCTACCGAGACACTGCCCGACACAGCTCTGCAGCTCAACAACGAAGTGATTGAGGACGAGCAGCTGAGAGCACTCGAAGTGAAGTCGGTGCGAATGCATTCTAAGAAGGAAGACCACTCCGCCGACTCCAAAGACGCCCCCTCCAGCCATTCCCAAGGGAGAGAGGAACCCACTCAGGAACAAGAAGCCGAGAACGAGAAATACGATTTCGACCCTGAGGGCTTCACCATGAGCGACGCCATCGACCAGCAGCTCATCAACAGCATTGAGCAGTATGTGCAGCAAAACATGAGCCGCGGCCCCATCAACTTGGAGGAGATGGCCAACACCATGGGCATGAGCATGAAGCCCTTCTTCCAAAAAGTGCGAGAAGTGACCGGGAAAACACCCGCCGAGGTAGTACGCGACCTGCGCCTGAAGCATGCCTGCATCCTGCTGCAGCGCACCAACATCAACATGAGCGAGCTGGCCAATAACATCGGCATCGCTACCGCCGAACATTTCATAAACCTCTTCAAGGAGCGCTTCGGCATTTCGCCATCCGACTACAGGCTGCGCTACAGGAAATGAGGAATGAAAGATGAAAAATGAAAAGATGAAAGATATGATTAGACTTTGGGCTTCTTTTTCTGCAAATTCAAAGGCGAAAGCACACCAGAATACTAGAGTAATCATATCTTTCATTTTTCATCTTTCATCTGTACTTGTCACATATCATCTGTCAATTAGCGGAGCAGTCGCGCAGACCTCCGATTCGCTCATCTTCCACCAGCTGCGCGACTACGGTGTGGAATTCACTGCCGACAACCGAATAGCCCTGCTATTCTCCGGACAGGAGAAGTTTGACGACATGTTCACCGCCATCCGTCAGGCACGCCACAGCGTGCATCTGGAATATTTCAACTTCCGCAACGACAGCATTGCCTCGCTCCTCTTCGACATTCTCCGGCAGAAGCGGGCCGAGGGCGTGGAGGTGCGTGCCCTGTTCGACGGCTTCGGAAACGACTCCAACAACCAGCCACTGAAGAAAGTCCACATCAAGGCCCTGCGCGGCGACAGCGTCGACATCCACGAGTTCGACCCCATCCGTTTCCCCTGGCTCAACCACCTGTGGCCCCGCGACCATCGCAAGATAGTGGTCATCGACGGCAACGTGGCCTACACCGGAGGCATGAACGTGGCCGACTACTACATCAAGGGCACCGAACAGGTGGGCGCCTGGCGCGACATGCACTGCCGCATCGAGGGCAGTGCCGTCAACGACCTGCAGCGCATCTTTGTCCGCACATGGAAGAAGGTGACAGGCGAGGAGCTCACGGACAGTGTCTACTTCCGTGGAGGAACGCCCGTTACACTCAGCAACTTGAAGCCCGACACGACGAGTACCTCAGGCCGCAAAAAGATAGGCATTGTCAACCGAGAGCCGGGCACAGTCCGTTCCGCCGACGGCCGACTGCTGGGTAAGAACAGCGCCGTGCGCTTCTTCTATGTCAAGGCTATTGACGACGCCCGCGACTCCATCCGCATCATCAACCCCTACTTCACCCTCATCCCCTCCGTCACCAAGGCACTGAAGCGCGCACTGAAGCGCGGCGTGAAGGTGGAGCTGATGATTTCGGCCAAGAGCGACATCCCACTCACCCCTGACTGTGCCTTCTACCAGATGCACCGCATGATGAAGCACGGTGCCCACGTATGGCTCTACCAGCCCGGTTTCCACCACTCGAAAATCATGACCGTCGACGGCCGTTTCTGCACTGTGGGCAGCACCAACCTCGACGCCCGCTCCCTGCGCTTCGACTACGAGGAGAATGCCGTCATCATAGACCACGCCACCACCATGGAGTTAGACCGCATGTTCGATGCCGACAAGCGGCAGAGCGTCTATCTCACCCCCGACACCTGGCGCGGCTTCCGCACCCGCTGGCAACGTTTCCGTGGATGGGCAGCCCACCTGCTCCAGCCTTTTCTGTAGACGCCACCTAAAGGTTACTGCCTAGCAAGCCATCAAAGCTAGAGCTGGGAAGTAGTGGGAATTAACAGCCAACAGGGTCTTGTCAGAATATACTCCTAGCTGAAAGACAGGAGTAAGCGAGCGGTTGCACCTTTTCAAAAAACTCAATGATATAGCAGTTGACCTGTTTGCGCGGCTTGCGGAAAGGTTAATCCAGGGTCAACTGCTATATTGTTGCCTCAAAAAAGCGTGTGCTGTGCACGAAAAGGCGTGCGCTGTACACAAAATGGCGTTAGCTGTCTTCCGAAAAACGGGGAGACTCATCCCCGATCTTTGAGAAAGAGCGAGGAATCTCACTCGCTGATGCTTTCCACATCCTGCAGATGTGGGTTGTCGAGGGGCAGGCCGCGCTCCTGGGCCACCCTGCGGAAGGTCATGGCGGCATTCTTCTTCTGGTCGAGCCAGAGGTTGTACTTCTGCTGCTCGTAGCGGTCAAAGGCATGACGCTGCCAGCGGAGGGTATCGAGCAGGCTGAAAAGGGAGTCGACATTCGACTCGGGCTGCTGCACCTGGGCTTCTAGGTCGTTCATCCTGATACACAGCCTCTCATACTGCACATCGACAGGTTTCTTCACATCTTCGGGCGTGGGCTTGGGACGCATGAGCAGCCAGCCTGCTGCGGCAGCTGCGGCGCAAACGGCTGTGCCGGTCATAAGAGTAGCTTTCTTCATAATTTATGTGTTTGTACATAATTAACAAATTCAGACAGAGTAACATATTTTTCAAAGACAGAGTAACAGAATAACTTTTTTAAGACAGAGTAACAGAGTAACATTATTTTATGACAGAAGAACAGAAAGACATAATATATAATAATGTCCTCGTGTACTTATTATGTCAGATATCATATTCATGTGGCAATAATATGTTCTTATGTCAAAAATATGTTCTTATGTTCTTATGTCAAAAATATGTTCTTATGTTCTATGTCGAAAATATGTTCTTATGTTCTTGAGTCAAAAAGAGCGTTCCTCGAAGCGGGGTATTAGTCCGCATTGTTGAACGAAGGCTGTGAGTACATCGCGGACGTGGCTCATGGCTTTCTGGCGGTTTTCCTGAGAGTCGTATTTGCTGCGGATTTTCTGTTCTACCACGCGGATGGCCCGTGCCGCATCGTAGTTGGCCACCTCCACCTCACAGAGCAGGTTGCCGCCCTGGGCTGTCTGCACATAGCGCAGGCGGGGCAGGCGCACAAGCACAGTGTCGCTCCCCTGACGTGTGACATACTTCACGCTGTCGAGGTCGAGGACATAGCTCACCTGCATGCGCATGGTCTGCACGGCCTTGTAGTAGCTTCGGGTGAAGAATCCCACCTTTTCCACGTTGTCGATGGTGAAGTCCTCTGTGATGGCTGTAAAGGCGTAGAGTTGGCCGATGGGTCGTACGTTCTCGATGACGGAAGGCGTGGGACGTACGGCAATATCGTCGTTGTCGCTGGCGTCGATACACTTCAGGACGAAGTAGACGACTGCCAGCAGACAGGTACCCTTGGCAAAGAGCGAAAGCCCCCTGCTCAACTCCCCGACGGGGAGGAATCTCCTTTTCAAATTTTCAGCACTCAATATCTAAGGAAAAAGTGAATAGTGAATAATCTGCTACCGACAGCAAAACTAATCATACCTCTCAACTCTTAATTCTCAACTCTCAGCTCCAGTCCCATCTGCAGCAGCATGGAGCGGAAGAGCGTGCGGGTGTTGGCGAGTATCTCGCTGCGGAGAGTGTTGAGTAGCGTGGTGTCGGCCAGCACTTGTTCCACCACCTTGTTTTTGATGGTCTGTATGGTCTGCTCGCCCACCTCGTCGCGCAGCCATCCGCTCATGGTCACCAGCTCGCGGCGGTCGGTTCGCATCTCCACGTGGCGGTCGATGATTTCCGGTTCGGGCAGGCGTATGGTGACTATGTTAGCTGTGTCGAGGATGATGTCGGAAATCTTCATCTTCTGCATGTCGATGCCATACTTGATGGTGATGTCAACGGGCATGATGCAGGCGCGTCGCCCCAGCTTCCAGTTGGCGGGGTTGATGGTGGCGAGGCTGGTCTCTGAGTCGTAGATGCCCATGCGGCGCAGCTTCACCTCGGTAGTGGCCAGCTGTGCCTTGGTCTGGAAGAGACCCAGTATCTCCTGCTTGTCGGCTTTCTTCTGCAGCAGCTCCTCCACGGGGTCGGCAGACTTGAAGAGGATGTTGGCAGCCACGACGGCAACTGCGCAAAGTACGAATGCCAATGCGCAGCTGCCTATCGTCCGCTTCATTTCAGAATTCATATTAATATGTATTCCCCTTCCTTGGGTACATAAGTAACCCGTTTCCTCTCCCCTCAGAGGATAAGAGGGTCGTAAGTCTCCTTGCTAACCTCTTTCTCCCTCGGAGGGACAGGAGGGGACTTGACCTTGGCTTACAGCTTCAAGCTCTTCTTCAGGGCCTCAATCTTCTGCTCTGCCTTCTTCGAGCATGCCTCGTAGTCGGCTGCATCCTTGAAGGAGGGGTCTTTCACCTCTGTGTAGAACTTAATCTTCGGCTCGGTACCGCTGGGACGTACGCTGACCTTGGTTCCGTCGTCGCAGAACCATTGGAGCACGTTGCTGGTGTCGGGCATGTTGAGCTTGGTCACGCTGCCGTCGGCGTTCTTGGCTTCCAGCGTCTTGTAGTCCTTCCAGAGGACCACCTTCGAGCCGCCCAGCTCCTGTGGCGGGTTCTGGCGGAAGTCGGTCATCATCTGCTTGATCTCGTCGGCTCCAGTCTTGCCCGGCCGCACCACATTGATGGTCAACTCTCTGGAGAATCCGTACTCCTTGTATATGTTCATCAGCAAGTCATAAAGGGTCATGCCGTTGTCACGTGCCCATGCTGCAATCTCGCAGATGAGGCAGATGGATGCTGGTGAATCCTTGTCGCGCACCTTGTCGAACGGCAGGAATCCGAAGCTCTCCTCGCCTCCGCCTATGTACTTCTTCTTGCCCTCGTTGATGCGAATCTCGTTGGCAATCCACTTGAAGCCCGTGTAGCAGTCCATGTATTCCACCTGGTTCTTCTTGGCTATCTCGGCGATGACCTCTGTGGTGACGATGGTCTTCACGAGGAACTCGTTGCCCTTCAGCTGTCCCAGCTTCTTCTTGTTGGCGATGATGTACCAGCAGAACATCATACAGGTCT
>JAEEGL010519666.1_pt1 | contig 33188 bp, 36 predicted proteins | sample 9134231 | NCBI WGS metagenome assembly JAEEGL01 (sample SAMN16246548, study PRJNA631951) | gut metagenome | biome: gut microbiome; feature: rumen; material: fiber-attached | host: Bos | place: Iran: Karaj | collected 2018-10 | reverse complement strand
GGCGGAATACTGGATATCTGAGGCCACATTGTAGCCGAAGTTGATTCCGGATAATACCAGATCGGGACGTTCATCCATGACATTTAGACCGCCGACTCTCACGCAGTCACCGGGCATGCCGCTGCAGGTAAAGGCCCGAACGCCATCAACGGGAAAATCGTGGGGATATATGTCGATGGGATATCGTAAAGTAATGCAGTGGGAAGCGGCGCTTCGCTCGCTGTCGGGGGCTATGACCCACACTTCGCCGAATTCTTTGGCGCATTCTGCCAGCCGCACAAGGCCCTCGGAATTTATCCCATCATCATTTGTAACAAGTATCTTCATATATTATCTCCAATGGATAAACACAGCATTGTATCTTGTAAATAAAAAAACCGGGCGCTCTGCTTCGAACCAAAAAGACCGGCCGTTACCAAGGTAGTTAACTCAACCCAGGCACCCTTACGGCACACAAGAAATCCTGCTTAGTGCTGCTTCATTCCTGACCTGACACGGTTCACAGGCACCCGTCGCGTAAGACCCGAATATCAACGCCACTTGCCGAGGCCGGCACCGACCCCGAAACCCTCTGCAGAGCATCACCCCAGCTATAGCGGATTGCTGGAAACAAGGTACCGCTACCACCCCGGCTGCCCAGTAAACTACATTTTATGGTTTTATTCTGTCAATGTCAACAAAAAATAAGGGGAATGGGCCTTTATTTAAATATAAATTTATTCTTGCCACAATTACTTTACTGTGATAAAATGCTAAAGAATTGCGGACAATGGCGTTCGAAAGGGGGATGCTATTGTCCTGTTTTTTAATTCATTTGCAATTAAGGAGGTTGAGATGAAGAAAAGAATAGTTAGTGCTGTACTTGCAGCAACAATGGTATGCGGCCTGTTAGCCGGCTGCGGCAATTCCGGTTCAAACGGTGGATCGGCAAGTGCTGATTCCGATACTTTCAGGATCGGTGGTATCGGACCTATCACCGGCGCAGCAGCTATTTACGGATCAGCAGTTCGTAACGCTGAGCAGATCGCAGTAGATGAGATCAACGAGGCAGGCGGAATCAACGGATATCAGGTATCACTCCAGTTTGAGGATGACGAGCATGATGCAGAGAAGTCCGTTAACGCTTACAACTCATTAAAGGACTGGGGTATGCAGATCCTTGCCGGAACTGTTACATCCACTCCCTGTGTAGCTGTAGCTGATAAGACAGCTGAGGACGGCATGTTTGAGATTACTCCTTCAGCTTCTTCAACAGATGTTATCAAAAACGACAATGTATTCCAGGTTTGCTTTACAGACCCCAACCAGGGTTCTGCTTCCGCAAAGTACATTGCCAACAAGGCACTTGGAACCAAGATCGGTATCATCTATGACAGCTCAGATGTATATTCATCAGGTATCTATGCTAAGTTTAAAGAGGAGGCAGCAAACCTCGGACTTGAGATCGTATCTGAGTCAGCATTTACCGCAGACTCCAACACAGACTTCTCAGTTCAGCTTCAGGATGCCAAGGATGCAGGCGCTGACCTTATGTTCCTGCCCTTCTATTATCAGCAGGCAGCCATCGTATTAAAGCAGGCAAGTGATATGGGCTTTGCTCCCGTATTCTTCGGCGTTGACGGTATGGATGGTATCCTTACAGTTGAGAACTTCGATAAATCACTTGCTGAGGGCGTAATGCTTCTTACACCATTCGCAGCTGATGCCAAGGATGATCTTACAGTAAACTTTGTTAAGCAGTACAATGACAAGTTTGGTGAGACTCCCAACCAGTTCGCGGCAGATGCATATGATGCAGTTTACATCATCAAGGCTGCCATCGAGAAGTCAGGAGCAACAGCTGACATGAGCGTATCAGATCTCTGCGAGGCTATAAAGGGCGCTATGACACAAATCGAGGCATCAGGACTTACATCAGCCAAGATGACATGGGAGGCATCAGGAGAGCCCAACAAGGAGCCTAAGGCAGTAGTTATCAAGGATGGTACTTACGTTTCCAACTAATTGATGTAATTATCAGGAGTTTTGGATTATAATTTTAGACAAAGATTGCAATTTTCAGCGAGGGATGCTGTCAAAGGTATCCCTCGTTATCGCATTATAAAGAACTAATGGAGGTGCAGGATGAGTTTTTTGACCTATCTCATTAACGGGCTCAGTCTGGGCAGTATTTATGCAATAATAGCGCTGGGGTATACCATGGTATATGGAATTGCCAAGATGCTGAATTTCGCTCACGGCGATTTTATCATGGTGGGATGCTACATTATTTTCTCGGTGAGCGCTGCTCTTTCGGGCAATTCTGTTGTGGGTATAGTTGTGGCGATCATCCTGTGTACTATTCTTGGAGTTACAACTGAATTTGTTGCATACAGACCACTGAGGGGCGCTGCGTCACCGCTTGCGGTACTGATCACGGCGATCGGTGTGAGCTACCTTCTTGAGAATATTGCGCTTCTTATCTACGGTGCTGACATCAAGTCTTTTTCATCGGTTGTTAAGTGGGAGGGCGTAAGCTTTGCAGACGGCCAGCTCAAGATTCAGGGCGTAACTATTGTTACAATAGTCGTTAGCGTAATTATCCTTGTGGTGCTTCAGCTCTTTATCAATAAGACCAGACAGGGACAGGCGATGCTGGCAGCGTCGGAGGACAAGGGAGCAGCTACTCTCATGGGTATCAATGTAAACAGGACTATAGCCCTTACCTTTGCTATCGGCTCGTCACTGGCAGCCGTGGCAGGCGCACTCCTTTGCTCAGCTTATCCCTCGCTCTCACCCTATACGGGAGCAATGCCCGGAATCAAGGCATTCGTCGCAGCGGTTCTGGGTGGCATTGGATCGATCCCGGGAGCAATGATAGGAGGACTAGTGCTTGGAATTGTCGAGATATTGTCCAAGACATATATCTCATCACAGCTTGCTGATGCCATTGTGTTCGGAATCCTGGTTGTGGTTCTTCTTGTAAAACCGACCGGAATACTCGGGAAACAGATACAGGAAAAAGTATAATACGGAGATGATTTATGAAGAAACAGACAAAGAACAATCTGATCACTTATGCAATAGTCATTGCAGCATATATCATACTTGAGATCCTGATGCTGACGGGCAACCTCTCCAGCCACATGAAGGGACTTCTGGTTCCGATGACATATTATGCTATCATAGCAGTCGCCCTGAATCTGTGCGTCGGGATCCTTGGAGAACTGAGTATCGGCCACTGCGGTTTTATGTGTATCGGAGCTTTTACGAGCGCATTCTTTTCAAGGGCTACGGCAGAAAGTCTTCCGGCTGCTCCCAGGTTCATAATTGCGCTTCTGATCGGGATTGCATCTGCTGCGCTCTTTGGTTTTCTTATTGGTATTCCGGTACTAAGGCTCAAGGGAGACTATCTTGCGATCGTGACCCTGGCTTTTGGTGAGATAATCAAGAATGTAATCAATGCCTTTTATGTGGGAATCGATGCCAAGGGACTCCATTTCTCGATGAAGAGCGCGATGGAACTGAATATGGACGGCGGAGATACGATTGTAAACGGAGCAATGGGAATAACGGGAACACCCCACGACGCCAATTTCACTATAGGAATAGTACTGCTTCTCATATCCCTCTTTGTGGTACAGAATCTGGTCAATTCCAGGGATGGCAGGGCAATCATGGCAATCCGTGACAACTATATCGCGGCCGAGGCCACCGGAATCAATGTGACAAGCTACAAGATGATGGCATTTACAATCTCAGCGGCAATAGCAGGCGCTGCGGGAGTTCTTTTCTCCCACAATATCACTACGCTTACCGCGTCTTCACAGTATTTCGGTTACAATGCGTCAATCATGATACTGGTATATGTGGTCCTCGGAGGCATCGGCAACATCAGGGGCAGTGTTATCGCAGCCTGCATCCTGTATCTGCTTCCTGAGCTGCTCCGCGGATTCAGTAACTACAGAATGCTCATCTATTCAATAGTGCTGATCGTTATGATGATCGTCAACTGGTCACCCAAGGTTATTGAGTGGCGAAAGAGGACTTTCGGACGCATTGGCGCTGGACGAAGAAAGGCGGCTTAAATGGCACTACTGGACGTTAATAATCTGTGTATTTCTTTCGGCGGACTAAGAGCCGTTGACAATTTTAATATAACTATTGAAAAGGGAGAACTGTACGGACTTATCGGACCAAACGGCGCGGGCAAGACCACGGTCTTTAACCTTCTTACCGGTGTGTACAAACCAAACGAGGGCATCATAAGGCTTGACGGTGAGGATATCACCAGAAAGAGTACCATTGAGATAAACCATGCCGGAATAGCAAGAACCTTCCAGAATATCAGGCTCTTTAAGAACATGTCTGTGCTTGACAACGTCAAGGTCGGACTTGCCGAGAGATATAAATACAGCTCGATTGAGGGCATTCTTCACCTCGGCAAGTACAAAAAGATTGAAAAAGAGATGGATGCTGAGGCTGAAAGGCTGCTGAAGGTATTCGACCTCGATGGTGAGATTGAGACCAACGCTTCCAATCTCCCCTACGGCAAGCAGAGAAAGCTCGAGATCGCAAGAGCCATGGCTACCAATCCCAAGCTCCTGCTTCTCGATGAGCCTGCGGCAGGAATGAACCCCAACGAGACAGGAGAGCTGATGGACACGATCGCGCTGGTAAGAAAGGAATTTGACATGACGATTCTTCTTATCGAGCACGACATGAAGCTGGTGTCAGGTATATGTGAGAAGCTGACAGTCCTGAATTTCGGACGTGTCCTCTGTCAGGGAGAGACCAGGCAGGTACTGGCTGATCCTGAGGTCATCACTGCTTATCTTGGAGAGTAAATATTTAAGAGGTATTTTATGGAACCAATTTTAGAGGTTAAGAATTTAAGCGTATATTACGGTGTCATTCAGGCGCTGAAGGGGATATCTTTTCATGTTGACAAGGGTGAGATCGTAGCACTTATAGGTGCCAACGGAGCAGGCAAGACCACGACCCTTCACACTCTCTCAGGGCTTATAAACGCTGATGGCGGCGAGATCATTTACAAGGGACACGAGCTCACAAGGACTCCCAACCACAAGATTGTAGGACTTGGTATGGCTCAGGTTCCTGAGGGAAGAAGAGTCTTTGCCGAGATGACTGTTCTGCAGAACCTTCGTATGGGAGCCTACACCAGGAGAGACAAGAGCGAAATGGAAGCTACCATTGCCAATGTGTATAAGAGATTTCCAAGGCTCGAGGAGAGAAAGAACCAGCTTGCAGGTACGCTAAGCGGCGGTGAGCAGCAGATGCTCGCCATGGGCAGAGCTCTCATGTCACATCCCGAGCTCATCCTGATGGACGAGCCTTCGATGGGACTTTCACCCATCTTTGTAAATGAGATCTTCAGTATCATCGAGGATGTCAACAAGGACGGCGTGACGGTGCTGCTTGTTGAGCAGAATGCCAAGAAGGCCCTTTCTATAGCAAACAGAGCTTATGTGCTTGAGACCGGCAGTATTGCCAAGGAAGGTGACGCGTCAGAGCTTCTCAACGATGAAGCGATAAGGAAGGCATATCTGGGTGAGTAGTGTATCAACACGAATGCCAAAGAGGTTTATCGATTAAATTCTAAGCAGGAGGAATCATGAAGAGGAATATTGTCATTACGATTGCGCGCCAGTACGGAAGCGGCGGAAGGACTGTGGGTGAGATGCTGGCTAATGACCTGGGCATCCACTACTATGACCACGAGCTGATAAAGCTCGCATCTGAGGAGAGCGGGATCAACGAGAGCCTCTTTCTTGAGACTGACGAGAGGTGCAGAAAGAGCGGATTCTTCAGAAAGCAGATCAATGTTTACAAGGGTGAAATAATCGGACCTGAGAGTAAGGAATATACTTCCGAGGCCAATCTTTTTAACTTTCAGGCCAAGGTTCTCAAGAAACTGGCAGAGACAACAAGCTGTGTAATTGTAGGCAGGGCAGCCGATTTTGTCCTTAAGGACTACGACAATGTACTCAGCGTCTTTGTCCACGCGCCGCATGACTTTCTTATGGAGCAGGCAGCTAAGGTTAAGAGCCTCCCGGAAGATGAGCTTGAGAAATATATTGCAAAAGAGGACAAGTACCGGGCAGAGTACTATGAGCATCACACCGGTCAGAAATGGACAGATGCCATGAACTATGATCTTTGCATCGACAGCAGCAAGCTCGGCTTTGAGAAGTGCGTGGAAGCCATCAAGGCACACTGCAGAGTGAGATTTGGAGAAGATATATTTGATTGATTTTTATATAGGATGAGCCGCCCGGCAGAAGTTCTTTTGCCGGGCGGCTCATCTTATATAGGCTGTCCTGGGGTGTAGACAAAAATCACTGAAGGTAGAAAAATAGATATAAGGATATGTTTTCAGATAAAAGTGCATATGGGACTGGAGGGGGCTTTTGTATGAGGACGGATTTATGGTAAATGGGCATCCGGCTGATGAGGTAATACAGAGCGAGGTGTTCTACGAGGAATAAAACTAGCTGACGCTTTATGCGGGATGTCGTTTGGCATCTCGCTTTTATTTTTTTCTGAAGTCAACTATTATATACTATAATAATAGTAACTATTGAAGGAGTTATATGATGAACAATGACTTTAAAAAAAATAATTACGCAGTAAATAATAATGACAAACAAGCGGGGAAAACTAGTGAAAACGAAGAAAACAGGAGTAGCGAAACTACTGATGGAGGAAAACCAAAAAATGGCTCCGATGATATTAAATGTAGCGAGACCACAGAAAAGAAGAAAAAGAAGACGCTAAGCACCATTTTTATCTTGCTGATATCAGTAGTTGTTTTTCTGATTCTGATCGGTATTATTGCTTGGGCTGTTTTAAATACAAGGGGCAAAAACAATCTTTATGATAAAGCAGATCGAAGTGCTCCAACTCTGGAGACCGCTCAAGCTGATAATAATGCCAATGCAGATGCAGAGAATGATGTCACGTGGAAAAAGGGCTGGGTGAGATATAACGGTGAAATATATCAGTATAATGAAGACATCCTGACCTTCCTTGTTATGGGAATTGATAAACCATCTAAAGTTAAGGCTGTGGAATCAGGCATTGATGGAGGGCAGGCAGATCTTATAATGCTTATGGTATTTAATCCACACACAAAAACGGCTTCCCTCATAATGGTCAACAGAAATACCATGACAGAGATAGACGTATATGATGAGAACGGTGAATATATCGGCAGCGGACTAGGGCAGATTTGTCTGCAGCACGGCTATGGCGATGGGGCAGAGCTCTCCTGTGAACGAATTAAAAAGGCAGTTTCAAATCTGTTTTATAATCTTCCGATTCATGGATATTTCTCAATAAATATGGGAGCTATTAAGGCAATCAATTCGGCTGTTGGCGGAGTGACAATAACATTGGATGATGATTTCCAGGCAGAAGTTGGTGGGGTAAGTGTTTCGCTGCCGAAGGGAGAGCATACACTTACTGATGACCAGGCACATCTTTATATCCGTCATAGAGATCATTCTGAGTTTGATTCGGCTACTACGAGGCTTAACAGACAAAAGAAATATATTGCGGCGTTTCTTTCCAAACTAAAGGAGGAAACTGCCAAAGACATCACAGTTCCCTTAAGGGTTTACAATGAACTATCTCCTTATATAGTTACAGACATAACTACCAGTGAAATGACCTACATGGTTTCCAATACATATAATTACAAGTTTGACTTTGAAAATATCTATTCCCTGCAGGGAACAACTGTCATAGGCAAAACGGAGCATGAAGAGTTCAATTATGATCCGGATCAGTTGTATGACATGATCATTGATATTTTCTATGAAAAGGTTAGATAGGAATAAAAGCGTAGCGTCCCGTTAAGGTCCGCTGCGCTTTTATGATTCATCTAATTGGTATTTAATAAGGTCTTCCGGCTTACAGTCTAAAACGTAGCAGAATCTTGCAAGCACATCGAGATCTATGCTTGTTATTGAATCGTCGTACCATTTCTTGACTACTTCGAACCTTGTATCTGTTGCACGTGCAAGAGCATTTCTGGTCATATTCCTGCTCTCTATTATTTCGGCAAGACAGATATGCATCTTTCCATATTTCTTAATGAAAAAGATATTTTTTGTGTCATGTTCCTTTTTGTATTCAGACGTTCTACCCATGGAAATATACCCTCAATTAACTGGATTAATGACTACAATTTACTATACATTTTCGAATCAGAGATTCAAAAATGCAGCAAATAGACCATTCCAACGCGACTTCGTGAGACAGTGACTCATAACAATGAGCAGAGTGATGAAATTGTATATTCTATAAAAAAGATAATATTAAAAATAGTATATTTACAATAAATATAGACATAGTAATTAAAATATGATATAACGAATTTAGTTACTATGATAATAGTAATTTAATTCGGGTAGCGATTGATATGTATGGCTGCTTGAAGCGGAGTGGTAGATGACGCGGATTATGATAAAGAGTAACTTGTTGGGATTGTCTCTTCTTATAGCCATATCTGTTACGGGCTGTGGAGATGCGAACAGGGAAGAGAATACAGCACAGAATCAGACGGATATTGCAGGCGAAGCAGAGTCAGACATGAGTGGTCATGAAGCTGCTTCTTCTTTTGATAGTGAAGAAGATGAAAATGAGACAGCTGCTGATACAGAAAATCTTCCGGATGAAATGGAAGAGGGCGAAACAGCAATGATAGCTTATAGCACTTCAGATGAATTAGTTTCAGGTCTCCTTCCGGATGTTGAGGTGAATCTTGACCTGCTTAGAGAGAAGAATGCTGATATCTGTGCTTATATTGTGGTTCCTGGGACGACTATAAGCAGTCCGGCTTTAAAAAGAGACGACAGCAATGAGTATTACCTGGAGCATAATGCGGAGAACGAGGATGACCCTAATGGATGCATATTTGTGGACATGGGAAACGAGACTGATTTCACGGATCCCGTTACATGTTTATATGCAAGAGTAGGAGAAAAAAAGCCTTTTGGTGATCTTGTAGATTTCTTGGATCCGGAATTTATGAATGAAAATAAATTTATATATGTATATTCAAATGAATTTGTGTCTCAGTATAAAGTCTTTGCTGCATATAGCACGGATGATACAGAGAGGCCGCTGGTTAAATACAACTTTTATGACTATGCGGAATATGAGCAGTACATCAATGATATCTTTTCAGTCAGGGATATGACGGCAGTGATAGATAAAAATCTCAAGGATAAGGCTCTTGCATCCTGGAATATAATCACACTCATCGGTATAGGTGACGATGGGAGCAGACAGATCCTTCAGGCAGCTTTTAATGGAAGAGCTGCGATCAAGTAGAGTATTAGATCCTTCAAAAGGATTTAATATAGACCACATGCTTATGAGTAAAGGAGGCAACCAATGAAGAGAAAAATTTCAACAGTTATTGCTGCAGTCTTGGTTGGTTCAATGATAGTTGGATCAACAGTATTTGCAGCAGACAGTTCCACAACAACTAATACTGACAGTACGTCAATTGTTGAGTCTAATGAAATTAAAGAAGGCATAACAATTTATGCAGTACCCTCAGGAAAGAATGAAGGTACAGCAACCGTTGGAGGAACACGAGTTACAGTTAATTACAGCGAAGTTACTATCCCAGGGGCAATCGAGACAGCTGTAGTTGCTCCTGCAAACGAAGAAGCAACCAAAGTTCTTGATGATTATGTAAATGCAAACCTTGGTGGAGGAACTATCGTTTTTAAGACAAAGCTTCGACTCTATAAGGCCGGAAAGTCCATTAATTCCGACTTTGGTGTGTTGAATCAGTCTTTCGGGGTAGGCAATAAGTACGACGGAAGGACAGCTGTTATATTCCAGATCCATCAGGATGGCTCCATTACAACAACGGAAGTGCCTGTAGTAAACGGCAAGGTTAACATTGCCTTAACAGATCTTGGTACATTTGCAATTGCTATCAAATAATATTTTTTACAAATAAGGTTCTCCATTCCTTAAATGGAGGTCATGCATGACATAATTTCTCTAACATGTGGTTGAGGGCCGGATTAAACTCCGGCCCTATTAATGAAAAATCAGGACTATGTTTTATGTGATTTGGGTACAAAGCAGAAAAGAGCATGAATTTAAGGCAAAGTTCGAAAAAAATATTGACCCGTCCTTATACAGCCGACTTCTTCTTGTGACAAGAACAGAGAAACAAAAACATAAAGACGGTTACAGGGAAAAAGAATTTTTGATGTTTCCGGGATATTTATTTGTGGAAACGGATTGCCCCGAGAAAGTGCATGAGGCGCTTTATTCCGGGTCGGAATATATCAAAATTTTGAATAATGAAGGATCCTTCATACCCCTTACGCAAAGGGAGGAGGACTTTATAAACAAGATCACAGGACATACTGAAAGAGTTGATATGTCCCTTGGGGTCATTGAAGATGGAAATGTGAAAATCCTAAGTGGTCCACTGATGGGGTTTGAGCAGTACATTGTAAAAATTGACAGACACAAAAGAAAAGCCTGTCTGGAAATAGAACTGTTCGGCGAGAAAAAGAGAGTAATTGCAGGACTTGAAATAGTAGCAAAGAGCTAAGAACCTTCATTTGAAGCAATCGTTGCCGTTGGCACGTTGCCGGGGATGGAGCGGCATAGCAGGTTTTCATCCGGGTATCGAAAGATCTCCGGTATGGCGAAGCCTGCATAAAAATAATAAATGAGAAAGTGTATAAATAAGGATAGGTGGATATTTTAAACAGTAGTCAGAAAACAATTGAATCGGAAGTTCATATGAAAAATGTCAATGCAGTAAGCAGGGGCATTTTATTTTTTGTGAAAGTACTGTGGATAGCAGTATGCACAGTGATCTTCCTGGCGATATGGATGAAGTTCTATGAGAATAAGCTTTATGAACCCTTTTATAAAAGAGGTAATTATGCTGTCTCTTTGATCTATGCATTGATATTCTGGAGATTATCAAAGTTGTATGGCTGCTTTGATATAGATCTGAAGAAACCAAGCGAAATACTCTATTCCACAGTAATATCATTAACCACATCATCTTTTTTGATCTATATAGTAACGTGGTTACTCGTAAGAGAGCTTCCTCCGGTGCTTCCTCTGTTGGGGCATATTATTATCTGCTCATTTTTGGCGTTGGGATGGGCCAGAGCTGCTGTTTTATTGTCCAATAAATTGAATAAACCCAAAAAGATCCTGCTGATATATGACAATGAACAGGCTAAAGAAAATGGCATAAATATTATTAACAAGCTTACAAGGAAATTTATCCTGCAGAATGAAAAACATGTGAGTGAAGACATTTCTGAAACGCTTAAATATATAAAAGTGACATTACCGGAAGCAATTATGTTATGTGGGCTGCACTCAACACCGAGAAATGCCATTCTCAAGTTTTGTGCTACCAGTGGCATACCGGTATACATAAGACCCAACATTGGCGATTACCTGATAGGAGATGCCAGGGAAATCCAGATGGCTAACCTTCCGGTAAAAGTGTATGAAAAAAGCGAGAAGGATTTAGCTTATTTATTCCTAAAGAGATTCTTTGACATAGTTCTATCCATCGCAGGTCTTATCATTGCGTCACCCATTATGTTGATCACGGCAATTGCCATAAAGATATACGATGGTGGCCCGATTTTATATTCACAGGTCAGGCTTACAAAGAACAGAAAAGAATTCAATATATACAAATTCAGAAGCATGAGAATAGATGCTGAAGCAGATGGTAAAGCCAGACTGGCAAGTGTTGGTGACGACAGGATAACCCCTGTTGGACGGATAATAAGGGCAACAAGGATAGATGAACTACCGCAAATACTTTGCATATTAAAGGGTGAAATGTCTATTGTAGGACCTCGCCCTGAGAGACCGGAGCTGTGCAAAGTGTATGAACGGGAAATGCCGGAATTTATCCTAAGAACCGAAGTCAAGGCCGGTCTTACCGGATATGCGCAGGTTTATGGCAAGTATAATACAGATCCTTATGACAAGCTCCAGATGGATCTCATGTACATAGCCAATCAAAGCCTGATCACAGACTTTAAGATAATTCTTGCAACGATAAAGATCATGTTTATACCCGAGAGTACTGAAGGTGTAAAGAATCAGTAACAACAGGAGACCGGTTATGCAAAGGTGTATGATCAGCAAGATAGCATTAATAATACTGATGGTTATTACGGGCTTATATACCATAAGTCCAGTGACGTCTTATGCGGCAAAAGAATATACAGTATCGGGCCAGACCTCACAAAAGCTGTATGAAGGCGCATCGGAAAACAGCAAAGTTGTGGCCAATATAATTCCGGGGAATTCCTTTACTATTTTGGAAACAGTTAAGGATTCAAACGGGAAGAACTGGCATCATGTAGCTCTCTCCGGAGGTGTTACCGGATATGTGATTGCCAGCAGGGTCATTGAAATTGAAGCAGATGCGGCAGAGGAAGCGGTGGTAGAGAATACTGAGGCGGCAGAGAACACAGAGGATAATCCTCAGGAACAGAAAACAGAAGCCACTGGGGAAAATACAGGAGACCAGGAAGAGGTTGAGAATACGGCTGACCGGTCACAGGAGCAGGAGAGAGAAGAAAATGAAGAGACCCGGGAGGAAGCTGCAAGTGAGGAACTGACAAATGTAACCGTTACGACACTGTCAAATATAAATTTAAGAGATGAGCCCTCCCTGGAGGGAGATGTTCTGATCGTTATACCGAGGGGCATCACAATCGCACCTCTTGAAAAAATTGATAGAGACAACTACATCTGGTATAGACTTTCATATCTCAACCAGACAGGATACATAAGAGCAGATGCAGTTGAGGAACACGTGGAGGAGAGTGAGGAAACACCAGAAGAAACTACAGATGTCTCTTCTGAGGAAAGCTCTGTAAGTCCTCCTGTTATCTCAACGCCAAAAGTGGTGCGAAGCAATAATTCTGTGACGGTATCTTATGATGACAGCTATGACAGAAGGCATAAATGGGATGATCCTGAAATGATAGTATTGGAAGATAACCGTGCACCTAAGCGGTTCGTAGATATATACATGATAGTCTTTGTTCTGGTTTCAATGCTTTTATCAGTAATAGCTTTTTTTATACTCGGAAACGCTTCCAGTGATTTCAGAAGACATTTTCGGAAGATCAGAAAGAGAAGAAAACATCGTGGAGAGGACAAATGGAAAAAATAATAAACGATAACGGGCAGAAGGTAATACTTGAGGTACACAAAGAGAGTACAAGCGATAACAGTCAGTATATCGATCTCATAGAAGTGGCGAGGAACATGAACCGACGGAAAAAATTATATTTTTATCTTTTAATTACAGCTATTATCCTGGGGTTGGCTGTAGGTTTCATAAAGGTAACTATTGATCATTATTTCAATCACAGCTCCTATGCCAGGGCTATGATCAGTTTTCAATATGATGGAATTGAAAGCGGCCTGGATCCCAACGGGGCTTCTTTTGACATCAACAAGATAAAGAGCCCTGCGGTAATACAAAAGGCTCTGAGCAGCCTTGGAATATCCTCGGAATATATTGAAAGCGTAAGGTCAAATATCTCGGTTGAAGGGGTTATTCCAGAGGACGCGGTGGAGAGAATAACAGTCATAAATAAGATGGCCCAGGAGGATGGTCAGTACTATGAACAGCTTCTTGACGTATCATACTTTCCGTCTCAATACATAGTGTATTTCTATGATGACAGGACTTTTTCTGTGGGACAGGTCGATCAGATCCTGGATGCAATATTGGAGAGCTACAAGGAGTACTTCTTTGATACCTATGCCAATAACGAGGCACTGACTGTAACAGCGGGGCTTTTGTCTGGAGAGGACTATGACTATTCAGAAAGTGTGGATCTTCTTCGCACACAGCTAAGGCTGATGAAAAACTTTGCCCAGGATAAAGCCCAAGAGGCACCTGACTTCAGGGCATCAGGAACAGGACTTTCCTATACGGATATTGTCACTTCAATAGGCTTTATACAGAATGCTGACATGGCGAGGCTCTCTTCCTATGTGGAGAGCAATTCCCTCACAACGGATATAGCAAGGCAGATTGAATACTATGAACATCAGATAGAGGAGTATACAAATACCCTGTCAGAGCTGCAGGTAAATTTGTCAAATGTGACGTCTGCCATCAATTCATATCAGAAAGACCCTGTGATCATTGTGAGCAATCAGGATACCACCCAGGAAACCGAGCAGACAAATGAATATTATGATAAGTTAATTGCTCAAAAGCTGGATCTCTCGACTCAGATATCTGAGATAAACACAGAGATAAACAGGTATTATACTCTGATGAACAAAACACAGAGCAGAACAACGGCTGCTACAGAAGATGAAATGCAGTATGCTAACACCTTGATCAGCAACCTTCAGAGCAAGATTTCAGAATGGGTAGACCTTATAGAAGAGACAACTGATGAGTACTACAATACGACAAAATTCTCCAATGCATATCAGGTTTCAGTTCCTGCACAGTATTTTGCAGGTGGTGGAATTGTGAATATCGCCAAGAGCTCAGTAAAGATCATAGCCATTTTTGTGATGATAGTAATGATAATCTGGGTTACGGATGGAGTTTTTACTCAAATGAAAGAACAAAAAGACTCTGATATCTACTGATAGGCTTTGCATCCCTGACTGGTTCAAATAGTGATATGCGGCTCCTCTTGAGATGGTGATGGGAGCCGCTTTTTTATTGTAAAATGCATTCTCTTCTTGCCTGAAAGCACTGAAGGCGTCGTGATAGGCGCTACGACTGCAATGGACTATGAAAATGCAGCAGATAGCACAGAAAATGATGCCAAAACGGTAGCGAAATAGGACAGATTGAAAAAAAATAGCTCCGTTCGGAGTCGACGCTGAAATGTGTGCCCTCGGTACTCTGCTTATAGAAGAGACTGGGACAATGTAGCAAATACATTCAGGGTCGACGATATGTGCTATGTGCCTTCGGTAGTCTCCTTATAGAAGAGGCGGGTTCAAAACTGCCGTCGGTAGTTTCAGGATAGAACAGACACATTAAGGCGGCAGCCACAGGAACTCATTTCACTCTGATACGGTTCGGACTGGCCGGTCGGGATGGTGAGGGACAGAACTATGGGAAGTAGCTGGCGCGGCCGGAGGGCGGAGCTATGGATAAGGAAAAGAATCACGGAGAAAAGACGTGTGGAGATAGATGGAAAAGAAAGAAACATTCAAATGCTTTGTTTACGGCGAAGAAGTCAAGGCTATTGACGGGGTTTGCCAGGAGGACTGCTCAATAGAGGAATGTCTTCTGAATAGAGATATTCAGTCAGAAGACCAAGAGAGAAAAGAAGGAGCTGGCTCTGAAGACCAGTGAGATGTAAAGAGGCTCCGGAGGATGATATAGACTCCAGAGCATTTCGTGTTGTTTTGGGGGAATTGTGTTGCAGGAGCAAATGGTTGTTACAAGGTACAAAAATCAGGGAAAACAGCTCGGACTGCGCCTTGCTCTTGTGACGGACCTACATAACTGCGACCACACAAATCTCCTTTCTTTCCTTCGAATTGAATGCCCCGACGCCACCCTGTGTGCTGGCGACATACTAGAGCGGCATGATGACGGCGCATCAGAGTGGACAGGCGCAAGAATGGACGCCGTGATCAATTCAATTGGAAAGCAAAACGCGATGGAAAAGTTCATGTGGTTGTTGGATCGCCTGACAGAACGGACAGGCCGAGCCACACATGAGGATGAGGATACGGCGATTGAGTTTCTAAAACAGTTGCCTTCCATCGCTCCGACTTTCTACTCGGTTGGAAACCATGAGTGGTATTTCACCCCTTCTGATTACAGCACCTTTGAACAGCAGGGCATTCACATCCTCGATAACGACGATTGCGTGGCCGAGATAAAAGGAAAACAGCTTCGGATCGGTGGTTTGTCCACACGGTATGACATGGAGTGGTTACGGCGCTTTAGTAAAAAGGATGGTTTTAAGATTCTGATGTGCCATCACCCGGAATACTACCGGAAAGCGATAAAAAGCACTGATCTGGACACATTCGATTTAGTAGTCTCTGGCCATTACCACGGCGGACAGTGGCGAGTCTGGAACCGGGCGGTTTATGTGCCACGGACAGGTCTTTTTATGAAAGATGCAGTTGGTCAGTTTGGCAAACTGGTCATCTCGGCAGGAACAGCGAATACGACAAGATTCTCACGTCGTGGTAATCCGTGTGAACTTGTGATGATAGAGATATAGTGCCGCAGGCATAGAAACGAGGATGACCCGTTTGAAGAAATATGCAGTTATAACAATGGATGTGGAAGACTGGTATCATACCTACTTTCCAGAAATAGAAGTTGACAGGAGTCAGAGCCTGCTGGACGGACTTGATGTGGCTCTAGCTATTATGGATAAGAAAAACATCAAGGGTTCTTTCTTTGTTGTGGGAGAGATTGCAGACATGCTGAGCAATAAGCTGAGAGCGATGGATGCGAATGGCCACGACATCGCCTGCCATAATTGGGTGCACCTGAGACCGGTGACATTGGGAATTGATGATTATAAGAAACAACTGATCCAAGCTAAAGAAAAACTGGAAGAGATTCTCGGTCATGAGGTGGCCGGTTATCGTGCTCCTTCTTTCGGCATTGATGATGAGCATTACGAGGCGATGTTTGAATGCGGCTTCAAGTACGACAGCTCGAAGCTAAAACCTCAGAAGAGTAGCAAGTATGGAGAGTTACACCTTAAGGGTTTTAAAGAGATCTTCCCCTGTGTATATCGTCGTGGAGATTTTACTGAATTCGAAGTATCCACACAGAAAATCGGTTCAATGAATTTGCTACTCGGTGGCGGGTATATCCGGATGCTGCCCTGGTCATTCATGAAGTGGATGACAAAGAAATACTTGGCGAGCGGAAACCCCTATGTTATGTACATCCATCCTATTGATCTAAGTCCGAAGCCGATGCCGAGGGTAGAGGGCGTGAGTTTTGATCGGTACTTGCGGACGCATATCGGTCGCAGTGATATGGTGCGGCGGTTTAAAGCAGTAATAGCAATGCTCGAAAAAGAAGGCTATGAATTTGTGACGTTCGAGCAGTTGAGAAATGCTCTTTAAGAAACAGAGGTAATTATTTTTGAGTGATTTTACTGGGAAGAAGATTCTACTGCTCGATGGTTTAACGAGCCAATGTTTGGAATACGCAAAAGCATTTAATGCTCTTGGATGCGATACCACGGTGTTGTGTGATGATAAGTACGATACCGCTTACGCATCCAGACATCCGAAGCATAAGATCCTTGGAATCTCCAATGTTCGTGATCTTAAAGGAACGGAAGAATGGATTTTGAAGCTTGCCCGCTCTGGTGAATATGATGTGGTAATCCCTTTCACAGAGTATTCGGCGACGATTCTCTCGCATCATAAAGAGGAGCTAAGCCAGTACGCTCACATCATCGTGAACGATGTCGATGTTTTCGATTATGCCCAGGATAAGAATAACGTCATGAAGGTTTGTATGGAGAACGGTATTCCATGTCCCATGACAATTTATGACGCAAAGACTTTAGACGATATACTGAACTCTAGGATTCAGTTCCCTATTATTTTGAAACCGAGGCATGGTTTTGGATCGCATGGATTTCATAAGATAGAGAACAAGGAACAACTGAAAAAGATAATTGATGAATACAATATAACTCTTTCAGAAATGGTTGTGCAGGAGTATCTTCCTAAAACAAGTCTCAATGTCGCAGAAAATCTGTTTATAGATAAAGAAGGAGAAATCAAGAGCTCATTTACATATGCCAGCTACCGTTTTTATCCAATTGATGGAGGATCAGGAGTTCTAAATGTTACTGTAGATCGGCAAGATGTTCATGAGATTGCTGCTAAAATTGCTCAGTTGATGCAGGTACGTGGACCAGTAGGCGTTGATATGATTATTGATTCACGAGATGATATCCCGAAGGTGCTTGAAATTAATCTTCGCTCGATTGCCTGTGCCAAGGTTGGCTTTATTGCTGGTGTAGATCAGGCAAAACAGATCCTAGAGGATCTCTATGGGGAAGAGGTCATTCCTCAAAAGAAATATAAAACAGACGTCCGCGTCAGGCGCTCACAGATTGACTGGATGTGGTTCCTGAAATCACCAGATCGCTTCAAAACACAACCATCGTGGTTTGATAGAAAGAATACGGTTGATCAGCTGTTTTCATGGAATGACCCTGGACCATGGTTTGCTTTCTTTATATATGGATTTAGGAAATTTTTAAGAGAACGGAAGGAACAGTAGATAACTGTGAGTAGCTGCCGTTTTACTATTGTCGAGAGGAACAAGGAAAAATGCTTATCAGCGTAGTGACTGCCTGCTATAACAGTGAATTGACTATAAGAAAGACAATTGAAGCCATTCTGTCTCAAACGCACAACGAAATTGAATATATCATCATTGATGGGGCTTCCAAGGATAAAACTGTTGAAGTGGCAGAGTCTTATCGTGCGAGATTTATTGAACGGGGCTTCAAGTTCATTATAATAAGTGAACCGGATCACGGAATTTATGATGCGATGAATAAGGGGATCAAAATAGCAACAGGAGAAATCATCGGCATCATTAATTCTGATGATTACTATCTTCCCCACGCGCTTCAACGTGTGGCTGAAACATATGAGAAGGAACATTTTGATATGTTCTATGCTCAACTTGAAACCGTGAATCCAGACGGTTCTTTTCATCATGCGAAGCATTGCAGGGATGACATCATTGTAACGACGCGGCATTGGAATCACCCAACAACATTTATTACCAAAGCCACTTATGATGAACTCGGTGCTTTTAAGAATAAGGGTGGACTGTATGACGATTTTGATCTTTACCTGAGAATTCGAAAAGCTGGTAAGAAAAGGGTTATTTTGGACGAAACATTAGCCGTATTTCAATTGGGTGGCGCAAGTGATCCTCATGGGTTTAAACATGCGTGGCGGCTGTTCAAAGATAAATATGCATGTTACCGTGATAACGGATACAGTAGGCTTTATGTTTTTGAATGCCTTGCAATGGAAGGCGGAAGATATCTGTACTACAGGATCAAAAAGATAGAGGGAAGCTTTCAATGAACATTCTTTTGATGACAAACTCAATGAAACAGCCTGATGACACATATCCAGGGAAAACAGATGTGGTATTTTATTTTGCCAAAGAGTGGGCAAAGGCAGGCCATAGAGTAGTGATAATCCATAACGAGAGTAAATTCCCTCTGTTTTTCTACCTTGCACCTAAGAAATTGATAACTAAGCTTCAACGAAAAAAGTTTTTTATAGTTCCATCTATCCAATCAAGAAAGAAACTTAAACGGGAGCAGGACGGTATTTCAATATATCGTTTACCGATGCTGAAAATAATCCCTCATTCTGGTTTTACGGAAGCTCAGTATAAAAAACAGAAAAAGCTTATAATTGAGTACTTGACATCGATTAGTTTTACTCCTGATGTAATAACCGGACATTGGCTGGAGCCTCAGTTGAGACTAATCCATGATCTTGGTAACTTGTATTCTGCCAAAACTGGTTTCGTGGTACACGGAAAACTACCAGAAAACATTAAAAATGAATATAAGCAATATATAAAAGAGCTGAATTGTTTTTTCTTACGATCTGAATACATGAAGAATATGACATTATCCTCGAATCAGAATGCGTATATGCCAAATAAAGTAAGTGTCTGTTATTCGGGAATTCCAGACAGTTATATATCTTCAATTTCAGAGAGAACTGAATGGATGAATAATGGGGTTTTTAGAATAGTATACGTAGGCAGATTAGTTGCTACAAAAAGAATAAATGCGGTTATCGAGGCTGCTGAAAATGCATTCCATAATGCGTCTTTTCGTCTGGATATCATTGGTGATGGAGATGAATTAGCAAATCTGCAAGATCAGGTCAATCAGCTTGGGATAGAAGACTATGTAGTTTTTCACGGAAGGCTTGATCGAGATGCTGTACAGAGAGCTCTAAGAGAATCAGATTGTTTTGCCATGATTGGCGAAAATGAAGTTTTTGGCCTAGCATACCTGGAAGCAATGGCCGCTGGTTGCATAACGATTGCTTCAATTGGAAGCGGCGTCGATGGAATCATTATTCCTGATGAGAATGGATATTTATGCGAAACAGGAAATAGTGACGACTTAACAAAGTTGTTTACTTATATATCACAACTGCCCATAGAAACAATTGAACGTATAAGGAAAAATGCCAGTGAAACTGTGGTGGCTTTTACAGACAGTAATGTTGCAAAAAACTATTTGTCTGATATTACAGGACAGAATATATAGGCTAGAAAGGAATATCTCCTGATGATTGATAAGAAGGTTGCATATATAGGCGGGTGCTGGTCTACCAATATTGGAAATGCGTTTTTCAACCTTGGGGCAGACTATGTTCTTAAACAGGTCTTTGGAGAGGAAAACGTCTTCATGGTTGCAGATCAATCCGCTTTCACACCTAACTGGAAGACAATTACAGGGAACATCCCTTGGGCAGTAAATTACTGGGAACACTTAAATATTGACTATGCCGTTTTGCTTGGCCCTATTCTTGGAAAGAAATTCTTGCCAGTATGGAAAGAGACTTTAGATCATCTGAAAAAGCGCGGAATCCGATATATGATTCTGAGCGCAGGAATGATGAAATATAATGATGAGATTATTGAAGAAACAAAACAGTATTTTAAAGAGAATCCGCCTTTCCTAATTACCACACGGGATAGAACCATGTATGAAACCTTTAAAGATTGTGTTCCCCACATCTACGATGGTATTTGCTTTGCGTTCTTTGTTCCGAACTATTATAAACCTGTAAGTACTGATTTTGGAAAAACAATAGCCATCAACTTTGATAAAATTGATGAACCTTATATATACATTGATGAGAAGCAAGAGAATTGCAATGTTGATTTTGATTTTGAAGGACATCATTTTGGAATGAAGTTTAAAGGCTTATCTAAAATAGGACTAAGAACGGATCGCTTTACTGACGCATTGATTTATGCAGCAAGTCCTCTTCCGAGAGGAAAACGACCAGAAAAACTTGGTGAGTATACAGTAATCAGGCCGGATCATAGGTATAATCCGATGTTCATACGCAAGGTATTCCGATATCCCAATTCGTTCTGTGCAGATATTCCACATACATATGCCAATATTTATGCGAATGCGAATCTGACTATTTCAGATAGGGTACATGCTTGCGCGTTGACATTAGCATACGGGAACTCTGCATACTTGCTTGCAAAAACAGGTAGAAGCGAACTGCTTACGAGAGTAGGCGCGGAAGGAATATATCATCATCCCGTAAAAATCGACATGGAGAACTTGCAAGCTGAGAAACTGAAATTGATTGATTGGCTTAGAAATGTACAGTACTAAGGTGATTCGAGAATGACTGGAATTTCGTTTTATATCGCAAAGATCATAAGCAAACTCAATATAACTTCTAAGAAGAATTGTAATATTAGTAAACTGTCTAGGATTTCTGAAAAGAGTCAGTTATACAATGTAACACTTGGCAGATACTCATATATTGGAAAGAGTAACGTTGTAAGCAATGTAAAAATCGGGCAGTTCTGTTCAATCGGAGGGTATGGTCAAATCGGCGGTGGAATGCATCCTACTGATATGGTTTCAACATCTCCATGCTTCCTTTTTGGGAAAAGTGCTGCGGGCAGAAATTTTGCACATATTCCCTTTAAGACATCTGAAACGGTAGTCATAGGAAATGATGTATGGATCGGAGTTGGAGTATACGTCAAAGCAGGAGTGCATATTGGAGATGGGGCAATCATAGGATCACACGCTGTTGTTACACATGATGTAGAACCTTATTCCATAGTAGCGGGTGTGCCAGCAAGGGAAATCAAAAAAAGGTTCGATGAAAACACAATAAAGTGTCTGCAAGAGTTAAAGTGGTGGGATTGGCCAGAAGAAAAAATAGAACAATTTGGCGAGTTTTTCTCATCCCCTGAACTTTTGATTGAACAGGTAAGTAATAATGGTTAGTAAAGAAGTCTGGTCCGAAAGGAAAGCGTCATGTCAGTTGTTTTAGCGTATATTCAAATATTTGCATCGTATTTTTGCGGGATTTTATTATACTTTTTCCCTGGCATAATTACATATAAGCAGTTTGCTTTGATAATGGCGGTGGCATCCAGCGTTTATTTGCTATACGAAATTATCCACAGACATGGGCGAATTCCGGCTATTGCGTTTCAATCATTTGCTGTTTGTGCAAGTGCATTGCTTTTATATCGATTCTTAACTCCTGCATTGCACGGAGGTTCGGAGCCTGCACAATACTATAGTAATTTTCTTGCATTAGCGGGTCAAGTGCTTCCAAGCGTTTTAACCGCATGTTTTATTGCGGATCACGATGAAATCCAAGAAAAAATGAAAGCATTGGCTCCGTATGTGGCACTTTTGTTCACAATAATTGCTTTAGTCTGTACACTGAGGCCTGCTGCTGCAACAAGTGCAAAATTAACAGAAAACTTGAACGGGTTTGATTACCAGGTTGTCTCATATGTTGCAGCATATGCAAGTGGTCTTTTAGGGTTTTATTTGGTATGCAAAGATAAGGCTGAACAGATTTGGTTTTTTAAGTCTCAAACAGGAATAATTGTAGCTTTTGGTGCATTATTCCTTGACATTCTTATTATTCTTCTGTCAGGCGGACGCGGAGGTTTTGTTACGTTTATTCTCTTAGGAGTGGTTACACTGTTCTTTGCGATGAAAAGTAGCACAGTGTCGCTGAAAACAATTATAAAAGGGGTAGCCATAATAAGTGTAATAGTTGTAGGAGGCTATTTGGCGGTCAGATATGTTGGCAAGTCAACTTTGTCAACTATTGGATTTAGTAGAATTGTTAGCCTTGTGTCCGGCGGAGGTGATTATCAAAGAGCTGCCAAGAGGGTAAGCGCTCTAGCGTCATTTGGAGAAAGCCCATTTGTTGGCCACGGTTTAGGTTCAGTGTTTTATGAAATAGGCGAATACTCCCACAATTTTTTTACTGACGCACTTGTAGAAGGTGGGTTATTATTATCGGTTTTGTTATTGTCACTATTGATAAAAGGTTTTATCTCTGCTATTAAGCTCATCAAGCGTGACTATACTAACATTTTCTGGGTATATATATTTTTGTGTGGGTTCATTATGTCAATGTTCAGTGGATATTATCTAACTCATTTTCCACTATGGTGGGGATTGGTATTTTTGATTGCGAAAGTAAGGAAACCAGTTATTGAATGGATAAGCAGAGTGTTCGTTGACTGAATTATCAAGAGGATAATATGAGTAGTGTTAAGAAGAATCTAGGCTATCAGACAATATACCAGATATTGGCGACTTGCCTTCCGCTTATCACATCTCCTTATTTGTCGAGAAGGCTTGGAGCTACACAGTTAGGTATATACTCATTTACCAATTCTGTAGTTTTGTATTTCACATTGTTTGCAATGCTTGGAACAGTTAACTATGGAACTCGAAGCATAGCAGCGGTTAAGGATGATCCCGAAAAATGCGGGAAAGTTTTTTGGGATATATACCTGTTACAGGCTGGAATGGCAATAGTTGCTGCATTTGTTTATCTTTGTTATTTTGTCTTCATTTGCAAAGAAAACAGATTAATTGCATTTATCCAGATGTTCCAAATACTGAATTGCTTTCTTGATATAAATTGGTTGTTTTTCGGATTAGAAAAATTCAAAGTTACAGTTACCAGAAACATATTTGTAAAGGCTGTTTGCTTCATTCTTCTGTTCATTTTAGTAAAAAATGAAAACGATTTATGGAAATATGCCGTTTTGATGGTGGCAAGTAACATTATAAGTCAGTTAATTTTGTGGAAGAGACTTCCTTTATTCTGTAAAAAAGCATTCCATATTGATTTGCTGGAGATCAGACGCCACATTCGCCCGAATTTGGTGCTGTTTGTACCGTTACTTGCTATGTCTGTATACCATGTTATGGATAAGACTATGTTGGGTATCATGAGTACAAAAGAGCAGGTTGGATATTATTATAATGCTGATAAGCTAGTGAATATTCCGCTTACTATAATAAATGGCGTCGGAACGGTTATGCTGCCGAGAATAACAAATCTACTTTCAAATGAAAAGAGAATTGAAGCTAACCAGCTATTCTGCACTTCGATTGAAGGAGTTGCATTAGCAAGCACGGCAATGTCCTTTGGTATTGCAGCGGTTGCTAATGAATTTGTCCCGTTTTTTTTCGGAAGAGGTTTTATGGCTAGTATAAGCATAGCAATGGTTTTGGCTCCGGTTCTTGTTGCAAAAGGAATATCAAATACAGTTAGGACAGAATTTTTAATTCCTAATAGAATGGAAAACAAGTTTCTGGCTTCCGTGATTGCTGGAGCAGTTACAAATCTGTTTGCCAATATACTATTGATACCTAAACTTGGGGGATTTGGCGCTGCAATAGGTACTCTTCTTGCAGAAATTGTTGCTTGCGTTTGGCAGATTACTGCGACTTGGAGAAAAGTTGATTTAAAGAAGACTCTTCTTGGTAGCAGTGCTTTCATTTTGTTTGGTGGAGTAATGTTTATCGTAGTACGATGGTTAGCAGGATGCCTAAATATTCCTACAGTCCCAACAATTCTTGCGGAAATATCAACAGGAATCATTATATATGCACTCCTGGTACTAATTTATTTAAGAGTAACGAAGAATCCATTACTAAACTCATTCATAAAAAAAAGAGGAGCCAATGGTGGTGTTTGAATAAACATATGAAAAGAATAATAAGGTGCTATGCATCTTATTATCATATTAAGCAGAACCTGGAGGTAAGTGAAACATGACGACGTATGAAAATCTGGTTGCAAAAAAAACGAAACTGGCGCTTGTGGGCCTTGGCTATGTTGGAATGCCCATTGCAGTAGCATTTGCAAAAAAAGTCAATGTAATCGGATTCGATACGAATAGTACTAAGATCCAACTTTATAAAGATGGTGTTGATCCTACACATGAAGTTGGAAACGAAGGCGTGAAGGAAACTACGGTGGAATTCACTGATGATGAAACGAAGCTTAAAGAGGCAGCATTTGTAATTGTAGCGGTTCCTACCCCTGTGAATACTGACCACACACCTGATCTTACACCAGTAGAAGGAGCTAGCCATGTAGTTGGCCGTAATCTTAGAAAAGGCGCGATTGTTGTCTATGAATCTACTGTATATCCGGGTGTTACCGAAGATGTCTGTATACCGATTCTTGAGGGCGAATCCGGTTTAAAATGCGGAGTGGATTTCTGGATTGGATACAGTCCGGAACGTATTAATCCTGGCGATAAGGTTCATAGACTCGAGAACATAAAGAAGATCGTTTCTGGGATGACGCCAGAATGCTGTGCAGAGATCAAGAAGGTTTATGATCTTGTGATTGAGGTGGGAACCTATCCAGTTTCGAGCATCAAGACAGCGGAAGCAATCAAGGTCGTGGAAAATAGTCAGCGAGATATCAACATTGCTTTCATGAATGAATTGGCTATGGTCTTTGATCGCATGGATATCGATACTAATGAAGTTGTCGACGGCATGAACACCAAGTGGAATGCTCTCGGCTTCCGACCGGGGCTTGTTGGTGGTCATTGCATTGGAGTTGACCCTTACTACTTCACCTATGAGGCTGAAAAGCTTGGTTATCATAGCCAGATCATTCTGAATGGACGTATCGTTAACAATTCAATGGGCGCGTATGTTGCCGATGCGGCGATCCGAAAAATGATTGAAGCAGGCCAAGCTCCTAAAAAAAGTAAAGTAGTTATTCTGGGATTGACTTTTAAAGAAAACTGCCCTGATTCACGCAACAGCAAAGTTGATGACATTATTTTACAGCTCAATAAATATGGAATCGAGCCAGTTGTCGTTGATCCGTGGGCATCTGAACGAGATGCAATGTACGAGTACGGTGTAACCCTTACAGCCATCGAAGATGTTACTGATGCCGACTGCGTTATCGTTGCAGTCGCACACAATGAATTCCGTGCGCTCTCTTTGGATGATATTAAAAAGTTTTTCAAGACAGTTCCAGACGAACAAAAGGTTCTCATTGATGTAAAAGGGCTATATAAGATCGATGATCTGAGAGCTTCCGGAATGCAGTGGTGGAGACTGTAATCCGGCTCGTATAAAATAGCGAAAACCAGCACTCCCATTTGCAAGAACCCCGCCTCGGCAAAATCTAACTACTGAAAGAAAACAAACTCACTAATGGCTCCTGCATTTGAAACACTGTACGACCTAACTGATTAAAGGAGATGAGAAGCTCGCACTTATTGGGCTTGGATATGTCGGAATGCCAATTGCTGTGGAATTTGCAAAACACGTAAAAGTGATTGGATTTAACCACAATGAACGCCGCATTCAGCAGTATAAGAGCGGTATAGACCCTACCCATGAAGTCGGAGATGAAGCGATCAGCAAAACAACGGTGGACTTTACGAGTGATGAAACCAGACTTCGTGAGGCAAAATTTCTCATCGTTGCTGTGCCCACACCGATTAACACTGATCACACACCAGATCTTTACCCGGTGGAGAACGCCTCTCGTATTGTTGGCCGGAACTTAACGTCTGGTAGCATTGTAGTTTATGAATCGACGGTCTACCCTGAGGTGACGGAGGATATTTGTATCCCTATTCTCGAAAAAGAATCCGGACTTAGGTGCGGAGAGGATTTTAAGATTGGCTACCGCCCGGAGCGAATTAATCCAGGGGACAAGGTGCACACGTTAACAACAATCAAAAAGATTGTTTCCGGCATGGATGAAGTGACTTGTGATGCAATCAAGAAGGTATATGACATTGTTATAGCTGCTGGGACTTACCCGGTCTCTAACATCAGGACGGCAGAAGCGGTAAAGGTGGTTGAGAATAGTCAGCGCGATATCAACATCGCATTCATGAATGAGCTTGCGATGGTTTTTGACCGTATGGGCATTGATACCAACGAAGTAATCGAAGGTATGAATACAAAGTGGAACGCGCTAGGTTTCAAACCTGGCCTTGTTGGCGGTCATTGCATTGGGGTGGATCCGTACTATTTTACGTATCAAGCAGAGAAACTAGGCTACCACAGTCAGATTATTCTGAATGGAAGAATTGTCAACGATTCTATGGGGGCATTTGTGGCTGATGACGCAATCAAACAGATGATACTCGTAGGGAAAACAGTTCGTGAAGCTAAAGTAGTAATACTAGGTCTTACATTCAAAGAAAACTGCCCAGATACTCGGAATAGTAAAGTTGAAGATATTATTATTCGTCTCGAAGAATATGGAATAAAACCTATAGTAGTTGATCCTTGGGCTGACCCGGAAGTTGCAAAACATGAATACAGTATTACTTTAACCGATATGGCAGAAGTAGAGGAAGCAGATTGTATTATTGTCGCAGTTGCCCATAATGAGTTTAAGACGATGAGCCTATCTGAAATTAAAAAACTCTTCAAGGGTTGTGACGATCAAGAGAAGGTTCTTATTGATGTAAAAGGACTCTACACATTGAAGGACTTAAAAGAGGCAGGTATGTCATATTGGCGACTGTAAAATGATTAAATCTGTATAATCAAGTCAAACGAGGTAAGCAATTTGGGATACACAGAAAATGTGTTAGAACAAAGAATTAAGAAGAGGATAAAGAGTTGATAGTTTTTATCGCAGCCATCAGAGCATTATTGATTGCATTTACAGCAACTGTTGCTATAATAATGCTCATGGCTGCGGTAATAACAAAGTATCCTAAGATTCATGTCCTTATGTTTGTATTCTATCTTTCTGGTATCTTTTATATTACACTGTTCTCCCGAGTTGCATCAGAAGAAGGACAAGGAGTTAATCTTCTTCCATTTCGTTTTGTTTACTGGATAATCCAATATGCAAAGGGACCGACTTATCAAGGAGTATTTAGACCGATTCTCGGGGTATACATGAATATTCTGATGTTCATCCCATTCGGTTTCCTTGCAAAGGTCTGGAAACCAACTATGGCCCCATGGAAGATTATTCTGGCTGGTTTTGGTTTCACGCTTATTATTGAATCCGCTCAGCTGGTTTTCCACCTTGGTATGTTTGAGACAGATGATTTAATCACAAATACTGTGGGAACATGGGTTGGAACAGTGATATATAGGAAGCAGATGGAACGAATATGAGATTATTGATTGTAGGTGCTGGCAGTTTTAGTACGGAAGTTGACGAGATGGCCAGAATACTAGGATTTGATGAAATCGCTTATCTTGATGATTTTCCAGAGAAAGCACGGTGTACCCCTGTAGTCGGGAGATTATGCGACATTGAGAAGTTACGGTCGGATTTCGATACAGCAATAGTGGCCTTTGGAAATAACGAGAAGCGGAAACAGTATCATGAAGAATTAAAACGATGTGGCTATCAAATTCCAGTACTTATTCATCCTACTGCATATGTAAGCCCGGATGCCGTTTTTTCATCCGGCTGTATAATCCGAACCAAGGCAGTGATCAGTAGATATGTGCGCCTTGGTGAAGGTGTGATCATTAACGTTGGAGCACTTATTGATCACGACTGTGAGGTCGGCGAGTTTTCACATATACTGATGGGCGCAGTTGTCAGAAATAGTGTTAAAGTCTCCGAAGGAACTTGGGTCAAAGCCAATGAAGTAGTTGAATAAATCATGTATGGGAGTCGATAAATGGATAAGTGATTCCCGCTTGTAGCGTAGTCTATTGTCCTGTGGCTAAAGAACTGATGGTGATGGAATGAAGGGAATAACAGCAATAATACTTACAAAGGATGAAGAAGTAAATATTGCTGATTGTATAGAATCAATACAAGACTTTGTAGATCGCATTGTTGTTGTAGATAGTGGAAGTACGGATGAGACGGTAGAGATCGCTAGAAACCTAGGCGCAGATATTTTCTACCATCCTTGGAGGCATTACGCCGATCAGTTTAATTGGGCTTTGGAGAATGTAGGGATAACCACTAAGTGGGTATACAGAATTGATGCAGACGAAAAAGTCCCGGAGTCTTTAGCTTGGGAGATTCTGAAAGAATGTGAAAATCACTCAGAAGATGATATAAATGCATTTTTAATGAATCACAAGCTGTTCTTTCTTGGAAAATACTTGAATCATGGTGGGTCGAATCTTTGGAAAATAACAGTCTTCAAATTTGGCAAAGGTAAATTTGAGGATAGGTTTATGGGCGAGCATATCGTACTGAATGAAGGAACTGTATTGACTCTCAAGAATAGCTGTTTACATCATAATCGTAAAGACCTAACGACTTTTATAAACAAACACAACTCCTATTCTTCTAGAGAAGTGCTTGATTATTATGCTCGCCAGAACAGTTCAGGTCAACAGGCTCAACTATATGAATTGGCTGAAAAGGCCCAGCAATACAGGGATAACCTGTATTATAGACTACCAAAGTTTATTAGGGCAAAGCTGTATTACTGGTATCGATACTATATTCAACTCGGATTCCTGGATGGAAAACCAGGAAAGATCTACTGCTTTATTCAAGCATATATGTATAGATGGATAACCGATGCAAAAATCTATGAGCATGAGGTCAACAAAAAGCAATGAAAATCAATTTAGGATATTTCTGGGCCAAAGCTCTAAAGATTCTTAACAGACCGGCAATGAGAGACTGTAACATTGATAGGAGGGCATCGGTTGGTTCTGGATCAAATCTGATTAATGTAACTATGGGGAAATATAGTTACATGGCAAAGAATAACTCGATGGTTAATGTGCAGATCGGCTCATTTTGTTCGATTGCTAGCTATTGTGCTATTGGCAGTGGAGGACATTTGATAGAAGCTGTTTCAACATCGCCTGTGTTTTTAGAGGGAAGAAATGCTCTTAAGGAGCATTTTGCAGAGTTTAAAGACGTTAGCGATAAACCTGTGGTTATTGGGAATGATGTATGGATCGGTGAAAATGTTTTTATCATTGCGGGAGTATGCATCGGAGATGGCGCTGTAATCGGCGCACATTCTGTCGTCACACATGACATTGAGCCGTATGCGATTGTTGCCGGAGCTCCAGCAAAAACCATTAGATTGCGATTTGAAAGAGAAACCATTGAGAAACTGCTGGAAATACGCTGGTGGAATTGGCCGGACGAAAAATTGAAAGTAGATGGCAAATATTTTGATAAACCGGAGCATTTGTTAGCTTCATTGAATAAACAATGTAATTGTAAGTAATAGCATCATAATGATCCAGGATATTACCTGTATCAAGGCCCATGAGGTAATAGAGTGGCTGAAAAGGAAAAAGCAATTGAAGGCGTCATCTACCTCTGTAAGTGCGCCATTTTTGGTCAAGTTCCGGACAAGACTATCATTTCAAACTACAACCTTGAGCATCTTTATAAAGCAGCCAGTAAGCATATGCTTGCTGCTATGGTCGGGTTGGCACTGTAGTCGGCTGGTTTAGAAGACAAAAACTTTAAACATGCCATTTATAATTGCCAGCGGAAAACAATCATCCTAAACGAAGAGAAAAGGAGAGTCTTCGAAAAGCTTGATGAAGCAGGCATCTGGCACATGGCATTGAAAGGCACCGTCATCAGAGAATGGTATCCCAAATTTGGGATGCGTGAAAGCAGCGATTGTGATGTTCTGTTTGACAGAACCTGTGAGGAAAAGGTCAAGGGCATCATGGCAGGGCTGGGCTATGAGGTTTCTTCGTATGGATACGGTCATCACGATGTTTATCTCAAGCGGCCCGTGACAAATATGCAGATACATGTCGAGCTATTCGGTGTGGGATTTGAGAAGGGGACGAGAACCTTGTCCTGATGGGGATTGAACCGACTTATCCGTCTGAGAAGTATGGGTATATTAAACCGATGCAGGAAGGCGAAAGGTGGTCTTGGGGCTTCACCGAGAAACCGACTAAGGAAAAGGCGGAGGAGTATATCGCGGCAGGTGCTCTCTGGAACGGAGGCGTGTTTGCGTATAAGCTGTCGTATGTTCTGGGGAAGAGCAGAGAGCTTCTTGGAACCGATGACTATGAAACCCTCTTTAAAGGCTATGCCGATCTGAAAAAGATCAGCTTTGACTACGCTGTGGTGGAAGTCGAGAAATCAATCGAGGTTCTGAGATACAGTGGCACCTGGAAAGACCTCGGCACCTGGAATACTCTGACCAAGGCAATGGAAGAGAACACGGTCGGGGACGCACGCTTGAATGAAACCTGCGAAAACGTCCATGTAATCAATGAGCTCGGTGTGCCTATCCTGGTGATGGGACTCAAGGATGCGGTGGTGTCCGCTTCTCCCGAAGGAATTCTGGTTTCCGACAAGGAGCAGAGTTCCTACATCAAAGATGCAGTGAACGCTGCCTTTATGATCTGCGAGATGTTCGCATTCTATAAGACAAGAGGGATCAGCTTACTGCAGAAGCTGGAGGAGATATATTCCACCTACGGGTATTGCCTGAATACGCTTCATTCTTATGAGTTTCCTGGCAGCAGTGGCATGACGAAAATGCAGTCCATCATGGCGGATTTCCACAGAGGATTGAGTGAAATCGCAGGGAAGAAGGTGACCCGCACCGAGGATTACAGCGTTGGGCAGAATGGTCTTCCAGAGTCAGATGTCCTGAAGTTTTTCACAGATAGTGGCTCCGTTGTCATTCGGCCATCTGGAACGGAACCAAAATTGAAAGCATATATCAGCGTAATGGCAGCTGACAGGAAAGCAGCAGAAAAGGTCGAAGCGGCAATAAAGGCGGATCTGGAGAAAAAGCTGTGAACGAGGTTCATGTCTGCCCAATTTTGATGCGCACCGTGATCTGGTCAGGTGGGAAATGCACAGAGGATTGTGCTGAAACAGAATGTCCTATAGATGAGTTGAAGATAACAGAGGGGTCGGATTGAGTTCCGACCCTTATTTTTTTGCTCATTTTTCGATGGACACACACGAGGACGTGTGCACGTGATAAAGAACAGAGGGATGAAAAGGAGCCATGTTTCTTACACGACTGCTGATTTATATAGAGATGCCGATCTTAAGCTGGATATTCAGTCAACAGGTCTTCCGGATGACTCCTATGACTTGATTATCTGTAATCACGTCCTAGAACATGTGGATGATTTCAGACTTGCCCTAAGAGAGGTATTTCGTATCCTCCGTACCGGCGGTTCGTTTATTTGCTCTTTTCCGATGGACCCGAAAATAGAACTCGTAGACGAAGATTCATCGGTCGTGAAACCAGAGGAACGTTTCTTGCGTTTCGGACAGACTGATCATAAACGAGTATTTGGGATGAAAGCTGATCAGCTGCTATCAGATGCAGGTTTCACTGTAGAGGTCATCAATGGCATAGATTATCCAGAGGAAATCCTGCCAGTTGTCGGTCCTGCCGATTACGACATGAACATATTGTTCAGGTGCATAAAATAAGCGCAGTACTGACGAACATAGAAAGATTCGGGAAGGCTGACGAAGCAAGATAGGGTTTGTAAGGGCGTAGGGGACCAGCTGCTTAACTGCAGATTGAAAGTCTTCTTGATTACAAAGGATTATTATTCCAAATCCGTAATAGACGAGACCACCTTCGTCGTGGTATAAAACAACCAGATCACAACGGAGGTGGTACGGATTGGATGGCATCGAGCATCGGATAAAAGATTTCAGAAAGCGAAGAGGATGGAGTCAGGAACAGCTTGGATTCATTACCGGTTTTAGCCAGCCGAAGATCTCAAAGATGGAGAATGGCGCTTGTGATAGCCTGAGCGATTTGAAGGTGGTGGCGAGAGTGGAACTCCATCAAGAAGCATAAGGAAAAGATTTACATATCCTATGACTCAACTAATAAAAACTGTCAGGCCGGGGATACAGATCTGGCTGAGTTCGGACATGTCAAGGATGACAAGGGGCTTCCCATCATACACTACTCCATCGCTTATGACAGTAATAACAGGGAGCCACTTTTTTATGAGACATATCCCGGAAGCATTGTAGATATATCCCAGCTTCAGATGATGCTTGACAAAGCAGTTGCCTATGGCTACAAGAATGCAGGATTCATACTGGACAGAGGATACTTCAGCCGCGAAAACATAAGGTACATGGATAAATGTGGATACGATTTCGTGATCATG
>JAEEGL010906376.1_pt1 | contig 33191 bp, 26 predicted proteins | sample 9134231 | NCBI WGS metagenome assembly JAEEGL01 (sample SAMN16246548, study PRJNA631951) | gut metagenome | biome: gut microbiome; feature: rumen; material: fiber-attached | host: Bos | place: Iran: Karaj | collected 2018-10 | reverse complement strand
TGCATTGCGGAAGCATACGAATACCACTGGTCGAGAGTTCTGCTTGAAGAACTTTGGGTCGATAAGAGCTATCGTCATCAGGGGATCGGATCCATGATTCTCCGCGAGGTCGAGCGGATCGCCAAAGAAAAAGGCTGCCGGGTCGTGACGCTGGGAACCGCCAGCTTCATGGCAAAACCCTTTTATGAAAAACACGGCTACACAGTTTTCACGACGCTGAAAAAGGCGAACGGCTATATCAGTTATTCCCTGGTCAAATACCTTGACAGAGACACGCCTGAATACGTTCCGACCGACAACAGCGGCGCCCGTTTCCGGATTTCGTCCGGCAATGACGATGACGCGAAAGTGATCGAAAACGGCATAGACACGTACAGCGAAGAATACGAGCCGGAATATGAAAGCGTCGGTTTTTATAAGAAGTTGGCGGATAAAGACGGAAGGTTTCTTGCCGGCGTGACAGCGAACGTGCACAAGGGGGACTATGGCTTTGTCGACGCGCTGTTTACGGAAGATGCGTTCAGACATCAGGGCCTGGGCTCGGCTCTTTTGCAGGAAGCGGAAAAATTCGCAAAGGAAAACGGCACGTCTATGATCCTGACATATGCGGGCGACTGGAACGTCGATTTCTTCAAAAAAAACAGCTATTTGATCAGGGGTGAACTCAAGGACGTTCCGAAAGGACACGTCTGTTATGAGCTGTATAAAATAGTTTAAAACAGAAAGAAAAACAGTTGATCGGAGTTAAAGATGAGTTATTATCTTTTGGAAGAGACCATCCGTCCATGCTCTGCCGAGGAATTGAAAGGTCCGAACGGGCGCAAATACGTTGCGGTCCTGACGACCCCGGAGTGGCTGAGCGAGCGCGACCGTTTCGATATGGGGATCGAACTGGAGCCGGACGCCGGGAACATCCACAACACAAAGGCCGAAGTTAACTACGACTCGCTCACAGGGACTTTTCTGCTCCCTGACCGTGACAACCTTCAGGAGAATGATTTCCGTTTTGCCTTCGCGCTGGACGAAAAGGGCGTTGTGTTCATCGACGACACCGGCAAGTCGGAACAGATGATCGACGCAATACGCAGAACGAAGCGTTGGAGATCGCCGAGCCTCGAACGGTTTCTGTACGATTTCCTCGAGCAGATAGTTGACCGGGATCTGGCGATCATGGAGCGGTATGAAGACGAACTGAACCGTATAGAGGACACGATCCTGTCCTCTCAGATGAAAACGGTTCCGTCCCGTGTCAACGAAATTCGGAGCGATATCCGTAAGCTGCTGGTACACTACGAGCAGATCATCGACATGACGCAGGAACTTGAAGAAAACGAAAACGGGTTCTTCAGCGAGGAAAATCTGCGTTACATACACCTTTTCATGAACCTCATGTCGAGGCGGCACGACATGGCAGTCTCTATCCGTGATTACACTATGCAGATGCGAGACCTCTACAACGCTCAACTCGAGGTCAGCCAGAACAGGATAATGACTCTGCTCACGGTGATCACTACGATATTCATGCCTCTGACGCTCCTCACGGGATGGTATGGGATGAACTTCAAGTATATGCCTGAGCTCGGATGGCGCATTGGGTACCCATTGGTGACTCTCGCGGCGGTGGGGATCATAGCGTTCTGTCTGTTGCTCTTCAAGAAAAAGAAGTGGCTGTAAAAACGGGAAGAGGTACAGAATGGAGTCGTATAGAATCATTCCTGAAAAATACCGTTTTCTGAGCAACAGCGTGCTGAAATGCATCGCATTGATCACTATGCTGATCGATCACGTCGCCGCTGTTCTTTTGAGAGAAGATCAAACGGTCCTCATCGCTTTATTCGGAAAGCAGTTGACGTTGTACGCTCTTATGCGGTTCATCGGACGCATTGCTTTCCCCATCTACGCCTTTCTGATCGTTGAGGGCTTCATACATACGAGCAACAGAAAAACATACGGTATCCGTCTTCTTGTTTTCGCGCTGATCTCGGAGATACCGTGGGATCTAGAACATACGGGTACCTTCTTCTCCTGGTCCCAAAACGTGTTTTTTACCCTGTTTCTCGGGTATTTGGGGTTGTGTCTGATCGAGAAGCTGAAAAGCGGCGCGAATATGCTCAAGAACACTTTTCTTCTGATCGGGCTGCTGGTGATATCAGCACTCTTCCATGCAGATTACGGATGTTCGGGTTTCGGATTCATTATTATGCTGGGTCTGCTCCGTAATTATCCCGTTCCCCGCGCGATCGTAGGAAGCTGTTTTCTCTCAAGCAGATGGCAAGCCGGTCTTGCCTTTATCCCGATCGCATTTTACAACGGCAAAAGAGGATTTGTAAAATCCCGTTTCTTAAAGATCCTCTTTTACGTTCTTTATCCTCTTCACATGCTGATCCTGTTTTTCATAAAAAAATCTTTAGGCGGATACTGACAGAATTATGAGCAATAAAACGATAGTTTACGTACACGGAAAAGGCGGAAGCTCCGAAGAAGCCGCACTTTACGGGCCGTTGTTTCCCGACTGCTGCCTGTACGGTATCGACTATAAAAGAGACACGCCGTGGGAAGCGGGCAAAGAGATACGAGAAGCGATACTCTCCCAGAAGTCGTGTGACAGCGGAATTATCCTGATCGCGAACAGCATAGGCGCCTACTATTCAATGAACGCTGAGATAGATGAACTCGTTGAGAAAGCGTTTTTCATATCCCCGATCGTGGATATGCAAAAACTGGTCAGGTCAAGGATGGAACTCGCCTGCGTTTCGGAACAGGAACTCAAATCTCAAAAGACCGTGCGGACCGATCAAGGCGAAGAACTTTCATGGGAGTACTTTTCTTACACAAAAGATCACCCCGTAAAATGGAACGTTCCGACGGAAGTCCTTTACGGCAGTGAAGACACTCTTACGGATAAAAAAACAATCGAAGAGTTCTGTTTGAAACACGGCGCGCGTCTCACCGTTATGGAAGGCGGAGAACATTGGTTCCACACTGATGAACAAATGGATTTTTTAATTAACTGGATAAAGAAAGGAATTGAAAAATGAAAAAAAAGACGTTCGGTAAACTCATAGGACTCGGCGTGATCGTCTTTCTTGCGATCTGCGCCTACAATTCTCTGACCGCGCTTCGCCAAGCCCTCAAAGAAAAAGAAGAACGGGAAAGACAGGGTTGAAACTCATCATCAGAACAGACCGTTAAGATTCAGTTAGACTTGAGGAACAAAGATGAACAAGGTACTTATCATAAATACGGGCGGAACTATAGGTATGGTCCGAACTCCGAACGGGTACGCACCGAAAGCAGGATATTTACGTTTACAGCTCGAAGAGATCCCGGAACTGCGTTCAAAAGAAACGCCCGAGTGGGAGCTCATTGAAACGTCTCCCCTCCTTGATTCTTCCAACGTCACGGTCGTGGAATGGAATATGATCGCATCGCTGATCGTTGAGCACTATGACAAATTCGACGGATTCGTCGTGCTGCACGGTACGGATACGATGGCTTATACTGCATCTGCCCTCTCCTTCATGCTGGAAAACCTCACAAAGCCCGTCGTGCTGACAGGTTCTCAGATACCTCTTTGCGAGATCAGAAGCGACGGGCGCGACAACGTTATCACTTCCCTGCTGATCGCAGCCGAAGGAAAAGTGCGCGAGGTCTGTCTCTTTTTCGGAGGCGAACTTCTCAGGGGAAACCGCGCGACGAAATATTCCGCTGACGGTTTGATAGCGTTCGTTTCTCCCAATTACCCCTCTCTTGCGGAGGCGGGTATCTCGATCAGATACAACGAACCGGCTCTTTTCTCCCCGCCGTCGGGGGACTTGCGGTTTCACACATTTGAGGACGTGCCAATCGGCGTTATCAAGGTATTTCCCGGGATCCAGTTTTCTCTCTTTGAATCGATCATGACGGAAAAACTGCGCGGGATAGTTATCGAAACTTTCGGCGCGGGAAATATTCCCGGCGACGGAGGCGCTCTCTTGCCGATCATCAAACGAGCGTTTGCAAACGGGACCGTTCTGACCGTGTGTTCTCAATGTCCTCAGGGTGCGGTATCTCTCGGGACGTACGAAACGAGCGGCGCTCTCAAACGAGCGGGAGCCGTGAGCGGACTTGACATAACGACTGAAGCGGCTGTCGCCAAACTCTATTATCTTTTCAGCAGAGGATTTTACAAAGACGACGTTAAAAAGTATATGGAGATATCAATCCGCGGCGAAATGACCGCTTCCTGAGTGATCTTCTTCAGGCATAACCTATCATTCTTTTCCACGAAAAGGAGTACGCGTATGAGTTACGATCCGAAAACTCACAAATTTCCGTTTCCGGAGGACACGGACAAACACTACATCACGGTCAAAAAGGACAACGGACTGGTATTTGACGCGAAATATCCTTATATAGACGACTCAAAGTTCTTCCGTTTCAAAAAAGCGATCGTCCGGATACTGCTCTATATTCTGGTTTTCCCCGTTGCGACTGTCAGGACCGGACTCCGAATCAAGGGAAGGAAGAATCTGAAAAAGCACAAGGAACTCCTCAAAAAAGGCGTTATCTCCTGCTCGAATCACGTTCATTTCTGGGATTATATAGGCGTTATGAAAGCGGTAAGGCCGTTCAAGCCTTACGTTATCGTCTGGGCGAGAAACATCAGAGGAGAAAACGGAACGATGTCCCGTCTGACCGGAGGTATCCCCTTTCCGGACGACAATATTCACGGCGCCGGAGCCTTTATGCGCGCCGTGAGCAAAATGCTCGACGGAGGATGGCTCCATATTTACGCCGAAGGAAGCATGTGGGAATACTACAAGCCGATACGGCCGTTCAAGGGCGGTATGGGCTCTCTGGCGATAAAAACGGGAAAACCGATACTTCCTCTCGCTTTCTCTTACCGCGAACCCGGTTTTATCAGAAAGAAGATCTTCCGTCAGATCGCTCTGCTCGATCTGCATATAGGAGAACCGGTCTTTGCCGACGAAAACCTTCCTCAGCACGAAAAAGAAAATGATATAACAAAGCGCGCACACGACGAAGTTTGCCGTCTTGCAGGGATAGATCCCAAAGAGAATTTATATCCCCCGCTCTTTGATAACAGCAAACGAGTCGATTATTATTAAACCGCGAAAGGAGTCATTTTATGGAATCCGAACGCAAACTTAAACTCAATCTCAAAAGGACGTTCCTCATCGGCTTCGCGTTTTTCGGGATCCTGCTTTTGTGGCAGGTCTACGACTCGTGGTGCCCCACTTTTCTGACCGACATTTTCGCTCGAAGAATGTACGATCTCTCATCGGCAGATCTTAAACTCGCAGAACCCGAAAAGATCCTTAACGTTCAGTGGATCGTCGGTATTATCATGGCGTGCGACAATCTTGCCGCCCTCATACTTCTGCCGATATTCGGAAACCTTTCCGACAAGGCGAAAACACCGATCGGAAAACGCATGCCGTTCATTCTTGTCGGCACGCTCGTATCGGCTCTTGCATTCCCGTTCATTCCTCTCTTCTTCCACGCAAACAACGTTGCGGGAATGATCGCGATCATGATAATAGTTCTCATCTTCATGATGATGTACCGAAACCCGGCCGTTGCGCTGATGCCGGATATCACGCCCAAACCGCTCCGTGCAAAGGCAAACGGAATAATCAACGTAATGGGTTATTTCGGCGGCGCAATGGCGACGGTGCTCGGAATTTTCCTCAAGCTCTCCGATTATATCAACGTTCCCGACGCCGACAGAAAGCTCTGGATCATTGAGATCCCGTTTATAATCGCTTCAGTGCTGATGGTTATCTCGGCGTTCGTTCTGTTCTTCACCGTAAAGGAAAACAAGCTTGCCGAAGAACTGAAGGACGATATGGAACTCGGCGAGCAGATGGCGGCGATAGAGAACCCCGTCAGCGACGACGCACCGATGTCGAAAGCGAACAAAAAGATGCTTCTAGCAATACTCGCCGCCGAATTTCTCTGGTTCATGGCCGACAATGCGATCGGCACGTATATCGGCAACTACGTCATCTACTATCTCAATTCCGCTTCGTCGGCGACGATGATACTGACCATCGTCGGAGGCGTCGCAAGCGTTATCGGTTTTGCGATAGCCGGAACGATCGCCGACAAGATCGGACGAAAGAGGACGATATCGGGCGGGCTGATCATTACTGTCGCCGCCATGGCTGTGATGTGCTTCGTTACTCCGACCGGTAACGCCGTAGGAGAGCACGGCGAGTTCTCCTTCCCCGCTCTTCTGTTTGCCGTTTGGGCGATCAAAGGATTCGGTATGGCTCTCGTACATAACTGCTCTTTCCCGATGGTCGTAGAACTCTGCTCAAACAAAAAGATCGGGAAATTCACCGGTTACTATTATGCCGCAAGTATGTCTGCGCAGACTATCACCCCCGTTCTGCTCGGACTTTTCTTCAGGATCACAACGGCATGGAACACGCTTCCGATCTATGCGGCGGTCCTCTTCCTCGTCAGTTTCATCGTCTTTACGCTGCTTGTCAAAAACATCAAAGCGAAAAAGGTTGCTAACTCCCACGGGATCGAAGCCCTTGACGGAGAATAAAAGGCGGACCTGATATGATTTGGATACCTATCGTTCTTTCAGTTCTCGCGGCGCACTTTCTCCTTTTGCTCTTTCTCATAGCGCCGTGCCGCCCCGCAGAAGATAAAGTCAAACCATTCTACGGCAGAAATATCGCTCACCGCGGTCTTTTCTGCGCTGATCAGTCCGTTCCCGAAAACTCCCTCGCGGCGTTCAGCCGCGCGTGTAAGGCGGGATACGGCATGGAACTTGACGTTCAGCTCTCACGAGACGGTCAGGTCGTGGTTTTCCACGACGACACGCTTAACCGAATGTGCGGAGTCGACTCGCGCGTTAATGAATTATCCTTTGACGAACTGCGTGAACTTTCGCTCAAATCGTCGGATCAGCGTATACCTCTCTTCTCGGAAGTCCTTGAAACGGTCGACGGAAGAGAACCTCTGATCGTCGAACTCAAAACGTGCGATAAGAGGGCCGAACTCTGCGAAAAAACCTATGATCTTCTCAAGGGGTACGACGGGATTTACTGCATCGAAAGTTTCGATCCGTTGATCGTCAGATGGTTCAAAAAGAACGCGAAATCTGTCTTCAGAGGATTTCTCTCTCAGCCCCCTGCACATTACGGCGATTCTTTCAGGGACAAGATAACCGGGTCGCTTCTCGGAAGAATGCTGCTGAATTTCTTTGCGCGGCCCGAATTCATTGCGTATAAGATCGGTAAAAAACCGATCTCCGTCAAGTTCTGTCTCGGACTCGGAGCGGTACCCGTAGCTTGGACCGCGCACGATCCCGGAAGCGAAAAAGACCACGACGTTGTTATCTTTGAACATTACGAACCTGAGATAAGGTTCAAGTGATACCTGATCGGAGGAAAGAATATGGACGTCAAAACGGCAAGAGAAAAACTCAGCGGATTTCAGAAAAAGGCCGCCGCATATTTACACGCGCTCGAACTGCTGAACTTTGACGGGCAGACTTCAGCGCCGCGCGGCGCAGCTTCGACGCGCGCCGAAACGATGGCTGTCCTGTCAGGCGAGCTCTACGCGCTTTCTACGTCTGAGGAAACGGTCGAGGTCCTCTCTTTTCTCGAGTCGGTAAGCAACGAACTGACTGCTGAAGAAAACCGGATCGTTTATCTCTTGCAGAAAGATTCGAAAAAAATCGCAAAAATACCGCTGGACCTTTACGTGGCGTACAGAGCGCAGGTCGTACGCTCCGGCGACGTCTGGCACAGAGCAAAAGAGTCGTCGGAATACGCGCTGTTCTCTCCCGAACTCGAAAAGATATTCGAGATGACGAAAGAGATAGCCGGATACGTTGAACCCGGGTCCGATCCGTACGATTTCTGCCTTCATGAGTATGAGGAAGGATTGAATTCCGATAAACTCGACTCATTTTTCGGGACTCTGCGTGAAAAGATCTCTCCGCTTCTGCAGGCCGTTTCAAATTCCGCACCTCTTGACAACGGCATCAGGAAAGGTTGTTTTCCCGAGCCGGATCAGGCAAAACTGTCGCGCTATCTTATGGACGTCATCGGCCTTGATACCGAGCACGTAGCTCTCTCAACGACTGAGCATCCGTTCACTGTAAGTCTGGGTTCACACCTTGACGAACGTATCACCACGCATTACTACGAGGACGATTTCGCCTCTTCAATGTACAGCGTGATACACGAAGGCGGTCACGCGCTTTACGAGACCGGATGCAACGACAGATACGTCTTTACCGTTCTTGACGGCGGAACGTCAATGAGCATACATGAAAGTCAGAGCAGATTTTACGAAAACATAATCGGGCGCAGCCGCGCGTTCTGCTCTCTCGTATTTCCGAAGCTCTGCGAGATCTTCCCGGAACAGATGAAAGGATACGGTGCCGACGATCTGTACCTCGCGGTAAACCGTGTAGAACCCTCTCTCATACGGACAGAGGCTGACGAGGTAACTTACTGCTTTCATATAATGATCAGGTACGAGCTCGAAAAGCGGCTGATGCACGGAGAACTCACGGTAAAAGACCTTCCGCAGGAGTGGAACAGACTTTACCGTGAATATCTCGGCGTAGAGGTACCGAACGACAAAGAAGGCGTACTTCAGGATACCCACTGGTCGGGAGGCATGATCGGTTACTTCCCTTCATACGCGCTCGGAAACGCCTACGGAGCGCAGTTCTTTCGTGAAATGAAGAAAGAAGTCGACGTCGAAAAGTGTATTCTTTCGGGCGATCTCGGCCGGATCAACGAGTGGAACAGAAAGAATATCTGGCAATACGGGAAACTGTACACGCCGGACGAACTTATCCGCCGCGTCACGGGAGGGGCTTTCGACCCTTCGGTTTACGCAGATTATCTTACCGAAAAGTACGGGGAGATCTACGGGCTCTGATACGCCCGCGAAGGCTGAAATATGGCAAGTATCTCAAAGAAAGAAATATTCGAGTCGCTTCCCGTTCCGAAAGCGCTGGCTAAGATGGCGATCCCTACGGTGATCAGCCAGCTCATAAACCTCATATATAATATGGTCGACGCGTTCTTCATCGGAAGAACGGGAAACTCGTATATGATGGCGGCTACGACCGTCGCGCTGACGCTCATGATGCTGAACGTGGCTTTCTCGAACCTGTTCGGAATAGGAGGAGGAAGTCTGGTCTCGCGTCTTCTCGGAAGAGGCGACCCCGACGGAGCAAGATCTACGAGCGCGTTCAGCTGTTACGGTGCGATCGCGACCGCGCTTCTTTACTCCGCCTTGATCGGTCTGTTCTCAGACCCGATCCTCAGATTTCTCGGCGCGTCGGATGCTACCGTCGGATACGCCGGCAGATACACTTTTTTCGTTATCGTCCTCGGCTCCCTTCCGACTCTCCTTTCACTTACGCTCGCTCATCTTCTGAGAAACGCCGGCTATTCCTCACGCGCGTCTTTAGGGCTCAGCCTGGGCGGAATACTGAATATCGCTCTGGACCCTCTTTTCATGTTCGTCATTTTCCCGCCCGGAAACGAAGTAGTCGGCGCGGCTGTCGCCACGCTCATTTCGAACACGGTAGGACTTATCTATCTCCTTTTCGCATACGCTTCCGCCTCAAGGACGGCTCCGCTGTCGTTCAGCCCGCGTCTTGCCGCTAAGATCGGGGCCGGCAATCTTAAGCAATTGTTTTCGGTCGGCATACCGTCCGCGATACTCACCGCGCTCTTTGACGTTGCGAGCATCTGCGTAAACATTCTCTCTTCCGCGCACAACGATCTGGTTCTCGCGGGAATGGGCATCGTAATGAAAGTCGAAAGGATACCGAACGCCGTCAACATCGGTCTGTGTCAGGGTATGCTTCCGATAGTCGCTTACAATTACGCCTCCGGAAACAGGAAGAGAATGAACGACACGATCAGGGCGGCGAGATTTTTCGGCCTCGGAGTTTCGGCCGTTTGCATCCTGCTACTTGAGATCTTTGCCAGTCCCGTTTCAGGAGTGTTTCTGAGCACCTCGGCGGGCGACGCTGAAACGGCCGCGGTCACCGTCTCCCTTGCCGCGCTATATCTGAGGATAAGGTGCCTCGCCTCGCCGTTTCAATTCATTAATTATCACACCTCATTCTGTATGCAGGCTATGGGCAAAGGAAAAGAAACTCTTATTCACGCGGCCGTAAGGGAACTCGTCTTCTATATTCCTCTTATGTTCCTGCTCGACCGGCTCTTCGGAGACACCGGGCTGGCTTCCGCTCTTCCCGCCGGAGAAGCGCTCGGCGCCGTATTTGCTCTCTTTCTCTTTACGTTTATTGTACAGAAGTCACTTAATAAAAAGGCAAAAGGAGATCTGAATGAGTAAAGAAAAGAAAAAGAAGAACCTGATCCTGAAGATCCTGAAGGTGATCCTGATCCTCGTCCTGATCGCGGTCCTGCTGTTAGCCGGACTCCTCGTTTTTCTCTCCGTGACGGAATACAAACCCGCTGACAGAGAGACGATCACGGTCTGCGGGACCGCGGAAAAGGAGATCCCGACAGGAGAAACAGTCAAGATTATCTCCTGGAACGTCGGTTACTGCGCACTCGGGGATAACGCCGATTTCTTTATGGACGGGGGTAAGATGGTCAATACAGCGTCAAAGGAAAGAGTTGAAGAAAACCTCGACGCCGTTATCTCGTTCATCAAGTCGGAAAAACCGTCTCTTATTCTCCTCCAGGAGACGGACGTGAGTTCCGACCGTTCCCACAGGATCGACGAGACGGAATCGATACGCGACGCGTTCGACGGTTATTCGTCAACGTTTGCGTATAATTTCAAAGTCGCATTTCATCCGTATCCGATCCCGCCGATGGGAAAGATCGCATCGGGCGTTATGACGCTTTCTGAATACAGGATCGAAAGCGCCGAGAGGATCCAGCTTCCTATTCCCTTCAAATGGCCGGTCAGCATGCTGAATCTCAAAAGATGTCTAGACGTGAACAGGATCCCTGTTGATGGGACCGATAAAGAACTCGTTCTCATCGACCTGCATCTCGAGGCATACGATGACGGCGAGGGCAAGATCTTACAGACCGCCGCTCTGAATGACATCCTTGAAGAGGAGTACGCCAAGGGTAATTACGTCATAGCCGGAGGCGACTTCAATCAGATATTCTCCTCCGAGGACGCGGAACCGTTCAAAGCGCAGGAAGGAAAATGGGCTCCCGGCGTCATCGACGTCTCCTCTTTCGAGGACGGATGGCAGTTCCTTATGGACGAAAGGATCCCTTCGTGCAGAAGTCTCGATCAGCCGCTTGAAGGCGCCGATCTTGAGAAATTCCAATATTATCTGATCGACGGATTTATCGTATCGGATAACGTTAAAATATCAAATCTTGAAACAAAAGATCTCGGATTTATCAACAGCGACCACAACCCGGTCGTTATGGAATTCACACTTGATTGAGAGGAAACGGATGGTATACGGTAATATTCTTGAAGCGCTCGGCAACACGCCGCTTATCAAACTTAACAAAATGGCTCCCGCGGACGGGGCTGAAATACTTGTGAAATTCGAGGGACTGAACGTCGGAGGTTCGATCAAGACACGCACTGCGTTCAATATGATCGAAGAAGCCGAAAAAAAGGGTCTTCTCGACCGCGATTCCATCATCGTCGAACCGACGAGCGGAAATCAGGGGATCGGACTCGCTCTCGTCGGAGCGGTCAAAGGATACCGGACGATCATCATTATGCCCGACTCAGTCAGCGCGGAGAGGACAAAGCTCGTCCGCCACTACGGCGCGGAAGTAAAGCTTATCCACGACGCAGGCGACATCGGGAAATGTATCGAGGAGTGTCTTGCGACAGCGATGAGGATGAAAGAAAAAGATCCTCACGTATTCGTTCCTCAACAGTTCTCGAATCCCGACAACAAAGCAGCTCATATCAAACATACCGCCGTTGAGATCCTTGAAAACGTCGAAGGGCCCATCCACGGTTTCTGCAGCGGTATCGGAACGGGCGGAACGATCTCCGGTATCGGAGAAGTCCTCAAAGAGAAGAACCCGGATATCGAGATATGGGCGGTCGAGCCTGAAAACGCCGCGATCCTTGCGGGAGGAACGATAGGAACTCATATCCAGATGGGTATCGGAGACGGGATCATTCCCGATATTCTCAACCGTGAGATCTACGATGAGATATACGTCGTTACCGACACCGACGCTATAGAAACTTCAAAAAGGCTTGCACGTGAGGAAGGTATCATGTGCGGGATCTCTAGCGGGACGAACGTCGCCGCAGCGATCAAACTTGCCGAAAAGCTCGGACCGGGGAAAACGGTCGTCACCGTACTTCCAGACACGGCGGAGAGATATTTTTCGACCCCGCTTTTCGGAGAATAGTTTTCATCCTGGCATCACTTTTCTCTCACAAAAAACTGATATGATTTCAAAAAACAATGATCGGAGGACGTGATCATGCCGCCTCCACCTCCCAGAGGTTTTATGGGCAGAGGTCCGCTCACGGAAGAAGAAAAAAAGAACAGACCTCGAGTGACCTGGAAACTGCTCAAACGCATCTTCTCATATCTTTCTCCTTATAAATTTCAGCTGGCAGTCGTGCTCGGATGCATTCTCATTTCATCCGTTCTCGGTCTTTTGCCGTCCGTTCTTACCGGCAAGATAGTCGACGACGGACTTCTCGGCAAAAACCTGAGGATCCTGATCATCCTCATTACGGCATCACTCGCCGTCAGCCTCGGCTCAAATCTTATCAGAGTCGCCGAGAGTTACCTGAATCACTGGATATCGCAGCATATCTCATACGATATGCGAAACAAAATGTTCGCGCATCTTCAGAAGATGTCCCAACGGTTCTTTACATCGAACAATCAGGGCGATATCATAACGAGAATGACCGGCGATATCTCCGGCGTTGAGTCCGTAATATCGAGCACGTTCACTTCCATACTCTCCAACGTCGTGACGCTTGTCGCCGCCGTCGTTATCATGTTCAGGCAGAACTGGATACTTGCGATCGTCGGCATCGTCATAGTGCCCCTCTTTACGATTCCCACCAGATGGGCAGGCAGGACAAGATGGAAACTGACGCAAGAAGCGCAGGAATGCAACGACGAGATAAACGGGATACTCAACGAAACGATGTCAGTCAGCGGACAGCTGCTGGTAAAACTCTTCGGCCGCGAGAAATACGAGTACGAGAGATACCGCAGCGCCGGCCACCGTATGATCAGGCTCAACATCAAGGAACGGATGGCGGGCAGATGGTTCATGGTAATAATCGAGACGATTTCGAGCGTGGGACCTATGCTTCTTTACCTCGTCGGCGGTATCATCATGATGAAGTACGACCCTTCGCTTACGGTCGGCGATATAACGGTCCTCGTCGCACTTCTCGGACGGATGTACGGCCCCGTCAATTCCCTTCTTAACATTCAGGTCGAATGGATACGGTCCATGGCTCTGTTCACGAGGATATTCGAGTATTACGATATGCCCGTTGAAGTCGAGAACGCTCCTGACGCTATCACCCCCGCGTCAACCGACGGCAGCGTCAGTTTCAAGAACGTCAGATTCTCGTACAATGAGGAAAGAGAGATCCTGACCGGCGTAAGTTTCGATCTGAAAAGCGGTAAAAGCATCGCGATAGTCGGGCCTTCCGGGTCCGGTAAATCGACTCTGATTTCTCTTATTCCCCGCCTGTATGACGTTACCGGCGGCGAGGTGGATTTCGGCGGAATTAACGTAAAGAAACTCGACCTTGAATTTCTGCGCGCAAACGTAGGTATCGTAAGTCAGGAGACGTATCTGTTCAACGGAACGATAAGAGATAACCTTCTCTACGCAAAGCCTGACGCGACCGAAGAAGAATTGATCGAAGCGTGCAGAAAAGCGAACATTCTCGACTTTATCGAAAAATGCGACGACGGCCTTGATACGGTCGTCGGTAACCGCGGACTCAAGCTTTCCGGCGGTGAAAAGCAGCGCGTCTCGATCGCAAGAGTGCTTCTTAAAGATCCCGCTCTGTTGATCTTCGACGAGGCCACTTCGTCTCTGGACTCGATCTCCGAGAGCAGGATACAGGACGCAATAGAACCGATAATAGCTTCCCGGACGAGTATACTGATCGCTCACCGGCTTTCGACCGTTCTGGCAGCCGACGAGATAATCGTACTTAAAGACGGTGTCATCACGGAACGCGGAACGCATTCCGAACTCGTCGGTCAAGGCGGCGTCTACACGGAACTGTACGAAACTCAGTTCAGACGCGCGCTCGACGAGGCGGAAAAAGCGCAGCACGAACGCCCGGGCGAAGTCTATCCGTAGTTTCTGACCGGCCGAACAGTGTCTGACAGGGGTATCTTTCTTTTCATAACACTGACCGGAGCGATACGTACCGAAGACGCGCAGGTCGATACTTCAACGGTCCTATCGCTCCTGTTGAGCGCTGTAAGGAGCGCGTATTCGCCTTCTTTCTCCGGAATGCGAAGAAATACAAAAACGTCGCTGTCAAGATAAACGATCTCAAAGAGTCCCTTCTTGAAAAGGGGCTCTTTTCTTCTGTACTCGCCCTCTTTTCTGAAATGATCCACCAGTTCCTCATTCTCTTCTCCCCACGGGAATGCACAGCGGCAAAATGGGTCTCCGTATCCCTCGCAGCCCGCCTCGTCTCCGTAATAGATTACCGGAACGCCCGGAAGCGCGCACAGAGTCGAATACGCGGCTTTCAATCTCTTTATCGCAAGTTCTCTTTCTTTCGCGTAGAGACGCATCAGAGCTTTTTCCCCGTTTGTTTTTCCCGCTCCGGGCTCGCCTCCCAACGCGGTCAGTATACGGACCGTGTCGTGCGAGCCGAGCAAATTGAACGAAGTATCCGACGCCGTTTTCGGATAGCGGCGGTATAGTCCCTCCGTCGCGTTTCTCAGCCGCTCACAGTCTCCGTTTAACAAATAGGCGACAAGAGCGTCTCTCAGCGGATAATTCATCACTCCGTCCAATTCGTCCCCGTAAAGATATTCTCTTCTTTTTCCGTAACTGATCTTGTTTGAAGCGTCCTCCCAGACTTCCCCAATGAGAACGGCGTCGGGATCGTATTTCTTAACGCTTTTTCTGAGAAACTTCAGGAACTGATCGGATAATTCATCCGCGACGTCGATCCGCCAACCCGCAACGCCGTACCCCGACCACTTTTTCAGGAAACTGTCTTTAATAAACGTTCTGTAAGTTTCATCGTCACTATTCACTTTAGGTAGAACATCTATCCCCCACCACGATTTGTATTTATGCGGATACTCCTCAAACGTGAACCACCGATAGTATTCGCTCTCTTTTGAATTGAAAGCTCCTCCCTCTCCGTATCTGCCGTATCTGTTGAAATAGACGCTGTCCGCGCCTACGTGATTGAAAACTCCGTCCATAATGACTTTTATCCCTTTTTCTTCTGCTGAACGTATAAGAGAGCGAAGAGCGGCGTCGCCTCCGAGAGACAAGTCGACTTTCAGCAAATCACCCGTATCGTAACGGTGATTTGACGAGCTTTCGAAGACCGGATTGAGATAAATCGCCGAAACCCCGAGCGAAGACAGATAATCAAGTTTTTCTTCGACTCCGTAAAGATCGCCCCCGAAAAAATCATTGCTCGGATGGGGCGCACCCGGAAATACGGGAAACGAAGGAACGTCGTTCCAGTTTTTGCAATCCGCGTTCTCCTTAAAACCGCATTTTCCGCTTCTTCGAAAGCGGTCGGGAAATATCTGATAAACGATACCGCCTAAGAGCGCGTCAGTCGTGCAGAGCTCGTCGGAGTAAACAAGCAGCTGGCGGCGTGCGTCTTCCGCAGAAGAAAACTCCGTCAGCTTTTTAGCCCGTTCCCCTCCGAAGAAGCGTGTTCCGGAAGGACCTGACGTCTCCCATCGGTAAAAGAACAAGCCCGACCTTTTACCCGCCCTGTCAGTCAGGTCTGCAGTATTTATTTTTAAACGGAACTCGTCGTTCGATCTGTCGGTACGAAAGTATTCGGCGGCGTAATACGACGTTTCAGTCCCGTCGTCGGGAGTCAGCGCAAGTTTTGCTTCGAAGACGGATTCGCGCCGCGGAGCGGAAAGGATCATAATTATTTCGGCGCCGTACGGAAACGCGCCGAAAAGAGACGCGTCAACATACGAATCGCCGTTTTTCATATTTTTGAATTCATAATAAGCTAAATGACGGGCTGAATTTTCCATATATTCTCCGCGTATTCCTTTACGGCTCTGTCGGAAGAGAATCGACCGCTCAGGGCGATATTGACAAGGGCTTTCGGAGCGTAAGAAGAGCTGTCGCAAGCGTCTTTCACAGCTCTTTCCCAGACGTTAAGATACGGTTCGAGATCGCCCAGACACATATACGGATCCGGACGGTCGCCGGAAAAAAGGAGATAGCGTTTTATCTCCTCCGCTGCAGTGCTGTCGGGGATCAGGTCGAGGGCGTCCACAGCCGTGCGCACTTTCTCGTTCTGCATATAGTACTCTGTCGGACGGTAACCGTCCCGATACTGCATTTCAGCCTCTGAAGCATCCGGGCCGAAAACGTACGCGTTTTCCTCTCCCACCGCGTCTCTTATCTCGAGGTTCGCTCCGTCCGGTGTCCCGAGCAAAAGAGCGCCGTTCATCATAAGTTTCATACAGCCGGTACCCGACGCCTCTTTTCCGGCAAGCGAGATCTGTTCCCCGATATGAGCTGCCGGAATGATCAACTCTGCGGACGAAACGCCGTAATCCTCCGCGAAAACTACCGTGAGCGTATCCTTCACTTTCGGGTCGGAACAAATCATGGATCCGATATTCCATATCAGTTTCAGAACGGACTTCGCAGTTTTGTAGCCCGGGGCAGCCTTTCCGCCGAAAACGAAAGTGACAGGCGGGAGGTCGGTGAGCGACCCTTCTTTGATACCGACGTAGACGTAAAGTATTTTAAGGGCGTTCATCAGCTGCCTTTTATATTCATGGAAGCGCTTGATCTGAACGTCGATTATAACGTCGTGACCGGGCACTTTGCCTCCTTGTTCCGCACATTTACGGGAAAGTCTTCCGACGTTTTCGTTTTTAACGCGGACGAGCGAATCAAGGAACGACGCGTCTTCTTTGAATTTCAGAAGTTCCTTCAGCGTCTCGGGTTCTTTCAGGAACCTCTCTCCTATCGCTTCTCTGATCAGCGACGTAAGAGCCGGGTTGCACAGCGCTAGCCACCTGATATGAGAAACGCCGTTCGTAACCGACGTGAATTTCCCCGGGGCATATTCGGCATAGTCTTTGAAAACGGTAGTTTTCAGTATCTCCGAATGGATGCGTGACACTCCGTTTACGGTATGAACGGCTGAAGCGCAAAGCTCTGCCATCCTGACGCGAGAATACGACACGGGAGCCATACGCGCTATCCTCGCGAAGTCGCCGGGAAATCTTTCAGCATACCGCCTGCAGACTCTTTCATTTATTTCTTTAACTATAGCATAGATCCTAGGCAGACGAATTTTGAAAAGATCGGCGTTCCACGTTTCGAGAGCCTCGGGCATGACCGTGTGGTTGGTATATGAAATAACGGATGACGCGATCTCCCACGCTTCGTCCCACGAATAACCGTTTTCATCCATAAGGACTCTCATAAGCTCGGGTATAACGAGCGCCGGATGGGTGTCGTTGACGTGGATCGCCGTAAGATCGGGAAACCGGTCTAGCGAACCGTAAAGACGTTTATGCCGGTTCAGGATATCCGCGACCGTTGCGCTGACCAGAAAATACTGTTGCGACAGGCGAAGCATTTTTCCCTCGTTCCCGTTATCCGACGGGTAAAGCGTTGAGGAGATCTTTTTCCCACCCCAATCGTCGGTTTCGGGAGAAACGGGATCTTTTGCCGAACCGATCTTTTCAGCTTTCCATAGTCTGATACGGTTAACGGTTTTCGTATCGAAGCCAGGTACGGGAAGATCGAAAGGAACTGCACGGAATCGCTCGGCTCCTTCGACGACCGTATGCAGACGGTCGCTCCCCCAATACTCTCTGACTTTTCCGCCCATAGTGACCTCGACAGATTCGTCCTCGCGCGGAATGAGCCATATCTTCCCGGTATTCAGCCAGAGGTCAGGCTTTTCTATCTGCTCTCCGTCGATCACTGATTGAGTAAAGAACCCGTTTTCGTAGAGGATAGAATAACCCGCTGCGGGATAATCGAGAGAAGAAAGAGAATTCATATAACAAGCGGCGAGTCGGCCGAGTCCGCCGTTCCCGAGTCCGGGATCGCTCTCGACCTCCGCAATTTGTTCAAACGTAAGGTCTGAGCCTTCCGACGCAATCAGCTCCTCAATATTCGTGAGCAGCCCAGCTGCAGCGGCGTCGTATTTAAGATTTTTTCCTACAAGGAACTCCATCGAGAGATAGCAGATCCTTTTCGCGCCGCGCTGCTTTTCCGCCGTATTTGTCAATCCGGCCTTCAGGCGCTCCGAGATCGCTTCTGACAACGCGAAGTACCATTGCTCCGCCGTGGCGTCCGCTATGACGACGCCGAACTTTTTTTCAAGTTCGGCGAATATTTCCTCTCTTGTGATCCCGCGATAAGACATTTCCATTCACTACCTCGTTACTTTCTCGTAAACGTTGACGTAATCGAGCGCCGGACGCCCCCACCCGAAGTCAGCGTTCATTGCGCGTTTTACGATGCCTTCCCATCTGGTTTTATTGCTGAAGACCGATACCGCGTAGCCGATCGCGTTTTTCATATCGTACGCGTCGTAACCGGCGAAGAAAAAACCAGTTCCCTCGTCGGTATACTCGTTATACGGGACGACCGTATCTTTAAGTCCGCCCGTTTCTCTTACGATCGGCGGCGTCCCGTATTTCATCGCCGTCAGTTGAGATATCCCGCACGGTTCGAACAACGATGGCATGAGAAACATATCCGAACCGGAATAGACGAGGCGCGACAGCGAATTGTCAAAACGGTCGACGTACCCGACGCGTCCTTTCATCCTTTCGGATAGATCGCGAAAAAACGTTTCGTATTCCGAGCGTCCTGTACCGAGCACGACGAGGGTGATGCCGAGGTCGCGAACCGCCTCTTCGGCAACGCGAATGACGAGGTCGATCCCCTTCTGAGGCGAAAGGCGGGTCACCATCGCGACGATCGGAGTTCCCTTCCGATTTTCAACACAGAACTCCCGGTATAGCTTTTCGCGGCATTTTATCTTACCTTTAAGTTCGGAAGATGAATACCTGCACGGAAGCGTTAAGTCGGCCGCGGGATCGTACGAACCGTCAAGGCCGTTGAGTATTCCCCGGATACCGTCAGGTCTGCTTCTGATCACGCCCTCAAGTCCGTAAGCGAAATAACCGTCCGACAGTTCACGGGCGTACCCGGGACTTACAGTGGTGACGGCGTCCGACAGACTTATCGCCCCTTTGATCAGATTGATATCGCCGTCGAGCGTTAATATCCCCGTGTCTTCGGGAGACAGACCGAAAACGTCAGCGGCGATACCGATACCGTATTTTCCCTGATAGGCGATATTATGGATAGTGAAAACGCACCGGACACCGCAGAGTTCCGGGAACTGTCTTTTCAGATATATGACGGACAAGGCGCTTTGCCAATCGTTTGCGTGAACGATATCGGGCGTTACTACGCCGGCGGCGATCATCGAACAGACTGCCCTTCCGAAATACGCGAAACGTTCCCCGTCGTCGTAGTTCCCGTAGATCATTTCCCTGCCGAAATAGTATTCGTTGTCGACGAAATAATAATTTACGTTCCCGTATACGATTTTTCTCACGCCGATATACTGCCTTCTCCATGAAAGCGCGATCTCACCCTCATATACGGGCTCCGTATCCCGGTAATATTTCTGCTTGACCGAAAGATACATCGGTAAAACGACCGATACTTCTGCGGCGCCGGTCTCGTTTATCGCGCGAGGCAAAGACCCTGCAACTTCACCCAGTCCCCCGGTACTGACGAACGGTCTCGCCTCCGAGGCAACGTATAAAACTCTGATCATAAGGCGACAGTCTCGGTCTCCGCACGCATTACGGCGCCGGAAGATATCTCACTGCCGTTTTCAATAAGCAGGATCGAATTCTTACCGGTGTCGGGATCGACGGCGTCGGAACCTATCCTCGCTCCCTCTCCGACAACGGAATCTCTGCCGACTACCGAGTAAATGACGCGGGCGCCTCTTTTTACCTTTACGTTATCCATCAGTACGGACCGCTTTACCACCGCGCCGCTTTCAACTGTAACGCCGGGTGAAACGACGGAATCTTCAAGAACTCCGCAAATAAACGATCCGTCCGACAGCAGCGAATTTCTTACCTCGGCGTCCGTTCCGACTCTCGTCGGCGGGAGAGGCTCGCCGCCCGTTGCAACGCTCCAGCGCAAGTCGTAAGGATCGAAAGGAGGAGTCTCTCCGAGAAGGTCCATATTCGCCTCCCACAGCGACTGAACTGTCCCGACGTCCCTCCAATAACCGAAATACGGATAGGCGAGGATCCTGCCTCCCTTGGACAAAAGGGACGGTATAACGTTCCTCCCGAAATCATGTTCGGACTCCTGATCGTCGGCGTCCGAAGACAAAAGATCGTACAGGACGTCGGAGTTGAAAACGTAAACTCCCATTGAAGCGACGTCAGAGAGGGGATCGTCCGGCTTTTCATCGAACCCCGTAACGAACAGATCTCCGTCGACCGTCATGATACCGTACCTTTTCGCCTCGGTGAGAGGGACCCTGAAAACCGCAACGGTCAGATCTGCTTCACGGCGCTCATGTTCCTCGATCATTCTTCCGTAATCCATCTTGTAGACGTGATCGCCCGAGAGTATCAGTACGTTTTTCGCTCCGTAACGTTTTATAAAGTCCGTATTGCGGTAAACTGCGTCGGCGGTACCCGAATACCAGCTGCCGCCTTTTCTGTCGAAATAGGGCGGGAGAATGAATATCCCGCCCTTTTTTCTGTCAAAATCCCATACCTCTCCCGCTCCGATGTGCTCAGAAAGTTCAGAGGGCTTGTACTGGGTAAGAACGCCGACCGTTCCGATGCCGGAATTAACGCAGTTCGAGAGCGTGAAATCGATTATTTTATATTTCCCGCCGAAAGTGACCGCGGGCTTTGCGGTCTCGTTCGTCAGAGAACGAAGCCGCGTTCCTCCTCCGCCTGCAAGGACGAGAGCTACGGTTTGCTGCTTTACGTACATTCAATTTACCTCCCGGACTTTGATCCCTTCGTTTGTCGCTTTTCTTTTCAAAATCGCGGCCGAAAGAGGCGCCATATCAAGAGATAGCGCATCCGTTCCTGAATAGGACGCCCCCGTCTGAACTTGCCCCGTTCCTCCGTAACGAGTATCGTCGGTGGATATCGTCACGGTATAATCACCGTTTACGGGCAATAAGTAGGACTCGCGACTTTTCGCGGAAAAGTTGAATACGGCGACGACCGATCCCCTGTCGATAGATCGTCTGACGTATGCCGCCGTGTTTTCGTTTTCGCCCTCTGCATCAAGCCACTCGAAACCATCCCAGCAAAAATCGATCTCCCAAAGAGAAGGCTCCGACAGATAAACCTCGTTCAGATCTGATACGAAAGCTTCCATCTGACCGTGACGCGGATATTCCCTCATAAACCACTCGAGTTGATTTTCATGATCCCACTCCCGGAACTGAGCGTATTCGCAGCCCATAAACGTCAGTTTTTTCCCCGGGAACGTCATCATGAAAAGAAAGAAAGCACGCATCATTGAAAACTTTTCGTCGTAGGATCCCCACATTTTATCAATAAGGGATCTTTTACCGTGGACTACCTCGTCGTGCGATACCGGGAGAATGAAGTTTTCCGAAAAAGCGTAGAATAGCGGAAAGGTGATCTTTGAATGAATACCGGAACGAAATAAAGGATCGGTCGAAACGTAGTCGAACATATCGTTCGCCCAGCCCATATTCCACTTGAAGTTGAATCCGAGTCCTCCTCTGTCGGCAGGATGCGTTACGCCCTCCCATGCAGTCGACTCTTCAGCTATCATAAGAACGTCGGGAAACTCCGCGAAGACCGCCGTATTGAGTTCTCTGAAAAAATCGGCGGCTTCGGCGTTTCTGTTGTCGCCGTATCTCCCGGGTCTCCATTCACCCGGTTTTTTATCGTAATCCAGATACAGCATGGAAGCGACGGCGTCGGCGCGCAATCCATCGACGTGATACTCCCTGAACCAGAAAAGCGCGTTTGATATCAGAAACGATCTCACTTCGGGTCTGCCGACGTCGAAACAAAGCGTGCCCCAGCCTTTGTTCTCCATCATGTCGTCGCCCCGGTATTCAAAAAGCGGAGTACCGTCAAACAAGGAAAGACCAGCAGCGTCTTTGGGAAAATGAGCGGGGACCCAGTCGAGAATAACGCCGATACCGGCACGGTGAAGAAAATTGACAAAGTACGCGAAATCCTCCGGCATACCGAAACGTGAAGTCGGGGAGAAGTAACCGGTTATCTGATACCCCCACGAGCCGTCGTACGGGTGCTCCATGACGGGCAGCAGTTCAACGTGAGTGAAACCGCACCGCTTTACGTGTCCGGCGAGCGCGGGCGCCAGCGTTCTGTAATCCGTATAATGCTTCCCGTCGCGCGTTGAAGCGCCGTCTTTGGTGATGAAAGAACCAGAGTGTACTTCGTATATATTCAGTGGCGCTGGATAGTACCTACCCGTTTTTTCGGATCTTTCCCTTACTGATCTGCGGTACTCCCGATATCCGGAGTCGTCCCACGCAAAATGAGGTTCCGTGACGACCGACGCGCATCCTCCACCGAACTCCGTGCCGAATGCGAAAGGATCGTTTTTTTCACGTATTGCTCCGTCCTTTCCGCAAACCAGAAATTTATAAAGAGCGCCGGAAAAAGACGAGTCAGAATACAGTTCAGTCTCCCATATTCCAGGATCTTCCGGTGTTTTCATATGCTGAGGTCTGTCCCAACCCGTCCTGTCGCAGATAAGAGATACCTTTTCCGCTTCAGGTGCCCAAACGCGGAAAATACATGAAAAGCCCTCTTCCGTCGTTCCCGGATGCGCTCCGAGATATTCGTAAAGACGGCTTTCGGTCCCTCTGTGAAAGGACTCGGTCCCGGTAAAAGTTACCCGATCCACGCTTTACCTCCGAAAGGTTCGATCGGATAGTATTTTTGGCGAAATATCGGACTATTATTCCTGAAAACAAAAAAGGCGGGGATTTTAACCCCGCCTTTAAGCGTTTGCCGTCAGTCGTAATATCTGAAGCAAGAGATCACCTTACCGAGGATCGAAACCTCGTCGGTGATGATCGGTTTCATCGTTTTATTCTGAGGCTGAAGCCTGACGTGACCGTTCTCACGGTAGAAAGTCTTTACCGTCGCCTCTTCTCCTATCAGAGCAATGACGATCTCTCCGTCCTCGGCGACGGGAGACTGCTCTGCGACAACTATATCGCCGTCGAGGATTCCGGCCTCTATCATACTCTCGCCTCTGACCCGAAGAGCAAATAAGCGGTTCTTATCGCCGACGGGTGTTTTCGGAGAGCATACTACGTAACCCTCCCGGTTTTCCACGGCGAGGATAGGAAGGCCGGCGGTGACGGCGCCGATGATCGGAACTCTGATCCCTGCGGAATCCGCCCCGTCGATCCGAAGAGTGCGGCTTTTGCCGTTCTCTTTGGATATGAGGCCCTTTTCTTCAAGTCTTTGAATGTAAACGTGGACTGTCGAAGTGCTCTTGATCCCGAGAGCGGAACGAATATCTCTCACGGACGGTGAGTACCCGTTTTTTTCGATCGTATCTTTAACGTACTCGTAGATCGCACGTTCCTTACCGGTAAGTTTTTCCATTTCGTACTCCAAATCAAACTCTCTGAAGTTATTATACATTAAACTGTCGAAAAAGTAAACAGATGTTCGTTTAATTTAGAATCAAACGGGCTGCGACGTGATCCTTTTCTTCATTTCTTCTCTTCTGATCGCTTCGCATTCTTCTTCTATGACCGCGCGCTCGGAGAAAGGGACTTTGACGCCTTCGACGAGCTGATATCTCTCGTGCCCTTTACCCGCGAAAAGAACGACGTCACCCTCCCGTGAGATACGAACGGCGCGGCGGACAGCTTCGCCGCGGTCGACAATGATCTCATATTTCGCACCTTTATCAAGATAAGAAGCGATCTCGTTCACTATATCTTCAGGAGGCTCAAAATCGGGATTATCGCTTGTAATTATAGAATAATCGGCAAGCCGCGACGCGACCTCGGCGAGTTCGCGCCTTCTTTCTCTTGTCCTTCCGCCTACGGAACCGTAAACGCAAACGATCCTTTCGGGAGAGTATTCTCTCAGCACGGAGATGGCGCTCTCAAGGCTGACGCCGTTGTGAGCGTAGTCGACGATGAAGGTCCTGCCTTCAAGCCCCTCCACGATCTCAAAGCGGCCGGTAACGGTGACGTTTGAAAGAACGTCAGATGCGGTTTTCGGATCTATTCCGTATTTCCCGGCGGCTGCGATCGCTGCAAGCGCGTTGCTGACGCTGAATCGGCCGGGAGATTTGAGACGGACGGGAACGGACTCGCCGTTATGACGGCATACGAAAGAGATCCCGAGACTCGTCCGGTCTCTGTACGGTTCGATGCCTTCGGCGAAATAATCGGCATCACGGTCGGTTATCGAGTAAGACAGTCTCGGTGTAACGTTGTCGCCTCCGGTGACCGAGTCGGAATTCGGATCGTCGGCGTTGGTAACGATAAGATCCTTTTTATAATCCGTAAACAATTTTGATTTCGCGGTTCTGTATTCCTCAAACGAAGAGTGTTCTCCCTCTCCTATATGATCTCTGTAAAGATTGGTGAAAACCGTGACGTCGAAAGGAACGCCGTAAACGCGATAATGATCGAGAGCCTGAGACGAGACCTCAAGGGCGACGTGACGGATGCCCGCGTCGATCATCATTCTGAAGTATTTCTGAAGTTCGCAGCTTTCGGGCGTCGTATTTGGAGAATCAATATGCTCACCGTTGATGATAACGCCGTTGGAGCCGATATACGCGCACGGGATTCCGGCGCCGCTGAGGATCGAACTTATGAGAAGTGCGGTCGTCGTTTTGCCCTTCGTTCCGGTCACGCCGATAACGTGAACCGAGTCGGCGGGATGACCGCGGAAAACTGCGGAGACGACGGCAAGTTCTTTCCTGGTATCCGGAACACAGATCTGGACCGCGTCGTCGGGGATCTCCTCGAGAAGGCGCTCTGTCAGGAACGCTCTTGAACCGCGGGCATACGCTTTATCCGCAAAAAAATGGCCGTCGGTCAGGGCTCCCCTGAGGCACACGAAAAGATCACCCGGAGTCACGGTACGGGAATCGTACCGGATCCCGGTGACAGATACGTTTTCGATTTTGCCCCTCAGAACGGTATAGCCGCTCTCCGACAGCAATTTTTTAAGAAGCATATCAAATCTCCGATCAGGGAATGTATTCCTTGTCAAACATTCTGACCGCGCATTCGGCAAGGACTTCAAGCGAGTCGACGTAGAAAGGATCTCCGCCAAGCCGCGAGGTGAGCAGAGAAAGCTCGGTACAGGCAAGCACGGCGCAGTCGCAGCCTTCCCTCTTGAGCGGATCGGTCACGGCGTCGATTTTTTCGCGCCCGGGTATCACGCCGCGCTTCACGTCGCCGTATATGATATCCATAAGGACAGACTGACCATCCGCATCGGGGACCGTCCAGCCGAGCCCGATCGAATCGAGTTCATTCTGATACGAGCGTGAGGAGACCGTCCCCTCGGTCGCGAGGATCGCTGCTTTTTTGAAGCCCGCCCGTTTGATATGATCGCACGTCTCTGATATTATGCTCGGGACGGGAACGTTTACAGCGTCCCTGACCTCGCCGATAAAATAATGGGCGGTATTGCAAGGTATTACGATAGCATCCGCGCCGTAAGCCTCGAGCCTTTTCGCATCCTCGATCATATACGGGAGCGGATCTTCGGTGCTTCTGCCGAGAATGAACGCAGTTCTGTCGGGCGTAGTGGCGCGGGAGGAAATGATCATATCGATGTGATCCTGATCGCGCGACGCTTTGGTATGTTTGGTGACGAGCTCGTAGAAATACGCGCTCGAGAGCGGTCCGAGACCGCCGAGGATACCTAAAAGTTTCATAATCGTTCCCCGTTCCGGATCAATCGGCAATAGAGTGATACTTTTTGTATTTATTCTTTTGGCGGCGCAGCTGTTCGACCACGCAGATAAAGCGTAACGGATTGAACCGAAGATCGTATTTATACCAGAGAGAGGAGGCGCTCCTGCCCTCGCGGTCGAGTTTTTTCGCTTTCTCGACGAGTGCTTTGTCTTCCGTGTACTTATAAGCGACGGAGCAAGGAACGTGATGCCAGAAGAACTCGTTCTCCTGCATCTCTGTTTCCGGATCGTCTGACTCGTCGAGGAAAAGTTCCGCTGCGAGTCTTGCGACGTTGATACCTGAGGACGTGACGTAATAATTGCTTCTTCCCTGCCTCAGATTGATCTCAAAGACGCGGAAATCGCCGCCTTCGGCCGACCCGTTGAGCTTTATGTCAAAATTGGAAAAACCGGTGTATTTCATCTCCTCAAGAAGCGCTTTTATCTTCTGAGCAACGGGATAACGCGAAACAGGTTCCGTCACGATCGCAGCGTGGTTTCCCAGTCCCTTGGGCGTATGTTCCTCGAGCATCGTATGGCCTATGCACATAGCGCGGACCCGACCCTTCGCGTCGGAGAAACAGGTGAGGACTCTCATATGAGCGTCTCCGCCCTCTATGAACTCCTGGAGGATCATTTTATCCGAATAACCCGACGCGTAGATCTCCGATATGATCTTCTCGGCGTCGTCGGGCGTCGAAGCGCGGTAAACTTTTTTCATCCCGTCGAAAGGATGCTTCCAGTACTCGATACTTGAAGAGGGCTTGACGATGATCGGATAATCAAAACCGATACGGTCCGCGGTAAGGTCCGAAGTACTTGCGGGCCCCGAAAGGATCCTGGTAGAAGGATACGGGATACCGTGCTTTTCACAAAGCTCGTAGAACTCCGCCTTGCACGCCATAAGGGGCTGAAGCGAAGGATCCGGATAAGGAATTATATAATCGGGAAGTTTTTCACGAAGGCGCGCGATCATCGTCGCGTAGTCGTCCGTACATCCGAACAGAACAAGTTTTTCGCCCTGATGCTTCCCGGCGAATTCCGTCAGCACCCGAAGAGCCACGTCCTCGCTGTCGATATCCGAGATTGCCGTAAAATCGACGATCTTCGAGTATTTGGTCGCGGATACAGCATATCTGCCGAAAGCGTGCGATACGACACCGTAAGCTTCGTGAAAAGCACGCGCGACGTTATAACAGTTGAGATCCGCTCCGAGTAAGACCGGCGTTACCTTTTGTTCCATAATCTCGTCCTCCGGTATCAGTTGATAAATCTGTCGTGCCACGTAAGGAATGTGAACGCGGTCCAGATCTTTCTGCCGTTGTTCGCTTTCCCGTTTCTGTGGTCGTCCAGAATGCGGTTCAGTTTTTCAGGTTCGAAGTATTCCGCAGCCACGTCGGACGTGAACGATTTTTTGACGCGGTCGTAGAATTTGTCCTCGGCAAGCCATTTTCTGATAGGCACGGGAAAACCTTTTTTCGGTCTGTTCGCCCACTCGTCCGGCAGCGTTTTGTTTGCCGCGGTACGGAGAACGGCCTTTGTATCGACACCGTTGATCTTGTACTCCGGCGGTATCGCCGCAGCTTCCTCCATCACACGACGGTCGAGATACGGAACTCTGAGTTCGAGAGAGTGAGCCATACTCATTTTGTCGGCTTTAAGAAGGATATCTCCGGGGAGCCAGAGTTTGATGTCGAGATACTGTTTTTTCTCGACCTCGCAGAGATCGCGCGCTCTGTCGTAAACGGGCCCGGTGATATCGCGGATCGAAGGACCGCATTTATACTTGGGTCGAAGGACGGTAAGCGCGTCTTTTTCGGGATATACGAACGCCTGACCGATAAAGTAGTTCTCGGGTCTGCCGCTCCCTTTGATGAGAAAATCGTGGCCCTTGAACTGAGGAAGACCGGACGCTATCGCGGCCGCGGCGCGGCGGATAGGCGAAGGCAGCTTCTTGTATTTTCTCATTGCTGGGACGTCGTCGTACCACTCGTATCCGGCATAGATCTCGTCGGCTCCCTCTCCGGAAAGCACGACCGTTACGTGCTGCGACGCGAGGCGGGCAAGGAAATAAAGCGGAACGGACGACGGGTTAGACTGAGGCTCGTCCATATGATACTGAATATCCGAAAACGCTTCAAAACATTCGTCCGCGGTGAGATGTTCGAGGAAATTATTGACCCCGAGCAGACGGGAAAGTTCTTTGGCTTCTCCGGTCTCGTCGAATTTATGCTCGTCGAAACCGACGGAAAAAGTATCGTCCGGCATCAGGGCGGCGGTGATATAGCTCGAATCAACTCCTCCGGAAAGGAACGACCCGACCTTGACGTCGCTGATGCGATGAGCGGTGACGGACTCCCTGACGCGCAAGTCGATCAGATCGGCCCATTCGTCGTACGACATCCGGTTCTTCTTTGAAAAATCAACGTCCCAGAACTCTTTTTTCGAAAACTTGCCGTCGCAGAATTCAAAAGTATGAGCGGGCGGGAGTTTATAGGTATTCTTGAAGAACGTTTCTTCCATGGAGGAATACTGGAAGCTCAGGTACGGACGCAAAGCGTTCGGATTGACCTCGGGATGAAACTCGGGGTGCTCGAGAAAACTCTTTATCTCGGAACCGAAGATGAAGTGGCCCGACGGAGTGACCGTATAGTAAAACGGTTTTATTCCAAACGGGTCGCGCGCTCCGAAAAGCCTTCTTTTTTGAGAATCCCAGAGAACGAAAGCAAACATGCCGCGCAGGCGGTCGACGATACCGTCGCCGTACTCCTCGTAACCGTGGACTATGACCTCGGTGTCGCATCTGGTCTTGAAAACGTGGCCCTTCGCTATAAGTTCTTCTCTGAGATCGGGGAAATTGTATATCTCTCCGTTGTAGACGATGGCGACCGATCCGTCCTCATTGTACATTGGTTGAGAACCGTCCGAGAGGTCTATGATCGAAAGCCGGCGGAAACCGAGAGCTACGGGTTCAGCCTCGCCCTCCTCCCAAAAGTAATAGCCGTCGGAATCGGGTCCTCTGTGACGGATCCTGTCCGCCATACGGCGGAGGACCGTTTCTTTGCTCTCAACTCTGCCTGTAAATCCTACAAATCCGCACATTTTAACTCCAATCCGCCGTCAAGGCATAAGAGACTTCGCGTCAAAACCAGATACTTCTATAACGTCGTGAACGGTCACGTCGTCCGGTATCTTTTCTACGTCGGGGATCCTCGCGCCTTTCCTGACGCCGATAATTACGTACTTCGCGTTTGCGGAGACCGCAAGCCCGCATATCTGTTCTTCTATATCGTCCGGGACCTTTCCGCATCCGTATCTGTCGATCCTGAGGATCAGGCAGTCCTCGTTGAGGTTTACCACGACCAGTTCCGCAGACGGGTCTTTTCTGAACGTCCAGACGAGGATTCCCGCCGCCTTTTCGAAAGATCCGACGGGAGACGCCCTGAAAGAATCGACGACGGCGTCAGACATCCGTGAAAAAGTGTTTTTAATATAAGACGCCGTTGCCGGTCCGACTCCTTTGACCTTGATGAGTTCTTCATACGGGGCGGAAAACATGCCGTCGAGAGAACGAAAACGGGACAGCAGTCTGTGAGCTATGGGATTGGTGTCAACGCGCGGCAGAATGTCGTACAAATACAGTTCGAGCAAAACGTGAGGCTCGAGCGACAAAGCGCCTTCGCGCTCGAACCTTTCTCGTATCCGCTCTCTGTGATTCGCGTGAAGCTTTTCCCTGACGTCGTCTTTTCCCATAAAAAGTACCCCGTAAAACGATAAAGATCAATAAACTCCGACAGCTTTGAGATAAAGAGTCGGCCACGCGGGGGAACAAGCCGCCTCAAGATTGTTCACGAAAAGAATATCCGTGAAATGGATGTCGCCGAGAAAATCTTTGATATTGAACGCGGAATATCTCGTATCGACGACGTAAATGTTTCCGTAGTTTTCGGACAGATACGGAATAAAAGCGTTGCCGAACGAATCCTTAAGAACGAGGATGTTGAGATCCTGCGGATTCTCGGGGACGTTTATGACCGTGTAGGGATTATCTCCGCAAAGGAACGCGGCGTAAGTATCGCTCCAAGTCATAATGCTTGAATCGTACGTCTGATAATCTCCCTGCTTCGTCTGTATCGTCATCGTCTGCGACTTAGTGGGCATATACGCCTCGACGGTGTCGTAGAAGGACTTGACCACCTCGTTCTGAGTGTAGTCGTACATCGAGCCCTGATACGTTTCGCTGAGGATCTCCACTTTGAAGTTCTCGAGCGGAGTGGGCTCTAATCCGACTGATTTTGCAAACGCGACATACGCGTAGTACGCGCCTCGATCGGTCCAGTGGTGATCCGTCTTATAGTAAAGGTACTCGTCGCGGTGAGCCTGGATCATCTCGCGGGTATCGGGACAGTTGAGTCCTTTCGAGGCGCAGATCGAATTCATACTTTCATACGCCCATTTATAATCGATCAGGACGTCTCTGAGTTCGTCGTTGTCCAGCATTACGCCGGAGGTGGGTCCGACGAGGATCGTCATTCTATCGGCGCCGAAAAGGTTTTTATAATAAACTCCCACGTCAGCAAGAGACGTGAAATTTTCGGGGCTGTAGAAACCGGGAGTATAAACGGCGCCGTCGTAAATGAACAAACCGTTCTGGAAGACGACGTCGACTTCCCCGTTTTCCTTAACTTCGAGTTTTTCGACCGATACCGTACAAGTGAGCTCCTCGTCCCCTACGCGGCACGTGACCGCTCCGGTACCCTCAACGACTGCTTTTACGTTGACTTTGGTATTATCGGAAGATACCAGCTCCAGCGTACCGGTCGAATCAACGGACCACCTAACGTCGGCGTCGGCTTCAAGACCGTTCAGAAAGATCGTAGTACTGCTCCCGACGGCAAGTTTGATACTCTTTTTGGAAAGCGAAAGCGTCCCGAGATCGGGTACCGGCTCGTCCGTTTCGACCGGATCGGTTTCGGGGTTCGTTATCTTATTGATAAGGCCGTTCAGTTCGTCGTTTTTATCATCTTCGGAGCCCTGTCCGCCGTCGATGATGACGATAGAGGAATCACCCAGAGTGTAATTGACTCCGTACAGAGAATCGAACTTTTTCGACAGGTCGATCATCCCGTCGCGAAACACAAGATGATCGCTGAAAAAGCCGGTCACTCCGGACGTAAAGGTGCCGTCGAACAAAGTGGAAAACGAAAGCTCGGGAAACTTTGCGAGCTCCCTTTTTTCTCTTTCCGATCTCTCTTGTCTCAGAAAGATCATTCCGAAAAGATTAATGATAACAAAAGCGAAAAACAGAACGCCGATCACGAACAGACAGATCGTGTCTATCTTTTTATATTGTGCAGAATACTTTCTTTTCATCTTCCCTCTCCTCTCAGAAAGCCCAGTAGAGGAACGGGCTGAAACTGTTGCCCGCCATACGAACGGTCGCAAGGAACAAAAGCGCGATCGATACGATCAGACGCGAATATCTGTATACGCCGTATGATACTCCGACTTTCTGTCCGAACCACTTGAAGAAGGAAGGAACGGCAGGAAGCGCGAGAACGATCCCTCCGAGCAGAAGGAATACGTTTTGCGAGAGTATCGACATAGTGGAAACGTCCGTGAACGAAGACACCCTTATGCCGAAGAGGTATCCGAGCGAAGGAAACAGATCCTTTGTAAAATAGAATATCGCGAAGCCGAAAACGGTTATAAAGATAAAGTAAAGTTTCGAAAGGACGAACGAAGCGACGCGCGGCAATTTTTCAAAGCACCCGAGAAGAAATTTTTTCTCTAAGATCAGCAGCGCCGCGTAAAACGCTCCCCAGAGAAGAAAATTCCACGAAGCGCCGTGCCAGAATCCCGTAAGGAGCCAGACGACGATGATATTGCGCATCTGGCGGCGTCTGTTTCCACCCAGCGGAATATAGACGTAATCCCTGAAAAACGTGCCGAGGGAAATATGCCATCTGCGCCAGAACTCCGTCGCGGAGGACGAAGCGTACGGATGGCGGAAGTTCTCGTTGAAACGGAATCCGAACATTCTTCCGAGGCCGATAGCCATATCGGAATACCCGGAGAAGTCGAAATAGATCTGAAGTGCGTAGAAGAACGCCCCGCCCCAGCGGGCGAGAAAAGTGACGTTTGAGATGCCGTACAGAGCGTTGATCGCTACGGCGCACTGGTCAGCAATCACTATCTTTTTTGCGAGGCCGACGGAAAAGCGGAAAAAGCCGTCGTTAAGATCGTAAAGGCGGACGGATCTGTCGTCAAGCTGACTCTCGATATCCTTGTATCTGACGATAGGGCCGGCGATCAGCTGTGCGAAGAATGAAACGTAAAGAAGCAGATTGAAGATCTTCCTCTGCGGACGGACGTCGCCCCTGTAAACGTCTATGACGTACGACATCGCCTGAAAAGTATAAAAACTGATACCGATCGGCATTCTGACCGACGGAACGGGGATCGACAGATGAAAGACGGAATTCAGCGTTTCGGTAAAGAGGCCCGAGTATTTGAAAACGCAGAGGATACCGAGGTCTATGACGACGGATACGATAAGCCAGACGCGAGCCCCTCGCAGAGTACGGCAGGAAGCGACGAGCAGACCGCCGAGATAGTTGACCGCGATCATAAAAAGCATCAGCGCGATCAGAACGGGTTCGCCGAATGCGTAAAAGATAAGAGAGAACGCAACAAGGACCGCTTTTCGCGCACCCGTAGACTTGAAAAGATAATAGCACGGGAAAAGCAGCGCAAGAAAAAAGAATATGAAGAACGGGGTAGAAAATACCATTTATCCTGCTCCGGTAATAATATAATATACTTATAATAAACTTCTTAATATTATATCATCTATTTTGAAATTTGTAAATAATTACGAAAGCTATTTCGAGTCGAAAAGCAGTAAAACGCCCCTTCCCGACGTTTCGGGAAGGGGCGTTTGAGGATTGTTTACTGTCCCCGTTTGACGTAAGAAGTGTGGAGCAGTTCGTGAGCGCGGTGGCT
>JAEEGL015976691.1_pt1 | contig 33194 bp, 30 predicted proteins | sample 9134231 | NCBI WGS metagenome assembly JAEEGL01 (sample SAMN16246548, study PRJNA631951) | gut metagenome | biome: gut microbiome; feature: rumen; material: fiber-attached | host: Bos | place: Iran: Karaj | collected 2018-10 | reverse complement strand
AACAGGGATGGTTACAACAGAGCCGGACTCCCAGGAGCTGTGGTCGTAGAGACCGCCGATCTTGTTAACCTTGCCATCCACCATTTCATAGTCGGTGCCTTCGATACCGAAGGTGAAGAGCTTAGCTAACTCGGGATCAGTATACATAAGACCCATGAAATCAACGCAGGCCTTAGCCTGTTCTTCGGTACTGGTGGAAGAAACTGCGAAGCAGGAACCAAGAGTAGAAGTGGAGTTCATGTAGTTCTTGGTTAACTTAACAACGTCGCAATCGATTCCGTAAGTAGCATCAGCATCCTCGTTTACCGGAACATCCCACCAGGCTGCAAAGCCCCAGTCGGAATCGTAAATGGTGGTCTCAGGGATGGTCTTGGTTGCTTCTTCACCGCTGATGTAGCCCTTCTCACCCCAGTCACTCATTAAAGTAACGAATTCCTTGTACTCAGGAAGGGAGAGACAGTCAACGACTTCATCGGTGTCACGATCTACAGCGATCATGGTGCTTGCCAGGATGAAATCATAATCATCCAGATAGAACTTGCTGAAGAAAGGCATCATCTGAAGAAGGAGAGGATACTTAACGCCGTCTGCCTTCATCTGCTCTAACATGGGCTCGATGTCTGCAAGCTTTGTAACATTGGAGAAATCCCAGCCGTACTTTTCGGCCTTCTCGACAGGATATACCAGATCATATCCTTCGGAAGATTCCTTGTAGCAGGGGATGAAATAATCTCTTCCGTTATATTTGGAAGAATTCCAAACAGCTTCGGGAACAGAATTGTAAAGGTCGGTTCCGGGAAGCAGGTCGGTTAAATCGTAAACAGCGTTCTGAGCAACCATATTGTCGGTGCAGATGGAACCCATCCAGCTGGCTGTCCAGAACAGGTTGGTCTCGCCGTTTGCTACGGCCAGATTACACTTGTCGCCGTATTCACCCTGGCCGATATCGGTCAGTTTTACTTTTACATTGATCTTGCCATCGATGTATTCGTTGATGGCATCTTCGATCTTCTGAACTTCTGCAGAATCAGCAGAAGCAATATTGAAGGTACAGTGGTAAATACCGATCTCTACCTTATCAGATGATTCAGATGATGAAGAAGCGTCGGATGCTTCTTCATTAGATGCTGCGTTCTGGCTTTCGGTGGTACCGTTACCGGAAGAAGCAGATCCACATCCTGCCAGCAGAGCTGCTGTCATGGACATGGCGAGTAATACTGATAAAAACTTTTTCCGCATAGAATGAATGTCCTCCTTAATGACAATGATACTTTTTACCCCATATCGGGTCGGACCGCTTGGTCCTTACAAGCATCATTTTACGGTGTGATCATGAAAAAACAATGACCCTGGGCGTTGTTGAAACACAAATCACATCCCATGTGAATATTGCACAAAACAGATAAAATAAAAATAGTATTTATGACGGATATGAGTCCCTTTTCGGAAAACACTTTCAGAACGATGTCAGGCTATTGCAAAGTGAGGGATCAGGTCTGTATTGTAGGTGGTGTAGGAGGTTGTCTCGTATGAATTTCTTTCAGAAACTGTGGAAACACAGAGCGCATGTCTTAATGGCATTGCCTGCATTTTTAATTCTTTTCTTTTTTGATTATGTAGTAATGGGAGGTTTGGTCCTGGCCTTTAAGGACTTCGATTACAAGCTGGGCATCTGGAAAAGTCCCTGGTGCGGTCTTGACAATTTCAAGTTCCTGATCGCTTCCAAATCCACCTTCTTTACCATAACCAGAAATACCCTTTTTTATTATGTAATCTTCACAGCACTGGGCATGGTCCTTGAGATCATCCTGGCCATCGCCATGGATCAGCTGGTATTTAAAAAGGCTGGAAAGGTGATGCAAAGCGTCCTGATCGTTCCGGTATTCATTTCCTATACCGCCGTTCAGTTTATCGTCTACGCATTCTTAAGTCCGGAAACCGGTCTGATCAATAACCTGTTTGGATTGTCCACCAGATGGTATCTGGAAGCCGGTTACTGGCCGGTGATCCTTACCATTGTAAAGATGTGGAACGGTGTGGGTTATGGAGCGGTATTGTATATGTCGGTTCTGGCAGGTATAGATCCCCAGCTGTACGAATCTGCCCAGATCGACGGCGCCAACAAATGGCAGCAGATCCTTCATATTACATTACCGTCCCTGATCCCCATGGTCACCGTTATGTTACTGTTATCCGTCGGCGGTATCATGCATTCCGATACCGGTCTGTTTTATCAGGTCACCCGTAACAGCGGAACCTTATACGATACCACTCAGGTGCTGGATTCCTATATCCTGAACGCCATCTTCCATAATGCCAACTACGGATTTACGGCAGCAGCTACCTTCTTCCAGTCGGTGGTAGGAACCCTGCTGATCATCATTTCCAATGCCATAGTACGGAAGATCAATCCGGAAAACGCATTATTCTAAGGAACAGGAGGTTTATGATGGCACGAAAAAACAATGCCGAAGAATATTCGGTCTCTAATAAAAAGAAAACACCGGGACAGTACATTTTACTTCTGATCCTGATCCTGGTTACTGTCGCAGCGGCGATCCCGGTTTTACTGGTATTTGTTTCCGCTGTAACGGATGAAGCAGTTTTGACCCAGGAAGGCTTCTCGCTGTTTCCTTCCAAACTGTCCCTGACGGGATTTGCTGCAGTCCTTCGCTATGGTAAGCAGCTGTTTGTTTCCTATGGCGTTACCATCCTGGTAACCTTTTCCGGAACATTCCTGGGGCTTTTGTTTATGAGCATGTACGGATACACCCTGACCATCCGGGAGTTTCCCATTCGCAGATTCCTTTCCATCTTTCTGCTGATCCCCATGCTCTTTACCGGCGGACAGTTATCCATGTACATCATCTACACCTCCGTGTACAAGATGAAGGATAACATGCTCCTTTTGATCCTGCCCCTTAGCGTGCAGACGATGTACGTCATCATCCTGCGTACCTATATCGCCAGCAGCGTTCCCGGGGAACTGATGGATTCCGCCCGGATCGACGGAGCAGGAGAGTATACCACGTTCTTCCGGATCGTATTCCCGCTTATGAAACCGGCCCTCGCAGCCGTTGGTTTCATGATGGCGACCATGTACTGGAACGATTGGCAGAACGCTCTGCTGTTTATTGAAAGTGATAACAAGAAACCCTTGCAGCTGCTGCTCATCAATATCCAGAAGAGCATTGAAGCGCTGCTTTCCAACCGGAATATCCCGCCTGCAGCCCTTGCCGCCATGCAGGGCAGCGTTCCGCAGTATTCCGCAACCATGGCAACGGTAGTAGTGGTCATCGGACCCATCATGATCGCTTACCCGTTCTTCCAAAAATACTTTATCAAGGGACTGACCATCGGGTCGGTGAAAGGATAATATGGCAAACACAGAACGAAACAACGGAGTTGAATCAATGAGAGGACGCCTGATCGTATCCTGTCAGGCGTTATCGGAGGAGCCATTGCATTCCTCCTTCATTATGGGACGTATGGCAAAAGCTGCCCTGGAAGGCGGAGCCGGCGGGATCCGGGCCAATTCCGTAGAGGATATTGCAGAAATACGCAAAAATGTAGATCTTCCTATTATCGGCATCATTAAGAAGGTATATGACGATTCGGATGTCTATATCACTCCTACCATGGAGGAAGTGGATGCCCTTATGGGAATGGGAGAAGATAAGCCGGACATCATCGCATTGGATGCCACCAAACGCCTCCGTCATGGAGGACTTACGCTGGATGATCTGTTTGCGCAGATCAAAGAAAGGTACCCTGATCAGCTTCTGATGGCGGATTGCTCCAACTTAGAGGAAGCACTGCACGCCGATACGCTGGGCTTTGATTTTATCGGGACCACACTGGTGGGCTATACGGAATATACCAAAGATACCCATATTGAATCCGGTTCCTTTGCACTTCTTCGGGATATCATTAAGCAGGTGAAGCATCCCGTGATCGCAGAGGGGAATATTGACGTTCCCATAAAAGCAAAGGAAGCCATGGATTACGGCAGCTTTGCCGTGGTCGTTGGAAGCGCCATCACAAGACCCCAGCTGATCACCAGAAAGTTTGCACAGATCCTGGATCAGTAAATTCATATTCCGGGGATTATCCGAGGGGGGATTCGTAAAGACTTGAATCCCTGTGTTATGATAGTCCTATGGAAAAACAAATTAGCGAATACATGGAAAATGCACATAAAAAGAATATTCAGAAAGTGCTGCCGGAGTTAACCTCTGCAGAGCGTAGCGTAGCGGAATACTTCCTAAAGACAGATACGGTAGCGGATTTTTCCTCCAAGAAGATCTCCAGAGAACTGTTTGTTTCCGAAGCGACTCTGTCCCGGTTTGCACAAAAATGCGGTTTTAAGGGATATCGGGAATTTATCTATTCCTATGAGACCAGCTTACAGTTGGAGCAGGCCCTTAAGGTCAGCGACGAAGAGCAGGATATCCCTACCATCGCCAAAAAGGTAGAGGCCAGTTATTACTCACTTTTAAGAGAGAGCTTTGTAAACATCGATACCGATGCGCTCATGCGGGTCGCCAACCTTTTAAACGGTGCAGACCGTGTAAAGGTTCTGGGCCTTGGCAGCAGCGGTTTTGCCGCCAGAGAATTTCAGATGCGGTTTATGCGTGTGGGCCTTGACGTGGAAGCGATCACAGAGACGCAGATCATGCAGATGACCGCATCCTTAAGTTCACCTAAGACGCTTATGATCGGGTTTTCCTTATCCGGTCGCAGCAAGGTAGTAACGGAATCCCTTGCGGTCGCAAGAAGTAACGGCGCCAGAACGGTTCTGTTTTCCGCCGGCGATAAGGATCAGTTCGCAGCATCCTGCGATGAATTTGTACCCTTATCCTCTATGAAGAACCTGGATACCGGCATGCGGATCTCGCCGCAGTTCCCGATCCTGGTCATGATGGATATTCTTTATTCTTATTATTTTGCAAATGATTCCTGGTTAAAAGCCCAGAAGATCCGCGCGACGCTTTCTGCCATTGCAGATGAGCGGGAGGGCGAGATCTGACCGCTTTTATCCAAAATGATATCGTCCCTCTTTGTACGGACAGTAGGAGTGTACACTTGCGTATCACAAAATTAAGAGAACTGGGAGCCATGATCGACTGCTCCCGTAACGCGGTGGTTCATGTCCCCGCTTTGAAAGAGTTTATCCGGATCTGTGCCGGCATGGGATACGATTATATCGGCCTGTATACCGAAGACACGATCTGTGTGGAAGAAGAACCCTACTTTGGCTATCAAAGAGGACGCTATACCAAGGAGGAGATCCGGGAAGCCGATGCCTATGCGAAAAGCCTTGGCATGGAGCTAAGACCCTATATCCAGACCCTGGCCCACATCAATCAGATCGTGGATTATGCTACCTACCGGGAGATCATTGACGTCAACGATATCCTCCTGGCAGAAGATCCCCGTACGGAAGAACTTCTTGATCATCTTTTAAGATCCGTTTCGGAAACCTATTCCTCAAAAAAAGTAAATATCGGTATGGATGAGGCACACATGGTGGGCCTTGGTAAATATCTGGAGCGGCATGGCTTTAAGGATCGTGTTGAGATCATACTTACGCACCTTGATATGGTAGTTAATTTGTGCCGTAAATACGGTTTAGAGCCCCAGATGTGGAGCGATATGTTCTTCAGACTCCTGAGCGGAGGAGAGTACGGCATCGGAAGTGAAGAAGAAGCGAAGGCTCTGCAGGAGAAAATGGCATCTAAGATCCGTATTCCCGAAGGTCTGGAACTGGTTTACTGGGATTATTACAGTACCGATCAAAAACACTATGAGAGCATGCTCTCGCAGCACAAAGCCATGACCGATAAGATCTCCTTTGCAGGAGGTGCCTGGAGATGGATGGGCTTTACGCCTTATAACAGCTACAGTCTTCTTGCGACCAGGGCAGCCGTTTCGGCCTGCATGTCCGAAGGGGTGGATTCCTGTGTTATGACCATGTGGGGAGATGACGGTACGGAGTGCAGCATCTTTGCGGTACTGCCTGTTTTACTGGAAGCTGCCGTATTGGGAGGTAAGATCGAAAGCAGTAAAAAGGGAGAAGAGATCTTTACTTCCCTTACCGGCTATGCCCCGGAAGATCTTATGAAGCTGGATCTGGCCAATCCCGGAGCGGTGGGCGATAAGCGCAATAATCTCTCCAAGATCCTGTTGTTCAACGATCCCTTACTGGGAATGTATGACTCTCTGGTTCCTGCAGATGCAGAAAGCTATTATGCCAAGGCTGCAGAGGAACTATCGGATGTGATCAAAAACAGGGAAAGAGATCTGGATGTTCTGTTTGAAACCCAGGCAAAGCTTTGCATGGTATTAGAGAAAAAGGCAGATCTTGGAAATCGCCTTAGAAAAGCCTATCAGGATGGAGATAAGGATACATTGGAGCACCTGAAGGATACGGTCATTCCTTCTCTTTGGGAAGATGTAAACCACTTCTACGATGCCTTCCGCAGACAGTGGATGATGGAAAACAAACCTTTCGGTTTTGAAGTACAGACCATTCGGATCGGCGGATTAAAGCAAAGACTGACAGACCTTATGAAGATTTTGGACGATTACCTTACGGGGAAGATCATGTCCATTCCCGAACTGGAAACAAAGGCCCTTCCCATTGGATACGGACTGGATGGGGCTTCCATAAATGAACCGGAGTACAACCGTTATCAGAAACTGGTAACCACCTCCCGGTTATCCTGGTGAATCCTATGAATGAAAAAAACGAAGAACTGATCTTGATCGATATTGGCGGAACCGCCATCAAATACGGCCTGTTTCATTCCGGAGAGATGCGCTTTCTGGAAAAAGGATCCGCAGCCACACCGGTTGGAGGAGATAATATCCTGAAGTTTATCTATGGGGTGATCGATGACTACAAAAAGATCTCACCCCACGTAAAAGGCGTGGCCATATCCTCCGCAGGGATCATCGATTCCGAAGAAGGTGTTGTCTATGCGGCCAATGAGGATCTGATGCCCGGCTATAACGGTTGCAGGATCGCTCCTTCCGTAAAGGAATACAGCGGTCTGGACTGCCATGTGGAAAATGATGTAAACTGCGCCGCTCTGGCAGAATACTATATCGGAGCTGCCAAGTTTTCCGGCAGTGCGCTGATGCTTACCATCGGAACCGGCATCGGGGCTGCTTTTATCTGTGATGGTCATCTGTTAAAGGGACATACTTTTTCTGCCTGCGAAGTCGGCTATATGCATATGGGTGGAAAGAGCTTTGAAGAACTGGGGGCTACCAGTGTCCTGGTAAAAAAGACGGCTCTTGAACTGGGAATGGATCCCGGGGATCTTAACGGAGTAGAGATCTTTAACCGTGCGGAAAATGGGGATCAAATCTGCCTTAAGAACATTGACGAGATGTGTAACGTGCTTTCCGAAGGAATTGCCAATCTCTGTTATGTATTAAATCCGGAAACTATTGTGATCGGCGGAGGGATCTCTGCACGCAGGGATATGCTCTATCCCAGGATCGATGCAGGTCTTAAGGATAAGCTGATCCCGGAGATCTATAATAATACATCCCTGCGGTTTGCTCAAAACGGAAACGACGCAGGGATGCTGGGTGCTTATTATGCCAGAAAGCTGGCTCTTTAGTTTTCTTTTAAAGAAGCGATCAGATTGACTTCAAAGAGTCTGTGCCAGGGGAAGGAGATATGTTTGATCTCGCACCTGGAAGCGATAGAGGAAAGATGCTCATTCGTAAAGGAGAGCATCTTTTTTTGCAACTCATCGCTAAGGGATTTCTCCATATCGCTGATGTCTTCATCGGAAAGGATGGGAATGCGGATGGATTCAACGATATCCAGCAGATGTCCGCGCACCTGTCCGCAGTAAGCACCGTCTTCCAGATACCGCTCTAACAGGAAATCCTGCTGCTGAACGGAAGACCCGTAAAGAATCAGATTGACGCTCTGGGCAATGGCGGTACCTAAGGTGTTGGCATTGGTATTCCAGCCGGCGTAGCCACCGATCTTAAATAAGAGACCTTCCTTGTCCAGACGATCGATAAGAGCGATGTCGCCGCCGTTGGCATATTCATTATCGGAGATGATAACGGGGATTTCTTTTTCCACCTGTTCTTTCAGGAAGGTAAGGAGTTCTTCCTTATCGGCTGCGGAAATATCCACGAAGTTCTCACGGTTTTGCATATCCGCTTCCAGCATGTCTGCGCCGGGGCCGGTTAAAGCGATGATGGCATCGGCTTCGGAAAGAGAGGAAACCTGCGTGCATCCGGCAGAAATAAGATGAGCCGCAACGGTATTTTCCAGAGGCTGACCTTCGTAAAGAGGTACCAGCTTTTTGGAAGCTTCATTGATATAGCGGACATAGATCTTTGGGGATCTTCCGTTTTTCTCATTTAAGAAGCGGGAGATCAGGGTCAGTTCCACTTCATCGGCACCGGGATAGGTTAAGACCTTATCCTCCAGGTTAAGGGCACGGATATCCTTCTGAATGGCTTCCTTATCCAGAGCGGAAAAGCCGTAAACGGAGCTGTCATCCTGAGGAATTACCAGAGCGTCGATCATGCCGTCATGAAGAAGCTGTAAGGTCTTCTGATTCATCTTAAGATTCAAGTCTCTTCTGCGGAAGTAATCGGAGAGTGCGTCCTTTCCGATACGATCCTTTAAGGCGTTTATATCGAAAGGACTTTCAAGGCCTTTTTCCTCCATGTGAAGGCCCACGCCCAGATCATGGATCTCTTTCCCGAGAATGCCGTAATAATCCGGTTCTTCACCGCTGCTGGAATAATCCGGACAGCGCATGATGCATTGGAACGTATAGACAGGGACCTGGGGATAACGTTTCCGAAGTGCTACGAACCAGTCAAAGCGCTCATTTAATTCCTTTTCAGTGATGTGATGGAGACGGGAGGGGATCAGACCTCCGTACAGGTACATATCCATAGACAGGATCAGAGCGTCACAGGTAGAAAAGGCCTTTTCTAAAAAGGCTTCGATATCCCTGCGGTCTGCGGGACGCTTCCGTTCACTTAAAGATACCGGCTTTTCGATATGTATATCTTCCCGTTCGAATAATCTGGAAGGGAATGCATAATTACAGGGACGTTCATCCAATGGTAAAAGTGCAATGTTCAGCATAGGTTCTCCTTTTGATCGATTTAATATATCCCTGTTTTATCAAGTTTTAAGACCCATTACAAGATGACCGGACAAGATTGATAGTACTTTCAGAAAAACAGGTCAGGAAGAGCGATACTCGTTGGGAGTAATGCCATAAAAGGACTTAAAGACACTCATAAAATGCTTCTCGGAAAAGTATCCTACCTGTCCTGCGATCTCCCGAATGGGAAGATTCGGATTGGTTTTTAATAAAACACCTGCCTGAGTCATTCGCAGCTTGGTGATAAAGCGGGAATAGGATTCACCGGTTTCTTCATGAAAGATACCCGAAAGGTAGGAGGGCGATATCCCAAGGGCCTGTGCCACATCCCCCTGGGAAATGTTTTCCGTATAGTGCGCGGAGATATAATCCACTGCTTTCTGAACCAGAGAAGTATCGCTTACTTTGGATGCGGAAAAATGGGAGAGGATCAACTGGGCAATGATGTCCGGAGTAGAGTTATCCGGTACGACCAGGGTATTTCTCTGCTCTACAATATGGGTTTTGATCTTATCCAGCGCATCGTGCATTTCAGCATCATTTAAGGGCTTTAACAGATACTCCATGACGCCCAGCTTTATGGCATTTTTAGCATAGGAAAAGTCATCGTATCCGGTCAGGATGAGTACCGGGATATCCCTGCCGGCTTCCCTGATCTTAGTCACTACTTCCAGACCGGAAATATAGGGCATTTTTATGTCGGTAATGAACACGTCATAGTTCCGACTGAAAAGCAGATCCAGTGCCTCTTTTCCGTTGGAAACCACATCCCCTATAACAAAGTCCGGGTGGATGACGGAAAGGTTATTCTGGATGTAAGAGCGCATTAACGGCTCGTCTTCTGAAAAGCATACACGAAATTTCTGTTCCATAAATGTTACTCCGTCTGGTTTTGAAGAGGGATCCGGATCGTTATGGTGGTTCCCGCTTCGTAGGTGGATTGTATGTCGAACTGAAGCTGTTCTCCGTATTTTATCTTCAGGCGTTTGGCAATGTTGGATACACCTACGCCGGAGGAATCCGACACGGATTCGTTATCATGAAACAGATGCTCTTTGAGGAGCAAGAGGGTATCCGGCTTCATACCGATACCGGTATCTGCAACGGTAAAAATCGCATAAGGCGGCAAACAGTTGGCCTTTACGGTAATATGCGTTTTTGTTGCTTTGGGTTCGCTTCCGTGGATGATGGAATTTTCTACCAGAGGCTGGATGGTCATGGCCGGAAGCAGCATCTTATGAAGTTTCTTGTCCACCTGAATATCGTAGGAGAGATTCTCATGGCGTCTTGCCTGTAAGCTTAAGTAGCTTTCCGTGATCCGTATCTCACTGATCAGGGAGATCTCACTGTCTGCATTTACCATACCGCGCAGAAGGACGGACAATTCATCGATGGTTTTGAGGGCTTCGGCATCGTCCCCTGTTTTGATCAGCAGACTGATGGTGTTTAAGGTGTTAAACAGGAAATGGGGACGGATCTGCTGACAGAGGCTGTCGTATTCTGCCTTTTGCTGAAGGTATTTCGCCTCATAGATCTTTTTTGTCAGGATGCGATTGCCTTCCATGATCCGTTGGATCTCATCCAGCAGTGCATTATAGGTCTGATTCAGATAATTGACTTCGGAAACGTCACAGGAAGGTGCTCTAAGGGACAGATCACCACCCTGGGATTCCTGCATGACCTGAATGGTGGTGTTGATGGGCTGCAGGAAGCTTCTGACGTAGAAAATGGAGAGGATCAGTCCGCCCAGAGAACAGATCACAGCTAAGACCAGGGAAAAGAGACGGATGGAGGAAGCTTCCTTCATCAGCTGCGAGCGGGAAGTCACCTCTACCACGAACCAGTTGGTTCCACTGATATTGCGGGTATTTACGATATATTTCTGCTTGCCGATGGAAATAAACCGGATTCCGTCGGTATCCTCGGACAGCGGAGCAAGGGCGGTCTCATCGATGGTTTTCGGAAGGGAGGAACGTTTATAGATGGTGTTAAAGGAATCATCCAGGATATACAGGGCACTGTTACGGTTTAACTCCACCGGATTTAATACTTCGGAGATACCGCTGTAATCCGCATCTACACGGATCACGCCCAGGGTGTGGTTATCGCTTCGTAAGCTGCGAAGCTGTCGGACCATGGAAAATACAGAGAGGGTGTAGCCGCTTTCCGTTTCCTTCTGAACCGGCAGAAAGATGATATCGGTGCTTTCCATAGCATCTTGATACCAGTCCTGGGTAGCATAGTCCGGATCTAATGAGATACTGTGAGAAGTTCTGGTGGAGTAATAAATGTCATCGGAGATGATATATACACGGAGGATCTCTTTACGGGGGATGGTCATGACTTCCCTGAGATAGCTTTCCACCGTTCGTTTTTTGCTGAGTTTTTCTGCTGCAGATTCCGGAACTGTATCCAGTAACTTCATGATATCCGTATTGTAATAAGGAGCCAAGCTTAACCTTGACAGAGCATCGATGTAGGATGCGGTATTGAGTGCGATCTGATCAACGATCGCCTGTGTCTTTTCGGACGCAGTTTTTATAAAATGATTTTGGTACCAGATGGAACCTGCCAGAGAAACAATGAGCACAGAACCGAAGATCAGGACGGTGATGGACAGCATTAACTGCCTTTTCAGGTTGGAATGTTTTTTGCGCATTTTCATAGAAAAAACCCTCACGTGCTGATTATATCATTTCAAAGGATCAAAAAACGAGCATCGTAAAAAAACGAACCTCAATCATAAAACCCGGGAATTTAAGACTTATATCCGGCATGCCATAATCATAATTGCAAAAGGCCATATATGGGATATTGCAACGAAAGGAGATTGTATTGTGGGAATGAAAAAGTTAATAGCAATGATGCTGGTAGCATCCATGAGTGTATTATCATTAGCCGGCTGCGGCGCACAGGAAAGTGCCCCTGCAGCTGATGCCCAGGAAACACAGACCATCGTAAAGGATGAGGCACCTGCAACGACTGAAAAAGCACCGGAAGAAAAGAATGTAGACCTTTCCTTCTTTACCGGTAAAGTGGAAACTGTGGACCTGTTAAATCAGATCATCGACGATTATAACAAGCAGTCCGGCGGCATTACCGTTGAACAGGAATATCAGGCAGACGCCAGCAATATCATCAAGATCAAATTTGCATCCGGCGAAGCACCGGATCTGATGACCACCTATGAGCAGGAATACGTTAATCAGGGTAAGTACATGGACTTATCCGATCAAAGCCAGTGGTGGGACCGTCTGATCCCTTCCATGAAGGACAGCTGTACGGACTTAGAGTCCGGCAAGCAGTACCGTGTCTGCACCAATATGACCATGGCAGGTTTCTTCTACAACAAGGAGATCTTTGACGAGCTGGGGCTTAACGTTGCAACCACATGGGACGAATTCGAATCCAATCTGGAAGCCATCAAGGCTGCTTATCCCGACGTGGATCCCTGGTTTATCTTCGGCGAAGCCTGGCATCTGGGACATCTGATCGAGTTCATGCCCCATGGCTATATTAAGGCAAAGTACGGTGCAGTGGAAGCCAAGAAAGCCATGTTAAACAATGACAGCGCAAAGCTTGACTGGGGCAATCCCGATGGCGCAATGGCTACTTTCGCTAAGAATCTGGTAGATCTGCAGAAGAAGGGTCTCATTAATGAAGATGTTTTAACCGCAACCAGCGACAACTGCACGGACGCTTTTGTTACAGGCAAGTGTGCGATGTTCTCCAACGGTATGTGGTGCTTATCTGATATCCTGACCAAGAATCCGGATATGGCAGATAAGATCGGCTTTGCTCCTTATCCTTCCTTTATGCCTGACGGTGTACCGGTGGTTTTAGTAGCAGAGGATTCCGGTTACAGTATTTCCGCTGAGACCGAAAACAAGGAAGAAGTCATCGACTTCCTGAACTTCCTGTTCAGTGCGGAAAATCAGAAGAAGTATGCGGAAACCTTAGGTTCCCCCAGTGCCTTTAAGGATGTGGATGCTGCCTGGGCACCTGACAGCATCGTATCCGGTGTAAATCAGGCTGTGGAAAGCGCAACCAACATTGGATTTACCAATGAAAAGCCTGCAGGCTTCTCCGGTGATGATGCCGGTCGTATGGTACAGGATCTCCTTGCAGGAACCTATACTCCCGAAAAATTTGCAAAAGCTTATGAAGATGCATGGAATGCAGGATATTGATGTGATTTGATCAAATAAGGACTGCAGGCACCATTTCGTGTCCTGCAGTCCGTTTTTTTCAGGTGGTTTCTATATGCAACGAAGAAAAAAAGCGTTTGCTCAATTTCTATCGCTTCCGGCTCTTCTGATCTACGGTATCTTTTTTGTTTATCCGCTGCTTCGCGGGATCGGTATGAGTCTGACGGATTGGGACGGAATGAGCAAGGCTCATTTTATCGGCTTTCAGAATTATATTGCTTTCTTTCATGATAAACGGGCGCTTCACGATATCTATACAACACTGATCTTTGCAGTGGGAAGTGCCGTTTTGTTAAATGTGGTGGGGCTTTTTTATGCCCTTCTTATGAACAGGGAATTTAAGGGAAAAAGCATCGCAAGGGTGATCATTTATCTTCCTGCCATCATCAGCCCGTTAATCATGGGATATATCTGGTATTTCCTGTTACAGCCCAGGAGAGGGTATCTGTTCTATGCCTGTAAGCAGTTGGGATTACCGGATCTTGTGGGAAACTGGATGAGTTCCTTCGGAAGTGCCATGGCAGTCCTTATCTTTGTGAACGTCTGGCAGTTTGCCGGTATGACCATGATCATCTATCTGGCCGGATTAAAATCCATAGCCAGAGATTATACGGAGGCTGCGGCAATTGACGGAGCTACCAGAGGACAGTTGTTCTTTCGGATCACGCTGCCGCTTCTCATGCCCGCGATCCGGATCAATGTGGTGACTAATATCATTGGATCCTTGTCAGTCTTTGATGTCATCATATCCCTTACGGAAGGCGGTCCCGGTTATTCCACCGAGAGCCTTTCCATCTATATCATGCGGATGTGCTATGGCAGCAGAACCGGTTATTCCACTGCGGTTGCGATGATCCTGTTTGTGATCATACTGATCCCGGTTCTTATTTCCATGCGATTAACGAGGCAGAAAGGATAGTCATGTTACGAGAAAAAATGAGTGAAAAAGCGGGAAGAGGGATCGTAATCTGTTTCCTCTGCCTTGCATACCTGCTTCCCTTTTATATGCTTTCCATCCTGTCTCTGAATGCGCCGGATCGGGTGTTCTATGAAGGGAATCTGTTTATTCCGGACTTTCATCTGGAGAATTTTGAAGAGGCCTTCGAAGCATCGCATATTGGCCGGGCAATGATCAATTCCGCGATCATTACCTGCGGCACACTTTTACTTACCATCATCTGCGGAGGTCTGGCAGGCTATGCCATTGCCCGGTTTCAGACGATCTATAATCGGTTTGTGTTCGGCCTCATCATAGGCTGCATGATGATACCGGGTATCATCAATACCGTCCCTTTATACACCCTTATGCGGCAGATCAAGGGGGTGAATACGCTGTGGGGCATGGTATTTGTCTGCTCTGCGTTGGCGATGCCCTCTGCGGTCTTTATCTATACAACCTTTATTCAGGCACTGCCTTCTACTTTGGATGAAGCGGCGGCGCTGGATGGTTGCTCAAGATTTCAGACCTTCTGGCTCATCATTTTTCCGATCATCCGGCCGGCGACGGCTTCCTTTGTGATCCTCAACGGCTTTGGCATCTGGAATAACTATGCCCAGGCGGTATTCTTTCTGCAAAGCAGCAAGAAACATAATGTTCCTCAGGCATTATCGGTTTTCTTCCAGCAGTTTGCAGGCGCCAAGTGGCATCTGATGGCGGCTACGTCTTTTATAGCCATCATCCCTGTAGTAGTCGTATTTTTGATCTTCCAGAAGCAGTTTATCAGCGGTCTTTCGGACGGAGCGGTGAAAGGATGACAGTCATGGATATAACTCCCAATAAAGCACAATACCTTTCCGGGGAAGAGGTGATCCTATTGCTTTATCCGGAAGGGGATAAGATGCAAAGGATCAAGATCCGGATCTGTCATCTGGAACAGATCGTTTCGGAGATCCTGCAGATCATCCAAAATGCGGAAGAAATAAACATCGGCAATCTGGAGGGGAGATGTGGAGGCTACGGCGTAGAAGTGATCCTGGAGGATACCGGAGAGCTTTTATGCAGGACTGCATTCGATATTGCAGGAGATCCCTTTTCCTCCCTGCGCTACGGGTTTGTCAGTGATTTTTCAGCACAGGACGATACATCGGATGCTCTTAACTGGATGCGAAAATGTCATATCAATCTGGTGCAGTTCTATGACTGGTCCTATCGCCATGATCATCTGGTCAGTAAGGAAGCGGATTATCAGGACATGATGGGAAAGCAGATTCATCTGGATACGGTGAAGCATCTGATCCGGACAGGCCATCAATACGGTATGCGATCCATGGCTTACGGCGCTGTCTATGCTGCCAGCGAGCCTTTTTTTGAGAGCCATCCGTCCTGGGGCTTTTTCCATCCCGATGGGAAGCCCATTACCTTTATTGATATCTTTTATATTATGAATATTTCCGGGGATTCGCCCTGGAGAGCGCACCTGATCTCTCAGTATCAGGAAGCCATGGAAGAGATGGGATTTGACGGGATCCATATGGATACCTACGGCTTTCCCAAGAAGGCTTTTTCGCACCTTGGTGATACACCTGAGCTGATCCATCTGGATGAGGAGTTTCCGGAGCTTATCAATGAAACCTGGGAAGCTTTAAAACAAGAAGACAGGGAACCCTGTCTGATCTTTAATAACGTGGGGAACTGGCCGGTGGATAAGACGGCGGATACAAAGCAGAAAGCCGTATATATCGAAGTGTGGGATCCTTATGAACGTTATCATCATCTGATGGAGATCATAGAAAACGCAAGGCTGCAGTGTCACAGGAAGAAGCCTATCATCCTTGCTGCGTATCTGAAACCCTTCCGCACCCTTGGAATACCGGAAGGGATCCGGGCAGCAAGGCTCCTTATGGCAGGGATCGTTTCTTCAGGAGCATATCATCTGCTTACCGGGGAAAAGCATGCGGTATTAACCCAGGGGTATTACAGTGATTATACCCGCCTGGATGAACAATCAGCGGATATCTTACGGTCCTATTATGATTTCATGATCCGCTACAAGGAACTGTTTTATGACAGCACGCTGGAAACGGTGTCCATGACACATTTTGGCGGGGACAATTTCGAGTATGCATCCGAAGATAAGCGGCTTAGTGTTACGGCAAAAGGAGATAAGATCTGGCTGATCCTGCGGCAGAATAAGCGCAGGCAGGTCTTATATCTGATCAATCTGTGCGGCAATGATGACCTGTGGAACGAAGGAAAAAAGGAACCCAGGGTGCAGCTGGATATCCCTTTTATGGTGCAGGAATATGGAGATATCAGGGGAGTCTATATGACTTCGCCGGATACGCTTTCACAGAGGATGGAGGTGCTTGCTTTTGAGACTATTGATGGGGCGAAAGGCAGGTTTATATCTTTTACCGTTCCCAGGGTGAATTACTGGACGGTGATCGAGATCAGACAAGGGGAAGGTTGAGAAATAAATGGAGTGGTGGAAAGAAAGAAGCTTTTATCAGATCTATCCCAGAAGTTTCATGGATTCCAACGGGGATGGCATAGGGGATATAAGAGGGATCATTTCCAAACTGGATTACCTCAAATGGCTGGGGATCGGAGCTATCTGGCTTTGCCCGATCTACAAGTCCCCTAATGCAGATATGGGCTATGATATCAGCGATTATGAAGAGATCATGGAAGAATTCGGAAGGTTGGAGGATTTTACCTTACTTCTGGAGGAGATGCATAAAAGGGATATTAAGCTGATTATGGATCTGGTGGTCAACCATACTTCCGATGAACATAAATGGTTTCTGGAAGCAAGGAAAAGCCTCGATAATCCCTATCGGGACTATTACATATGGAAAGAAGGAAGCAGGGACAGAGAACCCAATAACTGGAGTTCCTTTTTTACACCTTCTGCCTGGAGCTATGATGAGAAAACAAGCACCTGGTACCTTCATCTGTTCTCCGAAAAACAGCCGGACTTAAACTGGGATAATCCTCTTCTTCGAAAAGATATCTTCAGGATGATCAACAGATGGCTGGATCTCGGAGTGGATGGCTTTCGCATGGATGTGATCAGCTTGATCGCCAAAGCAGAGGGACTTCCGGATGCACCCGGAGAAGGATATCATATGGCACCGGAGCTTTTTTCCTTTCAGCCGAAGATGCATGAGTACCTCCGGGAAATGCGGAGGGAATGCTTTGACGGAAGAGACTGCATGTGCGTAGGGGAGACCACTTTTGTAAATACCGAGAATGCCCAAACGGTAGTAGGAGATGGCAGAGAACTGGATCTTTTGTTTCAGTTTGACCTGATGGATATTGACGGGAATGAGAGTAAATGGGATCTGCGGGATTTTGATCTTCTCCGGATGAAGGAGATCATTCAAAACTGGCAGAAAGCGATTGAATGGAACACATTATTCTGGGGGAATCATGATCAGCCAAGGGTTATTTCCCGTTTTGGAAAAACAGGCGATGAAAAGCTCTGGAAGAGAAGCGCCAAGATGCTTGCGACGGCCATGTATCTGCTAAAGGGTACGCCCTTTATCTATCAGGGGGAAGAGATCGGAATGACCAATTATCCCTTTACGGATCCGGGAGAACTACGGGACGTTGAGAGTATCAATTTATTGAAGGAAGCAGAAAAAGAGGGGAAAAGAGACTGGGCCTGGAAGGGTATCCTTGCAAAGGGCAGAGATAACGCCAGGACGCCTATGCAGTGGGATGACAGTAACAATGCAGGCTTTACAGATGGCATACCCTGGATCAATGTAAATCCGGACTATGAACAGATCAACGTAAAGAGGCAGATGGAGGATCCGGCATCGATCCTTAACTATTATCGCTGGCTTCTTACATTCCGGGAATCGGAACCTGTCATACGATACGGAGCGTATCTTCCGCTCCTTAACGAAGATACGCAGATCTTTGCCTATGAAAGACGGATGGAAAAAAGCAGGATCCGTGTGTATTGCAACTTTTCCGACAGGGCAGCAGAGCTTATTTTGGGAAATGAGGAAAGAACTATCCGGCAGGAGGCATATGAAGGGAAAAGACTTCTGCCATGGGGATTTGTGATCACAAAGATAGAGTAATAAAAGATGAGCCCTGACCGGATGGTCAGGGCTCTTAAGATATCTGGGTAATGTATTATTTAAAGTTTCCCATGGCGGACAGAAACTGCTTTGTCCGTTCCATTTTTGGATGATCGATGAGCTTTTTGGCATCGCCCTGTTCGGTGATCACGCCCTGATCCATAAAGATGATGGTGTCGGAGACATCTCTTGCGAAATTCATTTCATGGGTGACGATGATCATGGTGGTGTGGTTCTCCGCAAGGGAGCGGATCACCTTTAACACTTCTCCTGTAAGCTCCGGATCCAGAGCAGATGTAGGCTCATCAAAGCACAGGATATCGGGATGCATGGCAAGGGCTCGTGCTATGGCGACTCTCTGCTGCTGGCCACCGGATAACTGATGAGGATAATTGCCCATACGGTCGGATAATCCCATCTTATCCAGAAGCTCCTTGGCTTCCTCTTTGGCTTCGCTCTCGGTCTTTCTTTTTAAAAGGGTGGGAGCAAGGCATACATTTTCCAGTGCCGTATATTGAGGGAAGAGGTTAAAGTGCTGGAACACCATGCCGAAATGAAGGCGGTTCTGCCGGATGTCTTCTTCCCGGATACGTTTGTCAGTACTTAATTTCTCGCTGTTAAACAGTTCATTTCCTCTTACAGAGATGATCCCATGATCCGGTGTCTCAATAAAATTAAGGCACCGAAGGAGAGTGGTCTTACCGCTTCCGGAGGAACCGATGATGGAGATCACCTGACCTTCCTCCATGGAGAAGCTGATCCCTTTCAGGACTTCTGTATGATCGAAATTCTTTTTGATATCTTTTACTTCTAAAATCGACATTGGGCCCTCTTAAACTATTTGAAGTAATCCAGCTTCTTTTCCACATAATGGAAGAATACCGTCAGGATGCCGGAGAAGATCAGGAAGAAAGCTCCCGTGTAAAGAAGCGGCCAGATGATACCGTCGCTCTTAATGAAGGAGGAGCCGTTCCAGATGATCTCATAAACGGAGATGATCCTGGCAAGGGATGTGTCCTTTACCAGGGTGATGATCTCGTTACTCATAGGAGGAACGATCCGTTTAACGACCTGCAGGAGGATGATCTTAAAGAAGATATCCTTTTTCGTAAGGCCAAGGACCTGTCCGGCTTCGTATTGCCCCACGGGAATGGACTGCAGACCGCCGCGGAAGATCTCGGAAAAGTAGCAGGCATAGTTAATGACAAAAGCTACCAAAGCGGCAAGGAATCTGCCTCCAAGGCCTACCCAGGGAGAGGATCCCATAAGCAGCCCCGGACCGTAATAGATGACGATCAGCTGAAGCATGAGAGGCGTTCCTCTTATGATCCAGATAAACAGTCTTACGGGGACCTGAATGATCTTAACCTTGCTCATGGAGCCAAAGGAGATGATCAGACCCAGGGGAATGGCAAAAACAAGTGTCAGCGCAAATAATTTTAGAGTTGCCAGAAATCCCTCTAAGAGAGATAAGGTGACTGTAACAAACATACTTTTTCCTGAATGATTAGTTTTGAGGTACCAGAGCGCTCTTTAAGTCGTAGGTTTCCGCAACACTTCCCAAAGAACCGTCTGTTTCGAATTTTGCAAATTCGTCATTGATGAAGGCAGTCAGATCAGAACCTTTACGGCAGCCGACTACATATTCCTCAGAAGTGAGAGATACGGTGAAGGTCAGGTTTTCGTAACTGGTGCCTTCTCCGATCATGGCATCTGCCATCAGCAGGTCGATGATGCAGGCATCGGAAGTACCTGCTGCAACTTCCATTACAGCGTCAGCCTGAGAAGTAACGGAAGTAAAGGTTAAACCATTCTCTTCGGCAGCAGCTTCCCCTGCGCTTCCGGCTTCTACAGCGAAGTTAAGATCAGAAAGAGAAGCAACATCCTGATAATCTGCAGCTTTGTCAGCAGGAAGAACGACTACCTGCGCATTGTTTAAGTAAGCTCTGGTGCAGTTCATGGAAGTCTTTACTTCATCGGTAAGCGTCATACCGTTCCATACAACGTCAATGGATTTGTTGTCTAATTCCAGGATCTTGTTGTCCCAGTCGATCTCGATGAACTGAACTTCTACGCCAAGGTCGGCAGCAACTGCCTTTGCAAGATCCGCATCAAAGCCGATCCACTCACCGGCATCGTCTCTGTAATCCATGGGTGCGAAATCGGTGATACCAACAATGAAAGTTCCCTTATCCTTGATGTAAGCAAGGTCGCTGTCTGATGCTTCATCAGCTGCAGGGGCTTCAGATTCTGCGGGAGCTTCATCAGCAGCTGCGGCTGCTGCGGGCTCTTCTTCGGTTACGGTGGTGTTTTCTGCAGGAGCAGACTGTCCGCATGCGGTTAAGGACAATACCATCAATCCGGTTAATACACTGGCTAAAAATCTCTTTTTCATAATTTCCTCCATAAAACAATTCGTTACAAATTTTAGTCCTTTACCACATTAGCACAATAAAATACAGATGTCTACGAAAGAACTGCACATTGTGCTATGCGATTTTGCCGGGGTAAACTATAATTGGGAATAGAAACATGGAAGAGAGGACTTCGTATGAGCGATTACCTGCAGATGAGCGTGGAAGATGCGCTGGAAAAACTGATGACTTTAGCTAAGGCAGACCCTGCGTTAAAGGAGAAACTCCTGGCAACTTTGGCGTCAGATAAACCTCTGGCTGATTTTTGCGAGATAGCAACGAACGCGGGATGTCCCATCTATGAAATGGACCTGATCTCCCGGGGAGAAGACCGCTATGCAGCCATGCGCAGAAGTACCAATGGTGGCGGAGAAAACTCTCCTCTGTTAAACTGTGAAGATGATGACTATGAGCTTTTTATGGAAGAATTGAGAAGAGGTTAAACGGATATGAATACTTCGGTTTTAGCAGGTCTGCTGATCCCTTTTGCAGGAACTTCTCTGGGAGCGGCCTGTGTGTTTTTGATGAAAAAGGAACTGAACTGGAAGGTGCAGCGGGCGTTAACCGGTTTTGCCGGTGGTGTCATGGTGGCGGCTTCGATATGGAGTCTGATCATTCCTGCCATGGAACAGTCTGCGGACCTTGGTAAACTGTCGTTCCTGCCGGCTTTTATCGGTTTCTGGCTGGGCATTTTGTTTTTGCTCTTATTAGACAGTGTGATCCCCCATCTGCATATGCATGCGGAAAAGGCGGAAGGACCCAAAGCCGGTTTTAAAAAGGCCACCATGATGGTCCTTGCGGTCACCATTCACAACATTCCGGAAGGTATGGCGGTTGGTGTGGTATACGCCGGATTTTTATCGGGTAATTCCACCATCACAGCAGGAGCGGCTTTAGCCCTTGCCATCGGTATCGCCATTCAGAACTTCCCGGAGGGCGCCATCATCTCCATGCCCCTTTGTGCCCAGGGAAAGAGTAAGGTGAGGGCTTTTGCAGACGGTGTTTTATCCGGAGCGGTGGAACCTGTAGGAGCACTGTTAACGATCCTGGCAGCCGGATTGTTCGTTCCCTTCATGCCTTATTTTCTGAGCTTTGCGGCAGGTGCCATGATGTACGTGGTCGTAGAAGAGATCATTCCCGAAATGAGCGAAGGAGAGCATTCCAATATCGGTGTGATCCTGTTTTCCGTGGGCTTTACGTTAATGATGGCACTTGACGTGGCATTGGGATAAAAACCATACGGATCCGAAAGATCAGTCGACCTTCTGGAAGGCTTTTCGGTAGCTCAAGGGCAAGAGGCCCTTTGCATTACTGAAAAGCTCCGCAAAATGACCGGGGGAGACATAGCCAACTGCTTTGGCAACCTCTGAAACCGGCAGATCGGTATAAGCCAAAAGATGCTCTGCATGGTCAATCCGCACCTTCTGGATATAGTCTGCGACTGTCATGCCATAGTAGGCTTTAAAGGCACTTTTGAGTTTGGTTGTTCCCATACAGGCAATCTTTGCCAGAGATTCGATGGAGATCTTATCTGCATAGTGATCATTTATATACAGACCAAGGCTTTTCAATAGTTCCGCGTCGTCGGAAGAGAGAATGGCCTTGGTTTTTTTATTCAGTTTTCGGTGATGCTCGAAAACAAGAGAAAGGGCTTCTCTTGCTTTCGCATCGTAATAAAGAGCGGCAGAGGAAGCAGCTCCCTGGTATTTCCAGATATCCCAGAGCAGTTTTTTCATTTCCGGGAAATCGGAGGTCTCATCAATGCTTTGAAAAGCGGATTTGGGATCTTCATAGGAAGTACCGAAGTTTGCTTTCAGAACCTGATGAAAAAAATCAGGACGGTACTCGATACCGATGGAACGGATGGGGATATTCCGATGGATGAGGGCATGGAAGGGCTCGTACCCGCCGAGAAAGCTCCTTATCACATTGCAATTCAGATTCCGATAGGGGTTTAATTCTTCGCCGGATATGGATTCATACCAGGTGATACTCAGGCACTCCGGAAGATCCATGTTTAATACCGTGTCCTGTTTGTAGGAAAAATCGTGGATCTTGATGTTATACTGTCCGGGCATCTCATAATACCAGTAATATCCCGTACCATATTCCGGAGCAAATTCAAAGCAGTCGCCTCCCGGGGGAAAACCTTTGGGGGATTTGCAAGGCTTAAAATTAGCCTGTTCAAATAATTTCTTGTAATATTCTTTGTTCTTATCATTCATAATATTTATTCCAATCAGACGAACCAATATAAAAATCCGACATAAAATTGCATACCGGATTGTATCATCTCCAGGTGGTGATTACAATACGGAATCGAGTAAAAAACAATGAAAGGAATGAGTATCTATGAAAAGAAAAAAGTCAAAAAAAGGCTTTGCTTTGTTAATGGAGTGGGCCGGTACCAACCGGTATTATATTCTGGCTTCCGTCCTTTTTGCACTTTTTGCAAGCCTATGCGGGATCATTCCCTATCTTGTTTTCTATAAACTGATCGATGCAGCAGCTTATGGAACACTGGATATCGGGAAAGGGGCGCATCTTGCCGGGATTCTGATCCTGTTTACGGCGATCCGGGTGACCTGTAATGCCTGCGCCAGTTTATCTTCCCATAAGGGAGCCTATAACACTCTTTACAAGGTGCGTTGCATGGTGACGGAGCATATGGCCAAAATGCCCATGGGGGCGTTAAATGAACGAAGCCTGGGCGAGATCAAATGCGTTATGAATGAGAGTATAGAGAAACTGGAATTGTTCCTGGCCCATAACCTTCCGGAACTGGTACTGTATCTTTCCGGACCGATCATCATGTTTTTCTGGCTCTTCAGTATACATAAGGGACTGGCACTCCTTAGCATTCTGCCCCTTATCTTTGTAGCCATCGTAATGGTGATCATGTTCATGCGGTTTTTTACCTTCATGGACCGGATCAATGCATCGGCAAGCGATCTGTCAGGAACCGTTTCGGAATATACAGGCGGAATGAGGCTGATCAAAGCTTACAACATGAGCGTCCGTTCTTTTCGCAAGTATTCGGATGCTATCGAAGGTCAGTTTTCCATGTGGAGCGATATCTCCAGAGCAACGGGGCCTTTGTATGCGATCTATGTAGTCCTTCTGGAATGCGGGATACTGTTTCTGGTGCCTGCGGGAGGATGGCTGTATGTACACGGTCATATTACTGCCGGTGTGCTGCTGGTGTTTGCTTTTATCGGCACACAGTATCTTACGGATATCCGGCCTTTGCAGGAACTTTCCAATAATCTTTCCTTTGCACTTAACGGTGTTGTTCAGGTGAAGGAGATCCTGGATGTACCTGTGTTTGATGGAGGTCACGCTTTTCCTGAGGAGCATGATATCTCCATTCAAAATGCAGGCTTTTCCTATGACGGGAAGATCAAGGTACTGGAACATGTAGATCTGGATATCCGGGAAGGAGAACAGATCGCAGTCGTGGGATCTTCCGGAGAAGGCAAGACAACGCTGATCCAGCTGATCGCAAGATTCTATGATGTGACGGAAGGGAAGATCCTGATCGGCGGCGTAGATGTAAAAGACATAAAGTATGAAGACCTGTTAAAGAACATATCGGTGATCTTTCAGAATGCGTTTTTAACCAGAGGAACCATATTTGAAAACATTGCCATGGGGCAGGAGGCGACGCTTACTGAAGTAAGAAATGCCGCAAAAGCTGCTCAGATCGATGACTTTATCATGGGACTGCCCGATGGATACGATACAAAAGTGGGTAACTTCGGCGGGCGTTTTTCCGGAGGTCAGAAACAAAGGATCTGTATCGCAAGGGCAATCTTTAAGAACGCTCCTATCCTGATACTGGATGAAGCAACCAGTGCGGCGGATCCCGAAAATCAGGTGGAGATCGATAAAGCGATCGCCAATCTCTGCAAAGGAAAGACGGTGATCATTGTTGCCCACAGACTGGGGATCACAACACTCTGTGACCGGGTAGCCGTGGTGGAGAATCATACGGTTACGGATGTACTACCCCATGAGGAACTGGTGAAAACGAATGCCTATTTCAAAAAGAGCTGGGAGAGCTATGTTGCCGCCAGAAATATCCGTTATACCGCTAAAGGAGGTGAGTGCTGTGAAGGATAAGATCTTTAAACCCGGCAGAAGATTAAAACTTGCGATCTGTGGAGTGGTCTTAGAGGGGCTCATATCCGGATGCAACTTTATCGTTCTGTTTAAAGTACTGGAGCTGATCTTCGGGAAAACCATTTCCTTTGAGGATATCCAAAAAGCGACGATCAGTCTGGGAATCCTGTTTGTACTACGGCTGATCCTGTACTCCGTTTCCTATACGGAAAGTCAGATCGGCGGAGCAAATGTCAGTAAGGGACTGAGGGTGGCCCTTGGAGATAAACTGCGAAGGATCCCACTGGGTGCATTTACGAAACAGAGGGTCGGATACTATATCAATGCTGCAACCAGCGAAGTAGCGGATTACGAACAGATTCTGACTCATAAGCTGGCGGATATCATCAAATACTGTGTGCTTGTGCTTGTGTTATCTGTATATGCCGCATACCTGAATGTTTTTGTCGGAGGGATCATGTTGGTTTCCCTGATCCTGTTACTCCCTACCATGAAGTTATCCATACGGCAGGTAAAAAAGTACGGGACAGCTAAGAATCTTGCAAGAGAAGAGAATGTCAGCGCTATCACGGAGTATATTACGGGCCGACAGACCTTGCGGGCATATGGGCTTGCCGGAAAAAAGAATACGACACTTCGAACGTCCATGAAGCTGTTTTCGGATATCAGTTATGCCTATGAGAGGGCGATCCTCCCCATCGGTTTTGCCTTTATGTTTCTGGTTTATGTTGGCGCAGCCGCATCCATTTACGTATCGACAGATGCCTTTGTATCCGGCTCTCTTACGGCAGCGGAGCTGATCGTTATCGTTATGTTGTCGCTGTTTTCCTGCAAAGTCGAAGCAACCTTGTACATCAGCATGGTGGCATACCGTAATCTGCTGATCTCAAAAGGAAAGATCACAGGAATCCTTCAGGAAGACGAAGAAAAGATCACGATCGGGGAATATACACCGAAGAGCTTTTCCATCCGTTTTGAGGATGTCTGCTTTGCCTACGAAAAGGATCAGCCGGTGCTTAGTCATGTAAGTTTTGATATCCCGGCCAATAAGATCACGGCCATCGTAGGCGAATCCGGTTCCGGTAAGTCCACGATCTTCAACCTGTTATCGAAGTATTATGAGCCGGATCACGGAACGATCCGGATAGGAGAAGAGAGCCTGTCAAAGGCTAATGCGGAGCAGGTCCTTTCCGATATCAGCCTTGTGGATCAGGACGTGTTCCTGTTTAACGATACGATCCGCAATAACCTGCTGTTTGCTTCCCCTGATGCGACCGATGAAGAGATCCTGGAGGCCTTAAGGAAAGCACATTGTGATTTTATCGAGAAAATGCCGGAGGGTATTCAAACCATCGTAGGAGAAAACGGTAATAAACTTTCCGGAGGAGAACGGCAGCGCCTTTCCGTTGCCAGAGCGATCTTACGAAAGAGCAGTATCGTTCTTCTGGATGAAGCAACTGCCTCTTTGGATATTGAAAATGAACTGCTGGTCAAGAAAGCGGTACTCAATCTGCTGCAACTGGGAAAAACGGTGGTCATGATCGCCCATACCCTTCCGATCATCCAGTCCGCGGATCAGATCCTGGTCATTCACGAAGGGAAGGTTGCAGAAAGCGGCACCCATGAGGAACTGCTGGAGAAGAACGGAAAATATGCGGTCATGTGGAAGGCTTCTCTACAGGTTAAGTAATCCGTTCCAACTGGACAAATAAAAGTAAAAATCCGACGAAGCTGACGCGCAGCCGTTGTTTAAGAAAACGGTTAGTGATATAAGTTAGCACTGTCTAACTAAATTATTAAGAAGAAAGGATCGTGAATATATATGAACAACGACAAAAAGACATTAAAAGCAAAGGATCTGATCGTAACCGGTATCTTTGCGGTACTGCTCCTTATGGCAGCAATGCTGGGAGGAGGTCCCTTTGCGACGGTTCCCACACTGACCTTTTATTTTCCCATCGGAGCAGCAATTCTTGCAGGACCGATCTTTATGCTTTTTATCGCAAAGGTCCCTAAATACGGAGCGCTTGCGGTAGTCGGAGTGGTGCTTTGCACATTGGGAACCCTTACGGGAATGCACTGGGGAATGAACTTCGGATTTCTGATCTGCAGCATTCTTGCTTCTGTGATCGCGGGCATGGGAAAGTTTAAGAAGCCCATCTTAAATCTGCTGGCCTATCTGGTTTATTGTATCGGTCCCATGGGAACCTACTTTGTTTTCTTTTTCAACCGGGAATCCTGGATCTCTTTTATGTTAAAGAAAGGTACCGAGCAGGAGTACATTGACAAGATGAACGAAGTGGCATCCGGCAAGATCATGGTGATCATGGTGGTGGGAACACTGGTGGTAGCTACCCTGAGCGGACTTTTGGGCCTTCGCCTTATGAGGAAACAGTTTGTTAAGGCCGGTATCGCCGCATGATCCAGATTGATCCGAGAACGAAAGTATTACTACTGTTCATCACGGTGCTTTTCAGCATATTTATTCCAACCGGCCCCTTTACCTGTGTATGGATCGTTCTGGTAACCCTCCTTGGGATAAGCCTTGGAAGGAGTAAAAAGACTTTTCAAGGTGCAGTAGTTTTTGCGGCTCTTTGGCTGTTTGCGCTCTTTATCCTTCCCATGTTTCACGGCACGCTTCATACCAGCCTTCTGGTCTGGCTGGGACTGGTGTTTAAGTGCTACCCCTGCTGTATGCTAGCCGGTGTGATCATTGGGACAACCCAGATCAGCGAATTTATGGCAGCTATGGCAAAATGGAATGTTCCAAGACAGGTGGTTATGCCCCTTGCCATCATGTTCCGCTATTTTCCAACCCTAAAGGAAGACTGGGGACACATAAAGGAAGCCATGGCGCTTCGGGGGATCAGTTTATCGCTCATATGTTTTTTCCGGAACCCGGAAGTGGTGATCGATGCGCTCTATTTACCGGTTCTGGTGACAGCATCCAAAACGGCGGATGAATTGGCAGCCTCCGCCATTACCAGAGGGATCGAAAATCCAAACAGAAGGACCAGCAGGCTGGATATCCGGATACGACCTGCAGATATTCTGTTGCTGGTGCTTTTTTCTTCCGCACTGACAGCAGGAATATTTCTTTGATAGGAGATATGCATGAATATCGAACTTGAAAATGTCAGCTTTGCCTATCCGGAAAATGAAAACGGGGCGCTTAAGAATATCGATCTGAAGATCAAACAAGGGGAATTTGTCTTGCTTGCAGGCGCATCCGGATGCGGGAAAACTACCATTACACGGATATTAAACGGCCTGGTCCCGGGGTTTTATGAAGGAAAGCTGGAAGGTAATGTTCTGCTAGAAGGCCGAAAGATAAGCGAATACAAAAGTTATGAGCTCTCTTCCCGGATAGGAAGCGTTTTTCAGAATCCAAGGACACAGTTTTTTAACGTGGATACGGACAGTGAAGTGACCTTTGGGTTGGAAAATGCAGGCGTTTCCTGCGATGAGATCAATGAGACGTTAGATCGGGTTACCGGGGAACTGGATATTGCCGCTTTACGGGAAAGAGATATATTCAAGCTCTCCGGCGGCGAAAAGCAGAAGATCGCCTTTGCAAGTGTATATGCCATGGATCCTGATGTGTACTTACTGGACGAGCCTTCTGCCAATCTGGATATCGACGGGATCGCCGAATTAAAAAAAGTCCTCCAGAAGATCAAACAGAAAGGCAAAACCGTGATCGTTGCCGAGCACCGCTTGTTTTATCTGGCGGAACTGGTGGATCGTGTGATCTATCTGAAAAACGGCAGGATCGAAAAGGAGATGGATGGGGATATGTTCCGTTCCATGGATCTTGCATCTTTAAATGCCATGGGGCTTCGTACCAATCGTAGCATCCAAAGGAACAATACTTCGGACAACAATCCTACCGAGGATGGACAGGTTCGAAATGATACCACCCTTTACATAAAGGATCTGTGTGTGGATCTTGGAGAAAAAAGAGTGATCGACTCTCTGGACCATGCATTCCGAAAGGGCAGGATCTGCTGTGTAACCGGAAAAAACGGAGCAGGAAAGAGTACACTGCTTCGTACGATCTGCGGACTGGTCAGAAAAAGTAAGGGAGAGATCTGTTTAAACGGGAAAGAGGTTTCTGCCGCAGAACTGAAAAAAAGAGTATTTCTGGTAATGCAGGATGTGAATTACCAGTTATTTGCGGATTCGGTGTTGAATGAGTGTATTTTGGGAACAAAGAAAAAGAGCGCCGAAACAGCTGAGGAAATCCTGAAAGAATTGGATCTTCTGGAATATAAGGACAGGCATCCCAATACCCTTTCCGGAGGTCAAAAGCAACGGCTTGCCATAGCGGTCAGCATGATGATGGATAAGGACATTCTGCTGTTTGATGAGCCGACCAGCGGTCTCGATTACAGGAATATGCTCATCTGTGCAGGTCTGCTTAAAAAACTGGCAGAAAAAGAAAAAACGATCATTGTGGTAACCCATGATGAGGAATTCATGGATTGTTGCAGGGCTGATCTTTTTGCATTGGGGACGTAAGTCCCCCTTTTTTATGAAAAGCACTTGATATTTGTTGGGGATAAATTTATAACTAGAACTGAGTTAGCTTTGTCTAACACAAACCGGGGAGGCAGTTCGATGCAGAAATATCATATTGAAAAAAATACGGTGCAGGAGACTCTGATCATACCGCTTTACGGAAGAAAGGTATGTTCCGAGCGCTTTCCGCACCTGTTTAAGGATCCGGAAGCAGAGCGTATCTGCAGTATGCTGGATTATGACTTCGCCGAAAAAGGAAAACGGATGGAATCCGGAGTGGGGTTATTTGGCGCTTTGGAGGTTGCACAGCGTCAGTATGATATCGCCTGTGAAGTAAAGGATTATCTGAAAAACCATCCCAACGCTGCAGTAGTGAATCTGGGATGCGGTCTGGATGACACTTTCCGTAAGTGTGATAACAAAACCTGCAGGGGCTACAACATCGATATGCCGGATGTTATAGCAGTCAGAAACGAGTTGTTACCGGAAAAAGACCGGGAAAGGAATCTCGCTTTTGACTTAAATAACGAAAAATGGATGGATGAGATCAAAGCAGATGAGGGCGCGATCTTTTATGCCACCGGCGTGTTCTATTATTTTAAGACAGAAGATCTGAAGACGCTTTTCAGAAAGATAGCAAAACGCTTTCCTGGTGCAGTGATCGTTTTTGATGCCTGCAATGAGCGTGGTGCCAGGATGCTTACGAAAACCTGGTTAAAAGATGCCGGGATAAGTGATGTGCGTGCATTCTTTTCTGTGGAGAGTTATCACGAACTGGAAAACTGGAGTAAGGATTTTGCAAGCGTTTCGGCTAAGAGTTATATGCGGGGTTACAGAGATATTTATAAAGAGGTCAGCTTCCTCAATAAGCTGATGATCTTATTTTGCGATCACCTGGTGAAGATGATCATCGTGAAGATCGAGGTTAAGGGATGATCGTGTGATGGAGGATACTCAGAATGTATATCAATGAATACGGAGAGAAAGATGCTCTGGTGATCATCATGCTTGCACCGATGATGGTGTCCGGCTCTGATCTGTATGACCTTTTGGGCTCACGTTTTACCGGGAAATATCGTTTTATTTCCCCGGATCAGGGCGGTCATGGAAAAGCAGGAGAATACATCAGCGCAGATGCGGAGTATAAAGAACTGAAGGATTATTTAAAGCAGCAGGGAATTAAGGAGATTGCGCTGGTATATGCAGCATCTCTTGGCGTCGCTGTTGGATACAGACTATTTTCAGACGCTGACTTTACGGTAGGAAAAGCCTGGTTTGACGGCGTGGCACTTTCTGAGAATGCGGGCTTTGCAGAATGGTTTATGAAAAAAATGTTTCGAAACCGCAAAAAGAAATTGGCAAGGACCCATGTAGAAGCATCGACAAGTCTTATCAAAATGTACGGGTATGATTTTGCAAAGATGATGACCGCTAATTTTGAACGCATCACTGAGAACGATATCGATGCGATCTGTCATGCATGCTGTCATTATAAGCTCAGGAAATTCTCCGAAGATGAACAGAAGAAGCTGCACCTGGATTTTGGGGAGAAAGATTTTGACCTCAAGTATTCCAGAAAGGCAATACCTGTATATATGCCTTATGCAGAGTTAACGATCCGCAAAGGTTATGGCCACTGCGGCTATATGGCAGCTAAGCCGGATGCCTATGTAAAGCAGATAGAAAAATTTATTGACAGAGCACAGTAGGACAGTTATGAACAGATCCATAAAATACACGTTTTTATTAGGCCTTTGCCGAAGAGGTAGTCTATGAGTATGGTTTTAACGGTATTTCTTGCAATCGTATTTTGTGTGGCGATCACGCTGATGATGTTTGCCGCCGTGGCATTCATACAGGATAAGAAGATGTTTTCTTCCGCACCTAAGGAAGCACAGGAAGCGATCCTGCCGAGAGAGAAGGAACTCTTTTACGGTGCCAGAGCCATCGGCTGGATGCTTATGGTTTTCAGCTTTTTGATGATCATCGGAGTGGGAGTGATCGCAATCTGGGACGGATTTCGAAGCGGGTTTTCCTTCTGGCAGTTTTTCCTTCGGTTTGTGGTTATCTTTACCATATACAAACTCTATGACATGATCTGCTTTGATTATTTCCTGCTGCTGAAGTTTCATTTCTTCCAGTTCTATTTTCCGGAAATCGAAAGCGTCTATGCCAACCGAAAATATGGTTATAACATCAAAAGTCAGTTGTTAAAACTTCTGGTGATCTTTCCGGCGGCTTCTGCCCTTGCAGCCTGGATCTGTTCACTGCTTTGACATTTTGACTTTTTGTGGGGAGGTAATATATGCAATTTGAGCAAATGGGGAATCTGTCCGGAAAGACATTGATGTTGCTACCCGGAACCTGCTGCGATTATCAGACGAATTTCGGGACAGTAATACCGTATCTGTCCGAAAAATATCATTTGATCTGTGTGAACTATGACGGCTTTGACGGCAGTGATGCCATCTTTCCGGATATGCTCAACGTTACCGGGAAGATTGAACGGTATATTCTGGAAAAACATGCCGGCAGGCTGGATGGGGCAATCGGGTCCTCGTTAGGATCCAGTTTTGTCGGTCAGCTGATCATGCGAAAAAAGATCCATATAGATCATGGCATCTTTGGAAGCCCGGACCTTGACCAGAGCGGAAAACTATCCGCAAAGCTGCAGTCTATGCTGGTGGTTCCGCTTCTTACCGGTTTCACCAAAAACGAGAAAAAAAGAAATAAGACCAAAGAAAAATTAAAAAGTATCTTTCTTATGAACGATGAAACCGCGGAGAAGTTTATGAACTGCTTTTCCAAATTCAATCCCGAATCCGTTAAAAATGAGTATTATACGGATCTGCTCACCCATTTAGAGGATGATATCCAGGTTGAGCATACGAAGGTGCATTTCATATATGCCAATAAAATGGGCGAGAAATACCGAAAGCGTTACCAAAAGTATTTTCATGATCCGGATATCCGTGAATTCAATATGCAGCACGAGCAATGGGTGTTTGGTGGAGAGGAATTCGCAATTCCGGTTTTAAAAGCAATCGATGAGTTTATGGAAATGCCGGTGTAGCGACCTGTAAGCGATGGAAAAAAAAGATGTAGAATGGATCTGCAGGATAAATGACCAAAGATATTAAAATAAAGCGATCTTCTGTATTGACAGGCAGAAGAATGAGTGATAAAACAATTATCGGTAACCGGATTATCAGTTGTTGGTAACGGGAGAAAATATGTCCGTAAGAGATACAAGTATTGATCCAAGGCTCCTTCAGAGCGCCAGAGAGGAGTTTGCAAAGAACGGATTTATCAAGGCCGATCTTAAGACCAGCTGTGAAAAGGCCCAGGTAACAACCGGAGCAGTCTACAAACGCTACAAAGGCAAAGAAGAGCTTTTTTGTGCGGTAGTACAGGATACGGTAGATATGCTGGAGGGATTTGTGGATGTTCGAGTAAGGCACAGCTTTCCCGAAATGTCGGACCGGGAGGTATATGAGACCTGGGTCATGAACGATAAGGCAGTGCTGGATCTTTTTAAGATGCTTTGGAAAAACAGGGAGGATTTTGTGCTTCTTCTGGAGAAATCCGCTGGAACGAAGTATGAGAATTACGGGCATGCCTTTGCACTTCATATGACAGAAGCGTATATGCATTATTATCAGGAAGCAAAAAAACGAGGATTGGCACATGCCGATATTTCCCAAAGTGAAATGCATGTGCTTTGTACTTCATTT
>JAEEGL013262933.1_pt1 | contig 33194 bp, 18 predicted proteins | sample 9134231 | NCBI WGS metagenome assembly JAEEGL01 (sample SAMN16246548, study PRJNA631951) | gut metagenome | biome: gut microbiome; feature: rumen; material: fiber-attached | host: Bos | place: Iran: Karaj | collected 2018-10 | reverse complement strand
TCGCGGGCCTCGGTGGCGGACAGTCCTGATGTCTTGAGCGGAGAGGCGGTGAAGAGGTGGGTGGGCGTCGTCCTGTGGTACGCCTTCACGACCGCTTCCGCCGCCTCGCTGTTTCCATTGCATGTGAAGACGTAGGGGTAGAACGAGAGCAGTCCCACCCGGGCGACGCCAAGGAGCCGTCCGTCCGCCAGCACGACGATGCGCCCGCCGAGCCTGCCGTAAGGCGGTGCCTGGTTGCCGTCCGGCCGCAGGCGCCGCCACAATTCCATCGCTTGAAACTCGTTCTGCCGGTTAAACTCGAAGCCCAATGAGGGCGGACCATCCGTGTGGCGGGGCAGGAACCTTGCGTCGTACACGGCCTGACCGGTGAATTCGTCATGGCGGCGGACGAAAAGGGGCGCGTAGAGGGTTTCGCCGTCCACGATGCGCTTCTCCAGCAGCAGGTCGCATCCTGGGCGGTCGGACGAGCGGGCGATGCGGTCGAGTTCCTCGTCGTCGGGGGGCGGTCCGACGCGGCGCCAGAGGGAGAAGTCCCCGTCGGCGACGGGCTCGAAGCCGTCGGGGATGGGCGTTTCCGCGCCGAAGATGGCCGCCGGATCGGCGGTTTCGTCCACGACGCGGAAGGCGAGGTCCGGTAGAGGCGGCGCGTCGGGCAGGGTCTTGTCGGCGAAAGATCCGGCGGCAAGGAGGAGGAATGCCGCGAGCGCGACGTAGAAAGCTGGCTGGAATCGGTTCATGCGGTCGGTCGTCCCTTCGTCATCCGAAGAGTAGCCGATGCGACGCGGCGCGGCAATGCGAAAGATTTTTCACCCGTTTCGCCCTGCAAATTGCCGTGATTTTACGGTAAAACAAACGATAATTTCGTGATTCCATTTTTCGACTGCAATCGACTGCCATCGAGTGCTATCGACTGCAATCACCTTGTCTCCCTCCCCCTTCGCGCCCCCCAGGAGCGTCAGCTCCCACCACCAAACCACCAAATTACCAAACCACCAAACGGCCGAACGATCCAACGGTCAAACGATCCAACGGTCAAACGCTTCTTTTTTCCCCTTCCCCTCTCCGCTCTCATGGACTATCCTTTTCCCCGTTCACCAAGAGGACTGTCCTATGCAACGCATCATGCTCCGTTCCAAGATCCACCGCGCGACCGTCACCGCCACGCTTCTCGACTACGAAGGATCCATCTCCATCGACCCCGACCTCCTCGAGGCCGCCGACATCATTCCCGGCGAGCAGGTCCACGTTCTCAACGTCTCCTCCGGCGCCCGCATCGTCACCTACGCCCTGCTCGGCCACCGCGGCACCGGCGAGATCATGCTCAACGGCCCTGCCGCCCGTTCCGCGCAGCCCGGCGACCAGGTCGTCATCATCACCTACGCCCCCATGACCGACGAGGAAGCCCGCGCCCACAAGCCCCGCATCATCCTCGTCGACGCGCAGAACCACATCAAGCCCCGCGCCTAGCCCGCCCCGTCCCCCGCCCCCGCGTCCGCCGACCGCCCCATGCAAACCCTCCTCTCCAACGCACGCATCGTCCTCCCCGGCCCCGCCGACCGCCCCGCCGACGCCCCAGCCCCCTCCGACCTCCTCTTCGACGATGACTCCGGCCGCATCCTCGCCATCGGCCCCGACGCCCCCGCCCAGGCCGCCCCCGACGCCCGCCGCATCGACGCCCACGGTCTGACCCTCCTCCCCGGCGGCGTCGACCCCCACGTCCACGCCTACCTCCCTCTCGCCCTCACCGACGCCAAGACCGACTACGCCCAGTGCTCCCGCGCCGCCCTCCTCGGCGGCACCACCACCTTCTGCGACTTCGCCGGCTCCGGCGCCGAGCCCACCATCGACGCCGCCTACGCCCGCTGGGAGGCCACCGTCGCCGCCACCGGCGCCTTCTGCGACTACGCCTGGCACGCCACCGTCACCCGCTTCGACCCCGAAACCCGCCGCCAGCTCGAGGCCCGCCTCGCCCACGGCCTCCGCTCCGTCAAGATCTACCTCGCCTACAAGCCCGCGCTCGCCATCCCCGACCCCGACCTCCTCGAGCTCCTCCACTTCGCCGCCGCCAACGGCATCATGACCGTCGCCCACTGCGAGCACCCCGACATCATCCCCTACCTCCAGGCCCGCCTCTACGACGCCGGCCGCCGCGACCCCTCCGCCCACGAGCCTTCCCGCCCCCCCTACGTCGAGGCCGAAGGCGTCCACCACTTCCTCACCCTCGCCACCGCCGCGCGCGCCCCCGCCTACATCGCCCACGTCTCCTCCGCCCTCGCCCTCGCCACCGCCGACCGCTTCCGCGACAACGGCCACCTCCCCGCCCTCCACCTCGAGACGATGCCCCACTACCTCCTCCTCACCGACGCCTTCACCCAGCTCCCCGACTTCCAGGGCGCAAAATACGTCCTCTCCCCTCCCCTCCGCTCCCCCGCCGACCAGGAAGCCCTCTGGGCGGCCGTCGCCGATGGCCGCATCTCCACCATCGGCACCGACCACTGCCCCTTCGACTTCCAAGGCCAGAAAACCCTCGGCCGCGACGACTTCCGCCGCATCCCCAACGGCATTTCCGGCATCCAGGAACGCCTCCCCCTCCTCCTCCTTCACGCCTGCGCCCTCCGCGGACTCCCCCTCGCCCGCCTCGCCGAGCTCACCGCCGCCGCACCCGCCCGCATCTTCGGACTCGCCTCCAAGGGCCGCCTCGAACCCGGCGCCGACGCCGATTTCGCACTCTGGGACCTCTCCAAGACCCAGACCCTCTCCGTCGCCACCCAATCCATCCCCACCGACTACAACCCCTACGAAGGATTCCCCGCCGTCGCCCCACCCGCCGCCGTCTTCCTGCGCGGACGCCAGGTCGTCGCCGACGGCACACTCCTCCCCGGCCTCGCCCCCGACGGCCACCGCATCTGACCCCCATGCCGCCCCCCACCACCGCCGCCATGCCCCAGACCACTTCAGCCCCCCCCCGACGCCTCGCCCACCTCCCCGCGCTGGCCCTCCTCCCACTCCTCGCCCTCCTTCTCGCCAACGGCTGCGCCACCCCAAAAAAACAGGCTTCCATACAATGGAAACCTGTTTCCGAGCCCCCTTCCTCCGCCGAACCCGCCCTCCCCGCCGGGGGGCCGGAGGCGGAGCCCCCGTCCCTTCCCTCCGCCGAGCCCGACGACGACCCCGCCACCCCCTCCGAGCCCTCCCTTGACACCTTTGACACCTCCTGGCTCCCCTTCTTCGGCGCCTTCACCGAGCCCGACGGCACCCACCGCACCACCGCCGCAGGCCCCTTCTACGAATCCGCCACCTTCCCCGACAACACCACCCTCGACGCCCCACTCCGCCCCTTCTACGTCTCCGCCCTCCGCCCCGAACCCGACTACCGCCACGACTGGGCCTCCCTCTGGCCTCTCGCCGCCGGCAAGACCCTCCGCCGCGACCGCACCGTCCGCATCCTCAACTACTGGCACTACGACCGCGACATCGCCAACCCCACCTCCGCCGTCCACAACATCTTCTTCCCCTTCTGGTTCTCCGGACGCGCCCGCGACGGCCGCACCTACCACGCCCTCTTCCCCATCGGCGGCACCATCGGCGACTTCCTCGTCAAGGAACGCATCGAATTTCTCCTCTTCCCCCTCTGGGCCCGCTCCTACGTCAACGACGTCACCACCACCGACATCCTCTGGCCCATCCTCTCCCGCACCACCACCCCCGACAACCACATCGACAAGTTCCGCATCTTCCCCTTCTACTCCCGCAACCACAACGCCGGACACTACGACAAGACCACCATCCTCTGGCCCTTCTGGTCCCACGCCACCTACCACTACCCCGCCTCCTCCGGCACCTCCTGGGTCCTCTTCCCCATCTGCGGACGCACCTCCCTCTCCGACCAGTCCGGCTGGTCCCTCCTCCCCCCCCTCATCCAGCACACCGTCGCCACCAACGGCGACTTCCGCACCGTCGCCCCCTGGCCCTTCTACATCCACAAGCGCGCCGGAAGCCGCGAAACCCTCCACATCTGGCCCCTCTACGGCCAGCGCTCCGACGGCCACCTCTTCCGCCAGTACTTCCTCTGGCCCATCCTCACCCGCGAACGCAACGCCTACTCCACCACCCGCTACCGCCGCTGGACCCTCGCCCCATTCTTCTCCTACGCCGCCTACTCCCGCGCCCCCGTCCCCGCCCCCAAGGTCCCCATCGGCGGCCTCCCACGCTCCGACGCCACCGACTCCGCCTCCGCCACCAACGCCCCTCCCCCCGACCCCTTCGCCGACCCCGACTCCGAAACCCTCGTCTCCCGCCGCATCAAGCTCTGGCCCCTCTTCACCCACCAGACCCGCCGCGAACCCATCTCCGCCACCCGCTTCGCCGCCCTCGACCTCTGGCCCGGCCCCACCCCGGACGTCGTCGAACGCTCCTGGGCCCCCTTCTGGACCCTCTTCGACTACCGCACCGCCGCCTCCGCCCCCGACTCCCCCCGCGACGCCGCCTCCCTCTCCCTCCTCTGGGGCCTCTACCGCCAGTCCCACGCCCCCGACGCCCCCACCCAATACGAACTCTTCCCCCTCTGGCGCCACGTCCGCGCCCCAGACGACGCCGACCGCCACTGGTCCCTCCTCAAAGGACTCCTCGCCTACGACCGCACCCCCTCCTCCCGCCGCCTCCGCCTCCTCTACCTCATCCCCATCCCCCTCCCCGCCCCCCAATAGACCCCCTCTGCCAGGTTCTGCGTGCGGCCGCTCCGCCGGCCGCCCCTCCTGTCTCTCCCGTCCTCTCGTCCCGTCTGTCCCGCTTGTCCCGTTTGTCCCGGTCGTCCCATTCATCCTCCCGCCCCTCTTTTCACTTTTCCCTTTTCACTTTTCTCTGTTCCTTTTTCACTTTTCACTGTTCACTATTCACTTTTCACTTTTCACTCCCTCCGCCTTCGGGTATCGTTCGCCCCGTTCAAACGCATAACCCCATCCAAAGGTCCAAACCATGAAAAAACTCCTTCTCTCCGCCCTCGCGCTTCTCCTCGCCCTCCCGCTCGCCGCCTCCGCAGGCATCCTTTCCGATGACGAAGGCGAACTCTCCGCCCAGGCCGCCTACTTCTTCCCCGGCGGCGGCGACTTCGACCTCTTCGAGTACGGCATCGGCTCCGAAGTCTCCTACCGCGAATGGATCGCCTTCCCCTGGGGCATCGGCCTCAGCCTCGGCGCTTCCACCTGGTCCGCCGACGACAAGGCCAACTGCTACAAGATTCCCGGCGCCACCGACTTCGACGGCGATGTCACCGCCATCCCCCTCGGCCTCCACTTCTACTTCAACGTCATCGACTGGGATAACTGGAACGTCATCCTCCAGACCGGCCTCCGCTACGTCATCGTCGACTCCGACGTCGACTTCGTCTACGACGGCGGCCGCCGCAAGATCGACATGGACAACGACCTCCTCTGGGACATCGCCCTCGAATACGACCACTCCCTCTCCGAAAACATCTTCTTCACCCTCACCGGCGGCTTCCAGACCGACATCATGAAGGCCGACTCCACCTACAAGGACGGCAACGGCTCCCACGACCTCCGCGACACCTCCTTCGAGGCCTTCTTCGCCCGCGCCGGCATCAAGGTCCTCTTCTGATCCCCTCCCCCCTCCCCCCTGTGGGCGCAGGCCTCCCGCCTGCGCCCCTCTTTTTTCTCCCCCCACTCCCTCCCCTTTCTGCCCCCCCTCCCCCCCCTTCACCCTTTCAACCTTTCAACTTTTCAACCTTTCAACCCTTCAACCCTTTCAACTTTTCAACTTTTCAACCTTTCAACTTCCCTCCCATGCCCCTCCGCGCCTATCTTCCCGCCCCCCTCTGGCCCGCCTCCGACCTCCCTGCGCCCGTCACCCTCGACGACGCCGAAACCCGACACCTCTCCTCCGTCATGCGCGTCGCCCCCGGCGCCCCCGTCGAACTCCTCGACGGCGCCGGACGCATCGCCTCCGCCACCGTCCGCTCCGCCAGCAAGAAACACGTCGCCCTCGACATCCTGTCCATCCGCGCCATCCCCCCGCCCGCCCCCCGCCGCATCCTCTCCGTCGCCCTCGTCCGCGAACAGCAGCTCGACTGGATCATCCAGAAGGCCGTCGAGCTCGGAACCTCCGAGATCCGCCTCATCCAGACCACCAACTGCGTCGTACGCCTCTCCCCCTCCGACTTCGCCCGCAAGCTGCCCCGCTGGACCGCCGTCGCCCTTTCCGCCTGCAAGCAATCCGGCAATCCCTGGCTCCCCAAGATCCTCGCCGCGCCCTCCCTCGAAAAAGCCCTCGCCCTCCGCGACCCCGACGAAGCCGGCGCCTTCGGCGCCCTCCGCCCCGGCGCCATCCCCTACGCCCGCTGGATCGCCGACACCTCCGCCCTCACCCCGCCCCCTTCCGCCCGCTCTGTCTGGATCGGCCCCGAAGGCGACTTCACCCCTGCCGAATCCGACCTCCTTGCCGCCTCCTCCATCGCCCCCGTCACCCTTGGCCCCATCGTCCTCCGCGTCGAAACCGCCGCCCTCTCCATGCTCTCCCTCCTCCTCCTCTCCTCCCCCGCCTAGCCCATCCCATCCACCCATCCATCCCCAGTATCCCAGTTCCCTCTAATCCCCACGGCAGATTCCACCTCTCGGCCTCGCAAGCAAACCGTCCGCACCTTCCGTCCGACAGCGGGAGCGTCGTCATCCCAGTCGTCCCAGATGTCCCGGCTGTCCCTGTAGTCCCTGTTGTCCCTGTAGTCTCGGCCCGCCCGAGGTCTGTCCCCGTTTGAATACCGCCCCTCCGCCTCACCTCACCCTCCCTCTCCGCATTTCCCCCTGCTGAGGGCGCGGGCGGCCCGCCCGCGGCTTCCCGCCCCTGCGTCCCTTCTCGCCCCCCGGCGAGTCGTCATCCCAGTCGTCCCAGATGTCCCGGCTGTCCCTGTGAGGCCAACAGGGTCTGTCCCGGGGCTTTCCCTCTTTTGTCCCTCCTCCTCTCCTCCCCCGCCTAGCCCAGCCCCTCCATCCCATCCATCCCCGACACCCCAGTCCTCCCCTAATCCGCCCGACATCCTGCAGATTCCACCTCTCGAATCGCCCCCTCCACCTCATCCCCCCCCACCGCCTCCATGCACGCATGGTCACCGCGCGCGCACCCCATCCGATAATCCCAATACACGCACCCCGGACACCTCTCCCACTTCCTCACCCATCGATGCTTTTCGCCTCTTGGGGCCCATTTCTCCGGCTCCGTCGGGCCCCACACCGACACCGTCGGACACCCCACCGCCGCCGCCAGATGCATCACCCCGCTATCATTCCCCACCCACAACGCCGCCCGCTCCAATAACGCCCCCAGCAATTCCAGATCCGTCCGCCCCATCCAATCCAGATCCCCCTCCCTCCCCGCCGGCTTCAACGACCGCTCCCCCGCCGCCCCGGCCCACGCCACTCGCATCCCCTTCTCCTTCGCCAGCCACTCCGCCACCGCCCCGAACCGCTCCGGCGCCCAATTCTTCACTCCGCTCCCGCTCCCCGGCGAAATCACGGCCACGCGCTCCCCGCGCCCTACCCCTTCCTCCGCCAAGAACGCCTCCGCACGCCCTCGTTCCTCCTCCGTCACCGCCCACTCCAGCAGCACCTCCTCCCCTCCGGCTCCATGTCCCGGAAACGCCAACTCCACCAGCCCCGCCAGCGCCTCCGCCTCATACCGCCGACTCTCATATGGCTGCAACCGCACCTCCACACTCCCCGCCACCCGAGGCGGACGCCGATCCCCCTGCGCCACCCACAACCGCGGACGAATCACATTCGCCAGAAACCGCCCCACCGCATCCTCCATCCCCGTCTGCACCAGCACCTCAGCCCCCTCCCGCCGAAGCCGCCACGCCAGCCGCCACTGCTCCCGGGCCGTCTGCCGCCCCTTCCTCTCCCCTCGCGCCTGGTTTGCCCACACCGGACTAAGCACCCGCACCTCATCCATGATCCCCTGCCCCACCCTTTGCGCCAGCTCCTCGCTCCACGCCCCCACCAGCCAAACCAGCCGACGCTCCACTCCAATCGCCTCCCTCAATCTCCTCAGGAACGGCACCGTATGAAGCACGTCCCCCAGATGCTTTGCCGAATACACCACCACCGTCCCCCTGTCCCCACATCCCAGCCGTCCCCACCATCTCCCCGCTTCCCCCATCAGCAAATACCGACAGCCCTCCCTCATCCTCTATCTCCTACCCCCCTCAGACCATCCGTGCTTGCCCGGATGACGACCATCATCTTGCCGGCTCAATCCCGCCACGCATACCGAAGAATGCACCGGATCGCGCTCACACCATCCTTCCAGCCAATCTTCTTCCCCTCCGAATAGTCACGCCCGTAGTACGAAATCGGCACCTCATACACCCTCAGATGCCGCCGCGCCACCTTCGCCGTGATCTCCACCTCGAACCCAAACCGCTTCTCCCGCAGCGGAATCGCCTGGATGACCTCCCGCTTGAACACCTTGTAGCAGACCTCCATGTCCGTCAGGTTCAGATTCGTCGTCATGTTCGACAGCCAGGTCAGGAACCGATTCCCGACAAAATGCCAATAGAACACGACCCGGTGCGCCCCGCCGCCCAGAAACCGCGACCCGAACACCACATCCGCGCGCCCCGACAGCAACGGAGCCAGCAGCTGCGGATATTCATTCGGATCATATTCCAGATCCGCATCCTGGATCAGCACATAATCCCCCGTCGCTTTCTGGAAACCCGTGTGCAACGCCCCACCCTTGCCCTGATTGACCTCATGGAAGCAGACCGCCAGCGTCGGATCCTTCGCCTGCAGCTGCTGCAGCAGCTCGCGCGTCCCATCCTTGGAGCAGTCGTCCACCAGCACGATCTCCTTCTCCATTCCGACATCCACCGCCTTGATGGCCGCGATGATCTTCTCTAGCGTCGCCACCTCGTTGTAGACCGGCACCACAATGGACAATTTCATGGGACAGCATCCTCCTCGTTCAAGAACCGAACTTCGTGCAGCACAACGTACTCAAATCCGGGCGCATCCACAAGGAAAAACCCCCACTGACGAACTTCCTTCGTCTCCCAGAGCGCCCCGTCCCCCCTCCGCCGCCATTTTTCCGCAGGAATCACAAGACGATTCATCCCCGGAACCGATCGCACATCCATCTCGAAACGCTCCGCATAGCTCGGCTCCCGATGCTCATGAAGCTCAGGATCAATCCGAATCCCTACCTGCCCCGGCTCGTCTCCGCCCCATGTCCACCGCAGCTCCAAGTCCCCCATCCTTGACCAATCCGAATTCGCCGGCCGTCGAAAAATCCCCGGCCATCGCTCCTCCTCAGGCGTCTTCGCCAGACGAAGCCCCTCCCCATCCACCCGGCTGACTTCCATCCCATTTTTCATCCACCGCCACTCCGCCCACAGCCTCGTTCCATCCACCAACCAAGGCCATGCGGCCCGCTCCGCCCGTACCGCCCAAGCCGAAGGAAGCAAAAACGTCCCGCCACACAGCCCAAGCGCCAGCCCCATCCCCGCAAGTTTCCACCAGGCTCCCAGCGGGAACACCGTCCCGACGATGACACCAGTTGTCCCAGCCACCCAATCCAGCACCTCGCAGCTCCGTCCTGTCAGCGGCTGAATCAGTTCAACCGCCAAGGCCAGCCCAGCCAAGGCCACCCCCACCGCGAATTGTCGCCTCCAGCCTTCCCCCGCCACCCGTCGCCATGCCCATGCCATCGCTCCGAACAAAATGACATGCGCCACCTTGTCCACCCCATCAATCAGCTTCCCTGCAATAGGCGGCGGAAACGGATAAAACAAGATAGCCAGCGCCCCCGCCGTCACCACGCAGGCCAGTCTTACGTTTCCACGCGAAAAGAAGGGTAGCACATGCTGCCTCCCATCCCCCTCTCCTTCTCGCCCGGACTGCCCGGACTGCCCATCCGTCGGTAGCATGATCAATCTATGCCGACCAAAATATCAGCCCCGTCATTCTCCGCCATTTGGCGCAACATACCCGATTCGATACCACCGATAAGGCTTTCCAAACGATGTCACATCTTCAAAGATGTACTCCAACGCTGTTTCGCCCGGTTGCAGCACGAAATCGCTCCGATTGATCTTCTCAGGCCCGTTGTATTCCGGCTCCCAGGTCTGCCACGTCTGCCCGAAATCATCCGTGTATTCGATGATGTAGCGGTATCCCGCCAGACCCCCCTGCCACTTGAACCGCATCAGTCCGTGATAAGAATAGGGTGCCGTCAGGAAGCCGAACTTCGCCAACACATACGCGAAGGTGTTCGTACTTTGCGCCACCAGCGAGCCATCCGTCGTGATCACCCGCCATAGCCCGCTCCCTGTCTGCTGTTCGGTCGTGAACGTCCAGACGAAATGTTCGGCCCAGGCATTCGTCCGCGCCAGCTCCGTCCAGTTCACATTGTCGCCGGAGAACTCAATCCTCACCATCACGTTTGATTTCACCAGATGGCTGTCCCACACCAGTGGCCAGGTCGCATCGTCGGACGAGATCGTCAGTCCAGGCTCATCCAACGTACGAATGCCAAATGCGACATTCGTGCTTCCCTTGCTCGCCTGCGCCAGCCCACCATAGCGTCCGATGTTGATTCGGCTGCCATGATTCTTCACCTCAGCACCGTAGCTCATCGTCGGATCGCCATGGTCCACCGCGAACGAAAGCTCCGTGTCCGTCGTCACGAACTTCTTCCCATCCCAGCGGCCATACGGCGACTTCGGATGGAAGTCCCCACGCTCAGGCCGGAACAACCCGGCATCTCCCATTTCGCTCCGATAGTCATTGTCCATCGCCAGCTGCCACTTGCGCAGGTCTGTAGGAGCTCCGACAAAGATCGAAGACTCCTCCGCGCCCAGGTCGTAGATGTTGTAGTCCATGAACGCATCGCTCAGCAGATTCGCCGCCGTTCCGACCTCATAGGCCGCGCCAAACGCCTTCGGCTTGAAAATGTTGTTCCGCAACACATTCTCGTCCGACTGCTCCAGCTTGATGCCCACCGGCATGTCTACAAACGTCAGATTCTCCAATGTGTTGAACCGACTCCCCAGCAGGCTCACGCCGACACCCGTGTTCCAGAATGACGAATTGCGCACCGCAAGATTTCGTGCATGATCCCCATACACGGCCGTGGTCAGCCCGTCGAAGTCGAACTCCGACACGGTCACGCCGGTCCCCCGCTCCACCACAACGCCCGTTGTCGCATTCGTCGTACCGGCCGCCATCTTCGCACCGCTCCATTCGAAATCGGAGGCATAGATGGTGATGCCAGGCGTCCCGGCCGCGATTTCGACCCCCTCCTCGCCCTTGATGAGCACCGCCCCGTCCGCTTCGCTCCCGCTCCGAGACCAGATCACTTCCAGATTCTTGTCCTTCTCATACTTTCCAGGCGCCACGTGGACAACATCGCCCCCCTCCAGGTCATAACGGTCCAAAAGCGCCTGGATATTCTGCATCGCGGTTGCGGCACTCAGCCCATCATTCGTGTCGGCCCCCGTCGTCGCCACATAGAACTCCTGCGCATGATTCCGCACATTGAATGCCTGGTCCGTCGCATCCGAAACACTAGGATTCGCCTCGCTCACCACCCGCCAGTAGGCCGTGAACGAATCCCCGAACTTCGTCGTGTCCCATTGATACTCCCCGACACCATTGTTCGCGGTCAGCCCCGCCGCAATCGTCCCCCACGTCTGCCCGTCCCTGGAATATTCCAACCGGACAGTCTGCGCGCCGATGCCGGCCTGCCGGTTCTGCGACCATCGCAACGTCACATTTGTTCCCTTCACCACCCCGCCATCATTCAGAGAGATCGCCTGCACCCAGAAATTCGTGATGCTCTTGCTGGCCTCCTCCGTTCCGCCGTACGCCCCCAGATTCCGCCTCGCCCCGTTCGGCAGCACTTCTGCTCCCGCTGTCAGCAACGGATTTGCCATGTCAATCAGCGGCGAATGCTCACTATCCTTCCGCCATCGGTCGTTCTGTCTGTCATAGCGCCCATCCACAGCCATCGAACGCAGATGGAAGTCTTTCCCATCAACCGCAAACTTCGGCTCCACCGACATCGAATGCGCATCCCCCCCTGACGCCTTCTGCCAGTATGCCAGCTTCTCCCATTTGTTCCCATCGACGATGCCAATCCAGGCATCATCGCCCTTTGTGAACAAATCATTGTAGTCACTCTTCAACATCCCGTTCAGCCATTCGATGACCGCCCCCTTCCCGCCCGCGATGAGAATATTGTTCGCCAACGTCAGACGCCCCGTGCCCGCCTTGCTGATGGCTGTCCCATTCTCCGCCACCACCGTCGAATTCGAAATCGACGACGACAACGCCCTCACGGTCACCGCCGTCGAATTCTGCCCCGGCCAGTAGATGACCGAGTTCTCCAGCATCGCATTCGTCCCCACGATGTCCAGCGTTCCACTCGTCACCTCGAGCCGCGCCACACGGTTCGATAACCCCGACAACGTCACACTTCCGCTGTTCACCATCACATTCGAGTACATGCCTCCGGCGGAAACCAAATTCAATTTCCCCTTGTCGATGGTCACCCGTCCCACGTCCAGCCCCATCCCCGACATGGCAACCGAGATGCTCCGATTCCCGCCGATACGGTTCGCGAAATCAATGTCGCGCACTTGCACATGCTCTGCGCTCAAATCAAACACATTCGGTGTCGAAAACAGATTGGAAATGACAAAGGTCGAGCGCCCCGCATTCGTACTTCCGATCAAGTGGACCGGACTCCCCAACTCGCCCCCATCTGATGATTGCCATAGAATGGGATTATTCGTATCCCTCATATAGTATTCGCCAGTATCCACATATACTTCATCCGTGGGCTCCAAGTCCACATCCTCCAGCAGACTCTGTAATGTCAGTTTGGGCACATGGGGCCAGTAACCCGTATGATGGTCATCCCCCTCTTGCGTCGTATAGACATCCCCATCCGTCGAATCATTATTCACATAATACGAGAACGGTTTGTTCCGCAGCCCGAAGGGAGCGGATTCGTCCCATACATTCGTGTCGGCAACCAACACCAGCCGCCATTTCCCTTCTGGCGATGTCGTCCATTGTTCGCCACCACCGATTGCATTCTGATCACTGATCCAGTAGTACGATTCCTGCCAGATGCGATTCGTCGCAATATAATACCAGTCGCCTTCCCCACCAAATGGCGAGTACTCCAGACGCACCCAGCTGTTCGAGTCGAGATCTCCGCCATACCCCCACGTCAGATAGAATGTTCCAGCCGCCAGACCACCCGACATCGCCGTGATCGCCTCAACCCAAGGCTCCTCCCGACTCTTCGAGGCCTGCCAAGTATCCCCATAAAGACCAATATTGCGCCGCCGCCCATTCGGCTCAGGCTCATTCGCCCAGCTAGAATTCGGGCCACCCAGGTCAATCAATGGGGACACATCTGGCAAATCAGCGACAGGCATATCATTCACCCAGGCACCAGCAGGTCCTGAAGCCGGATCAAAACGCCCGTAGATGCTCCGAGGATGGAAGTCTCCGTTCTCTGGATTAGCAAACATCGGATCAATACTCAGCGAATGCCTGTCCTCTCCCATCATTGTCACCCATTGCGGCATACGCTCATACTGCTGCCCATTCACACTCGCAATCTGCGCCGCATTTCGGATGTATAGGTCATTGTAATCCGCATGCAAAACCTGCCCCGTAGGAATCATGTAGCAATAGTTTCCAAAGCCCTCAGCTGTAATCACCGAATTACTGATGTAAACCTGACTTGCCTCTGTGACATTCACTCCATTGCTGGCATTCCCCCACAGTACGCACCCATCCAAATTGAAGCGTTGTCCCCGGCTAATATTGATGCCATGGCCTAGGCCATCCCGCACAAGAACACGTGTCAGATAAACCTCAGAGGCCTGACTACTGGACACCGCAACCTGCCCCATCCCCTGAAAATCCATGTCGCTCAAATAAATCCGCCGACACTGTTGCGGGATTTCCACACCCAAAGCAAAATCTGTCAGTTGCAAATGGGCAATCTCAAAATCGTGAACCGAATTGAACCCAATTGCAGAATCTGCCATTCCTTCCGCAGGTCTCAACACCGTCTTTGCCACAGGATTGGTGGTCCCCACAATACTCACCCTCCCCTCAGTTGACCCCGAATGCAAAGAGGCAATCATGATCTGCTGGTCCAATTCATATTCCCCAGTATCCACGAGAATACGATCTTCTGGTGTCAGCTGATATGTTTCCAAAACTGTCTGGATGGAATCCAGCGGACTTCCAGGTTGGTACCCATTATTGCCAGGAGTACCTACGGCCGTCGTATAGACATCGCCTTCCCGAGACGAATCGTTCACATAATACTGGATCGGGCGAGACCGATAGACAAATGTTGACTCCGTCTCCCCCTTAACCGTGGAATCCGCCATCAATTCCACTTTCCATTTCGAAACAGGAGATGGATCCCCAGCGCTCAGCCATTCATATCCCCTACCGCCTGCACCAGCAGTCGTTTCAATGATATTTGTCCAGGTTGCTCCTTTATCTGCGGAATACCAGAGTTGAACCTTGCTACTGTCGGAGATTCCGCGCACAAGCCAATGCAACACCTGCCCATCTGGAGCCACGCCTCCGTCGTTCAGAGATGCGGCAAACAATTCTGGTTTGCTTGCATCCGTCGCAGACGCCTGCACAGTCCCCCCGTATGCTCCAAGATTCACCCGAGAGCCATTGGGGATTGGTTCTTGCTCATAAGCAAACGAAGAAGGATTTCCTGCATCAATGGCCCATGAGGTCTGACTGGCTTTCACCCAGACCCCGTTTGACCAGCATCCGGCACGAGACTTCAGGTGATAATCTCCGCCCTTCAAATCCATAAATAGCGGATCCGTCGAGAATGAATGTTCTCCCCCTCCTTCATCCTGCCAGGAACGGACATTTTTATAGGACGATTTTGTAACTGTGTTCGTCCCAATGGGCCCATCCGTCCAGTACAGGTTGTAATCGCCCCTTGCAATGGCATTATTTCCAACCAAACGAACTCCGACTGCCCCACCATTCGTCGCTACCACAATCGAATTGGAAATAACAACAGAACTGTCTGAAGAAATGCCAGCGCTACCATTGTTCACCAAAGTGGATTGTGTGATTATTCGACTGCCGTTCTGACTGTCCACAAACTCAACGCCATTGGCCTTATTGCAAGCAAAGAGCGAATTCTCCATCAAAATGTTGGCCGCATTCTGTCCAAAAATTCCACTCCCGGCATGTTCCCGGCTATCCATCGCATGAATGACAATGTCCGACACATTTTTCATAGCGATACCATCTCGCATCCCCCTAAAGCTCAAATTGGCTAAATTGATGTAACGGACATTCTGCAACACGAAGCCGTCCGTTCCCTCATGGCCGGTAATCACACTGCCCCCCGCCTGCCAATTCGTACTGCCATAGATTTCCAGCGGGAAGCCAGGCAAACCGCTATTCGCATTGCCAATCGCCAGCACATTTGTTCCCAAGCTGTATGATCCTGTGTCGATAAAGACTCGATCTCCGCCCCCCACAGGATAGTGTGCAAACAAGTCAAGCACTGAAGCTAACGGATGCTCCGGATCTTGCCCAATGTCCGAATCATCTTGCCACTCCATCCCCACATTCCGACAATAGACATCTCCAACCTGTGAAGCATCATTGACATAGTAGTCGTATGACCGAGTCTTGACGGCTACGTAGGCATCGGATTCATCCGATTCACCCGTTGAGGCCACCACCCTCCATTTCATCGCAATTGTGAGCGGGAGCTCAGTGACATCCCATTCATATTCCCGAATTCCGATGGGAAGTCCAGAAACAATGTCGGTCCAATGCACACCGTAGTCCAATGTGTATTGCAACGTCACCGTCGCCCCCTCTGGCATCCCTCCATAGTTCCAGTACAGCAACGCATTCGTCGTAATCACGCAGGCCTCGTTAAAGCTCAGAGCCGTCACCCAAGGCTCATAATCCGGCGTCAGCGAAGCAAACTCTGTTCCTCCGAAAATTCCGATGTTGCAAATACTCCCATTAGGGTCCTCTTCATCCCCCACATCGAACGCAGGATCGCCCGCATCAACAAGCGGTGACAAAACCGAATCATACCGCCAATGTGATCCCTGAGGATCCCAATCGTTCGTCGAATAATATCCCATTGGACTCTTCAGATGAAAATCGCCACTTCCTTCCGGATCAACAAATGCCGGATCCATGGCAAAACTATGACGATCCCCTCTGATTGCAACACTCCATGGTGACAAGTCATCATACAAATCGCTCCCTCCAGCCTCATACCTTTGCTCTGCTAGGATGGCCCCATCGCGGCGTTGATAAACATTGTAGTCAGCATGAACCACATTCGTTATGACCGATTGGAATGCAAAATCATAGATTCGCCCATCTGCGTTGCGCGCCTGAAGCACACTGTTCGTCACATTTACAGCAGTCCCCTGAGAAGACCGAATTGCAGTCCAGCTCCCCCAGAGAATACTATTGAGCAAGGTCACATCAGAGGACTGGCCAACCACCATGGCCACGCCGCCTGTCGTGGACAGGTTCCGCCAGAGCAATGTTCTCGTCAGAAGTGTCCCTTCTGAACGATTCAACGACATTCCTCGCGCACGATTCAACTGAATTCGGACATCTTCGAGCTGGCAGTTGATGCACATCGTCATTGTCACGCCTTCTTGAGCATTTTCAATGACGAGATCTTTCAACCTCACGTTTTCGGCATACGCCAATTGGAAGACGCACTCATCCTCGTTCGCCCCGCGGAATACGGTCCGGGCAACCGGATTCGTACTCCCTTGGATGGTTACATATACATCATCGTGCCCACTATCGGTGCCGTCAATCGTGACAAGTGGAGACCCGCCAGTATACCGGCCGGAATCAACATAGACTACGTCAGATTCGGCAAGCTCATACATGTCCAAAAGCGCTTGCAGCGATGCCTTGGGGGTCGCTGGCGTCAACCCATCGTTTGCATCATTTCCTGCCTCCGTGCAATACACATCACCTTCGTCAAGCTGGTCATTCACGTAATACGCAATACTCCCTCCGTTGCGCAACACGAACGGATTCATTGTTGTGCCAACAATGGATGGATCTCGTTCGCTATAGAGCCGCCACAGCCCCAGAGCCGAAGCCCCATAAGCTGACGAATCCCAAAGATAGCTTTCTTCCGTTGCCGGCCACCCACATTCAACCGATTGCCATGTCACTCCGTTATCGGGGGAGTACTCAATGCAGACGGTGTCATTCGTCGCCGCTCCGCCAGCCTGCCAAGACAATTCCACCAGTCCTGCTGCACTGCCACCATCCACCAACACCACAGGGGTCAGCCATCCCGCCTCTGGCGTCTTCGAAGCATGAGCTGTCCCACCATACATCCCGATATTCACCCTCCGCCCATTCGGTGTGGGCTCATAAACCCAAGCCGTATCTCGCGGAACTCCTGCATCAATGAGCGGGGATGATCCCCTCGAATATGCCCAATTCATCCCCGTCCAATACCCCATCACGCTCTTCAGATGGAAGTCCGAAGCCCCAGCGTCAATAAAACCGGGCTCCTGCGCCAATGAATGGGTATCCTGTTTTTCCCCCACCGCCCACGCCGATACTCTCGTGTACAAAGTGGTGCGAGCCGCTGATTCCCGACCGCTTTGAATCCCTGCGGCGTTACCATCTTTCACATAAATGGCGTTATAATCAGATACAATCTGATGCTGGGACAGGTCTGCATGCATGTAATACGCAAAATCTCCTCGTCCAAGAGCCGAGATAACCGAATTCGTCACATACACATACCCACTGTTCAAATGCACCCCATATCGATTTGACCACAGAACGCTGTTCTCGACATAAAGGTTGTGGAACATCGTACCAGAGGCGGTAAAATCAATGGCTGAGTCTTTCATGCCCACGATAGAGGAATGTGTCACCCACAGGTTGGATGACGAAGACGCCAGTAGGCCAATCTGGGCACTGGATGCCTGAATACCATCCAAGTCGATAAAGTAACTTGATGCTGCACTCACACTATTGCTTCCACCAATCATCTGAATATTGCTTAGACGAATTCCGTATGCGTCGCGGAAGGTCACCATCGGTCGGTCATTCAACGGATTGATGAAAATGGTTTTGGACGCGAAATCGTTGGTCTGACCTTGAATTCGAACATACCCCCCCTCATTCCTAGAAAGTTTTCCCGAATCCAATTCATCAAATTGAATCGTGTCCTCCGTCTGGTAACGGCCCCCGTCGACATAGATAACATCTCCCGCACTAAGGTGATATGTTGACACGACATCCGCCAGCCAACGCATCGGCGTCGCAGGAGACAACCCGTCATTTTCTGACCGCCCCAATGCTGTGCAATAATCGCCATCATCCAAGGTATCATCATTCACATAGAACGCTATTCCTGTATTGTGAACGACAAAGGGCAGCTTAGATTCCACAGTCGGATATTTGTTCCCTTCATCCACGATTCGCCAGCGATACAGCGGCCCGGAAGCAAATGTCGTACTATTCCATAATACCTCGCCAATCGAAGCCCCGATGTCACGCCCGATCGTGGTCCAACTTTCCCCATTATCCGCAGAGACATCGATCCGTACCATCGAATTGGAACTTGTTCCAATCGCATTCCATGTCAGGCTCACACGCCCCGCAGCTAAACCGCCGCGATTGTAGGACAGTAACACATAATGACCTGCTGTTCCAGACTTGGATGCCTGACTTGTCTCTCCATATAGACCGATATTCCTTCGTCCGCCGTTGGGGCTGGGCTCATCCCCTACAGATTCTTCAGATGCACCCGCATCGATTAAGGGGGAATCCTCGCTGTCTTTCACCCATTTCTTCGTCTTCTGATTATAATGCCCGGCCGTGCTCTTCAAATGGAAATCTCTCCCGTCGACATCCACAAAGAGAGGGTCGCCTTCATAGGAATGCGTGTCGTTTTCACTTTCGGTCGCCCACGCTCCAACAGTATCATATATATCTGGCACTGGTGATATGGTCGTCTCATAGACTCGCCGCAAAACTCTGTCCCCTTCATCCAACATAAAGCAATTGAAATCGGAGACAAAATGTGTCTGTCTCGCCACATTGTATACATAGCCACCAGGTTCGATAGAGTATATGTTATGATATGCATAAACCATACGTTCGCCAGAGACCGCCAAGTCGGCCTGTCTGATGTTCCAGAACAGACAATGCAAAACTCTTGGATCGATGGCATTCGTATCACTAGCTCGTGCGGTCGAGATGGAAGTCCCCACATCCGCACCGAAAACAACAGAATGCTCAACACTAACTCGACTCCCCGACGAAAGCGTAAAACCAGTTCCGACATTTTCAGCAACATTCCCGATCAGACGCACTCCATAACTATCTTGGACTGAAAAAGCCGTCTCACTTGCATTGGATACGCAAAGATTGCGAACCTCTAATCCAATCCCATAGGAAATCTCAATGCCATTTGGATTTCCCCGCCGATCGAGAATCGCCCCGCCAAACAAGGTGTTCGTTGGCCCTTGAATGACAACTGGAGCAACCTCTTCATCCCCAGCCGTATCAGCCTGCGTAATCTGCCATGGTGTGGAACCTGACTGATAGACACCCACGTCCACATAGATCGTGTCCCCTGCATCCAGGTCATACGTCTTCAGCAACGTATTCAAATTCAACATCGGAGTCGCGGGAGTCAGACCATCCGCAGAATCTTTCCCTGCTTGAGTGCAATATTGATCTCCTGTTCGTGACGAATCGTTAATATAGAACTTGAACGTATCACCTTCATTTCGAACGGAAAATCGGCTTGCTGTTTCCACCACGGTTCCATCCGTTGCAGTTAACCGTAACTGTCCTTGAACCGAAGGGGACAACGATGTCGTATTCCACAACCATCTACCAGCAGAAACCGCAACATTCGTCGCCAACGTCTGCCATGCGGAACCATTCCAATACTCGATCTTCAAGGTCTGATTAGTGACCGAACCACGCGCCAACCAGGTGATGGGGAACGCATCCCCACTTGCCCTGCCGCCATCGTTCAAGGAAATCAAAATCAAAGCTCCTGCGTCTGGCGTCTTGGAAGCTTCATCCGTACCTCCATAACGCCCCAAATTGATGCGCCCGCCATTTGGAGATTGTTCTTCCCCCACATCCGCCAAAGGATCGCCGGCATCCAGCAGGTCAGATGATACACTATCCTTGACAAACCCCTTTGCCGTCCAATGGCCTGCTTTGCTTTGCAAATGGTAATCCCTGGCCGAAACAAACTGAGGAGCATGTGAAAGCGAAGCGGATTCTTGACCATATTCATTGAACCACGCATTTACAGATCCAAGTTCCTTCCCCATAGCATTTGTCGTGAGCAAGCCAACTAACCCCCCATCTTCAGTATGAAGATTATTATAGTTTCCAAAAAACTTTGCCGACCCATTGTAAATGGGCACACGAAGCCCCTTCGCGCTCAAAATCGAATTGCTAACCGAAATAAAGGAGCCATTTCGATTCGTGTTTGCACTTCCTATGAGTTGGGCATTTGCAGTGATTGCTCCCTGCCCATTCTCAACAATTGTACTGTTTTCAATGAATATATCATAGGAGGCTTCACTGAAAATCCCGTTCGTCAGGGCATTGACAAAAAGACTGTGCCGTGCAAACACATTGGAACATACGCTAAGAGTCATTCCATTCCATCGTGCGTTCAGAACATCCACGCCATCCAGAGCAATATCTTCCGCATGGGCCATCGAGACTCCTACGGCCACAGGCCGTATCTCAACATCACGGATGGATATGCCTTTCGCGTTGTTGAGTGAAAAGCCATAATTAGTGAAAACAGTGTTGGCATGAGGTGCCCCTTGCAGGACTAGAGGCTGGCCGAACGTTCCATGGTCGCGATAATCAATGGTAATTGCCGAAGACAAAGAATACGTTCCACAATCCACATAAACTACATCTCCTGCTCCCAAAGAACAGTTTTCAAGCAATGAATGCAGGGTTGCCTTCGGCTTGTCGGGCGAATATCCAGTATTGCTGTCGTCCCCAACAGCACGGCACCAGACATCTCCGGATCTTTGTTGATCATTCACATAGTAAGGAAGAGCCTGATTATGAATGACAAAATCACGGGCTGAAGAGGCTAATACAGAACCAGCAGACCGCAATTGCCAACGAGCACTCGGACAGGATGGAACAAGCGTGGAATTCCATTCAAACGTCTCGGCTGACGCCTTTGATGTCCCCACTTTCAACCAGCCCACGCCACTATTGGTTGAAATAAAGATGTCCAGGCTATCGTTCTCTGCCCCGCCCTGCTTCTTCCAATTCAATGCGACCATTCCTTCAGCCAAGCCGCCATCGCTATAACTGGAAAGGACGCAAGACAGAGTGGTCGGCGGCATACTAGCCTCGCCCCCTTCCCCATACCAGCCTATATTGCGCCCTCCCTGACCTGTCCGCACGAGGGGTGACAGTATATCATCTGTTTTGACCATGGCTCCCGACACAGGATCGTAGCGCCCCCCCGGGCTCAACGGGTGGAAATCCCGTTTCTCCACGTCAGCCAACAAAATGGGACTTGATATCGAATGCCGGTCCTGCCCAGAATCAGTTCTCCACGCGGCAATATCCCCATATGCCCGGGTCTGAAGTCCAAATGGGACTTCTTCCTGCTTGGTCCATTCAGCCAGTTTGATTCCTGGGTGCCCAAGTTCATAGGCGTTGAAATCTCCGTTAATGATCTCTTCACTTGCTTTGAAGACAACATCCCTGCTGCCGTTTGCTTGGAAAGCACTGTTGGTAATATACAGCTTTCCAGATGTCACTTCCACAAACGTCGATGTATTAATGGGAAGAAGGTGATTGGCCTCATTCATCCCGTAAGAAATCATAACTCCCCCAAACCACGAATTCGTATGCGGAAACTCCGATTGGGGACTTCTGATGGGGGCAATATATAGGCCATTGTCGGCAAACTCCACGGCAGCGCATTCCTCAAACACATTATCGCCTGAGTGGACATCCAATTCAAACGCATTGCCACGTGCCCTGTCACTGAGAAGTCGATAGAATTTATTGAAAGATGATTGTTGCAAGGACAATCCAGAACGCCCTCCCTTTAATGTCAGGTTGCGGATTTCCAAGGACTCCGCACCAGAAAGGACAAGTACGGCATTCGATGAGACAGCGTTGCTGAACACAGTCCCCCCCGCAAGGTAATTCGGGCTTCCCTGAATCACCAGCATATTCGTTGTCGCTACGATCCGGGGCACAAGTGTCAACGGCCCCTGCCGGACATATAGCCCTGTATCAACATACACCGTATCCCCCGCTGCCAAACCATAGCGGCCGAACAGACGTTCCAAGGAATCCATCGGGGTTGCCGGGGACAATCCATCATTCGAGGCCTTTCCCGCTGCCGTGCAGTAGACATCCCCATTCGTGCTACCATCATTAATATAATAGGCCAATGCGGCATTTCGCACCGAGAATAAAGTCTCGGTCTGCCCGACCACTTTCCCATCCGTGGTCTCGACGCGCCAGACGCCCATGGCAGTACTCGTCGTGTTCGTCGTATTCCACGGCAATCCTTCAGCACCTTGATTGAGATAAATGTTGCTAGCAATCTTGTTCGTCCAAGTCGCCCCGCCATCGCCACTGAACAACACGTTCACTCTTGTGGTATCCTGAATACCGTTCCATCCCCAGTATAGTTTCACAGTCCCACTCATCGTTCCCCCGTCCGACATGGTCAGTGGAATGATTCGCGCTTTTCCCGTACTCTTGGAAGCTTCAGACGTATTGCCGTATGGCCCGATATTCGCCCGTCCCCCATTATTCGCGGGTTCTAATGAATAATCGCCAACCCCAAGATCAATAAGAGCAGAAGATTCCTCATCTTTGACCCATTCCCGCTTGCTCGGATCATATCGTCCGGCTGTACTCAGCAAGTGATAATCGCCATGGGCCACATCCGCCATCCGTGGCTCATAGCCACAGCTCCTCATATCATTCGTTCCCTTCCGGCTCGTTTGCCAGTCAAACAGAAAACGATCCGTTGCCCCATTCTGATGTCGGGCAATCACTGCACCGTTCTGTGCTCGGATGGTGTTATAATCCGTCGAAAATCTTGACGTAGATGAATCTATCACATACACGACATTCCCTTGACCACTGGCTTCAAGAATCGAATTGCTCACGGACAGATCGCCGCCATAGACACGGAAGTGATTCCCCACAGAGTCTTGGACCAAAACATGGTTGACATTGACGACAGCTCCAGTACCGGCCACGACACCGTATGTCCTCACGTCTTCAAGCACACTATGGGATAGCTTAACCTCAGCTCCAGTCCCCGCAGACAACGCATTGGTCACAAAATATCCGAAACGAGTCCTCTTCAGCTCAATCCCGGTGGCTTGTGTGGCCGACACCCCGCTCCAGGCATTCGAAAACATCAAGGAGTCGAGCACAATATTCTTTGCTCCATCCAAGGAAAGCACCTGCGATCCGGTGCGCCGCGCATCCAACTCCAAGACAACCGCGTCAAACGGACGATTCGTCACCCCCACAATGGTCACAGGTTGTTCCAATGCCCCGGACTGCTTATAGCCCAGCACCATCTCATCGGATTCTGTATAAACGCCACAATCCACAAAAATAGTATCCCCTGCTTCCAGATCATACCTCTCCAGGGCGAGCTTCAAGGAACTAAGCGGCGCACCTTTTTTCGCCTCCCAATTGTCAGCTTTTCCGGGGACAGTCACATAGACTGCCGCATTCGTATCTACTGCGGTCGAAGCCACAAAAATCTTCAAGGGTTTGTTGCGAATTGCAAAGAACACGCCATTATCGGACGCACACGACTCATCTGTTTCACATACGACACGCCACAGCGCAGCAGGCGTATCAGCAATCCCTGTCGTATTCCATGATGCCATCCCACTTTTCGCTGCCAATTTCCGAACGGCCGTTTTCCAGTGCTTTCCACCGTCGACCGAATAGTCAACCCGAACGGTATCATTCGACATGGCCTTGCTCGCCCCCCAGCGTAAAGGAACCGTTCCCGATTTGACTTCACCTGCATCACGGAAACTCCATGCGGTCAAGCGTTTCCCATCCTGAGGCAGACTGGCCGTCGGTGTTCCACCCCATTTCCCGATGTTCTCGCCATCCGCCCCCGCACAGAGCAAGGGAGAAGAAGCCTCATCTGTTGTCCTCCCCCCATTATCCAAATAACGTCCCAACGTCCGTTCCGTCATCAAATGATAGTCATAATGGTCCGGATCCGCCATCATCGGATCACCTGGAATACTATCCAAATCTTGCCCAGACTTTTGTTGCCAGGCATACAAAGTATCCCCTGCCCCGCTCCCATCCACATATCGAACAAATGTAGCATCCCCTCCAGCGTATACTCCATTGTGATTTGCGGTCAATGCATGGTTTGTAGGTACCGCATACAGAACACTCCCCAACGCATGGGCCCCCAAGATGGAGTTTTCCAGCTTTACATCAGCCTGGGCAACAGCAGAAATTCCTGTTGCATTATTCCAAAACACGCAATGATCTACCCACGTTCCTGAACTATCGGCAGCAACGCCAAGCCCAATCCCATTCCCCGCAAACGAAGAATGTTCGATGGAAACATTTTCTGTTAATCTCCCCAGTGAAATACCAATCCCGCCCTGGCTTCGAACGTTGAATCCTGAAATACTGATATTCACCGCATTAGAAACATTCACTGCCGTCTGGAAATTGGTAAATGTCAGATTCTGAACAATCAGATTGGAGACCAATCCTGGGATGGACATCCCCAAAGAACGACGAGATTGCGCATCCCCGATGACGGTTCCGCCTGCATAATAATTGGTACTTCCTAACACTCGCACAAATGGATCAGGACTATTTGTATTAATCGCAAATTTTTTAAATGTTATGGGACGAGTGTCCGCATAGGTTCCTGTATCCACATATACCACGTCCCCTTGGGCCAAATCATAATTGGCAAGAATATTTTGCAAGGAATCCATCGGCTCTCCGGGGCTTAAGCCCCGGCCATTTCCAGCGGCCCCCACTCCCGTACAATACACATCTCCGACTGTCGATGCATCGTTCACATAAAATGAAAAAGCACCATCACGATAGGTCAATGGTTTTTCTGTCTGGGAAACCACGGAACTATCCGAATCTAAGCGCAACCGCAGGAGCGCATTCAAACTGGAATGATTTTCTACGGTTGTTTTCTGATAAAAATATGATTCATCCGCAACAGATATGCCTGTGGACAAGGATTCCCATGTTGAGCCACCATCGCGACTGAGCTCCAACGTCAATGTCGAACCGGCCGGGAGATTTCCTGCAGTCCAGCGAATCACCGTCCCTGATTGTGCATTCAACGTGCCGCCCTCGTTATAGCTCATCATCTGAAGCCAAGCATCCTTCCGACTCTTGCTCGCCTGCTTTGTGTTCGCATACAGCCCAACATTTGCACGGCCTCCATTGGGAGTGGGCTCGTTCGCATAACTTGCGGAAGGAGAACCAAAATCAATTGCCGGAGAATGTGTCGCATCCTTTACCCAGTTTGTCTTTCCTCCGCTCACCTCATAATGTCCCGTCACGCTCTTAAGATGGAAATTCCCATTTGCTGCATCCACAAACAAAGGATCGGCAGCCAAGCAGTGCTGCCAATCAGATTGAGCGGCTTGCAATTCTTCAAGAGTTGCAATGGATGCATTGTATGATGTAACATGGAGAAGATTATAGTCACCTGTGGGGTACGTAGCTCCGCTAAAAAGGCGGCATGAACCATCGTCACCGAGAATAGAGCTAACCACTTGGACCCCATTATATGCTCCTTGAAAACCTGTCTGATTATTCCACATTACACAATTTGAAAGAGTAATCTCTTTGGTATTGGAGGAATAGACATTTAGGCCGATTCGATTATCGTGAATAAGCGTATGTGACAGATTGAAGTTCGAAGAGGGAATGTAATCAAAAAACACCCCTGTGTTGTTCGAAACTATTTCCACATTCTCAAACTCTACGTTTGCCGTACCCAAAATTTCAACCCCATTTTTCCCCCCTTTCACGACAAAATCTCGAAAACCCCAATTGGCAGTATTGTCCAAGCGTATGACATCCCAGGAGGCATTCCCCCGATTAAGAACTGTTCCAGGGCCAGTCCCCCGAAGCACAACCGGCATCCCTTGCACTCCACAATCTGAAAAGTCAATGGTTACAGGGGACTCTTCGTCGTAAAGTCCCGTATCCACGAATATTTGATCCCCGGCATAAAGAGCGTATGTATCCAACACCGCTTGGAGAGTCCTTTTCGGCGTCGCAGGCGTCAATCCATTCTGCCCATCATCTCCTTCATGAGTGCAAAACTGATCGCCTGTTCTATCATTGTCATTCACATAAAACGAAAACCCCTTTCCTAGCGATGAGCGAGCAGAAATAATACGCTCCGAATCGGAAAAGACACTGTTATCGCTTGTGCACACTCGCCAGCTACACTGCGGACTGGATTGGGAATCTGTCACAGTCCACTTGTAAGCACGGTTGGTTACGGGCACTGTCGCCAGTGTTGTCCAGTTAGCACTTGAATTTGTGCGAATCTGCACTTGAACCTTGTCAGTTGCCGCAAAATTCCCGGCATTCCAACGTAAGTTTGCCTGTCCAACGACAATCCCTCCATCATTACATGACTGCACCTGCAACCACTTCTGCCCCGCCGGACGGCTCTTGCTCGCCCAGGGAGTTCCCCCAAAGGCACCCAGATTTCTCCGCCCCCCATTGGGGCTCGGTTCATTTCCTACCAATGAATCCCCAGCATCAATGGCCGCACTATATCCGAGAGAGGAATCCACCACCCATGCCCGCCCCGTGACCACGCCATATCCTGTGGTATATTCAACAAAATGTCCCGAAGGGCTCGACAGATGGAAATCAAGGTTGTCCACATCGACAAATTCTGGATTTCCCCACACACTGTCCGTAAAGTTCGTATAGATGGTTTGGAAGTCTTCTAAGCCTCTGGCTATTGCTCCTATTCCTTGTTTCCCATAAAAAAGGTTATAACACCCTGAAACCTTGCTGGCAGTCAAACCTGAAAACACAGGACCTTCCAAAGAGGCCAAAATGCAGTGGTCAAAGTGTGCGCGCATGTCACGCTGCCCCGTATCTCCCGTTTTCGAAACAATCGTGCAATTCGTAAAAGAAAAAGCGTTATTTAAAAGGGTGTAGCGTTCTGAGATTGCTTGCTGTCCATAAAGCACGCAATTCTTGAAGGAGGAACCAGCCCTGGCATTATAATGTTCCAATGCATGGCCATTCGGAGAAATGATGCGAACATTAGACAACGTCATCAATGCATGATAGTTGGCAAATGCCGAACCTGACTCGGCGTAAAACACAAGATTGGACATATCGACAGAAACGGCAGAGCCATTCAGTTGAAACGATCCGACTAGGCATGTTCCATTGGTACTGCCCACCAAAGTTACTGTTCCCCCTCCCGTAGATTTAATGACGACAGATTGCAGATATTCTCCGGTATCGATATAGACAACATCGTCCTTGGCCCAGCTTGCAGTCAGATCCGCCAGCGATGCTTTTGGAGAAGCAGGGGTCAGACCATCATTCTGAGAATTACCTGTCGCGGTGCAATAGACATCATAATCCCGGCTGGAGTCATTCACGTAGTACACCGTAGCGGAGGAATTCAAAACCGACGCCAGTACCCAAACCCCGGCAAAAATCATCATTTGAAGCTGTTTCGTCATGGCGAATCCTCGTTTCTCTCCCGGCCTGACGGGCCTCGGAAGGAGCGCTCTCATGCGCACGTGCGCAATCTTATCTATGGGGCACCCCCTCTTTCAAGCACAATCAACACCCTCAATTACATACATACATACATGCTTGCATCTCTGTTTTTCATGATTTGATAAATTTGAATGAAATATGATTTAACAATTATTTGCCACATACACCACTATACGCTTCTTATCTCATTGCCTCCAATGGGGGGTGCCGTACATGGTTCCGGAACCACAGAAAGTCATCTGCGGAATGGTTCTGGCAAAACAGACTACTTCACGTCGAGAGGAGTTAGCGATGATGGTGTGTTGCAATAAATTGGCCGAGAAGTGGATAGGGCTGCACATAGAAGGACAAAAAGGAGGGCCGTAGCAAACTGCTACACCCATGCCTCGCGAGGAACCACTTGGTGCCTTGCAAGTCCTACTGATTCTGCAGAAAGAGGATATTGGGGGAGCTGGGGAGGCGCACCATGGAATAATGGAGCGCAGAAAGGAAGTCTATGACAGTCTGCCGCCCTGTTTCTACAATGAGGACTGGGTGGTCACGGAGGAGGAGGGCGCGCATGCCTTGTAGGACAGGAAATTCGTGGTTTTCGGCGTCGATCTTGATCAGGGCGATGCGGGAGGGGAAGGTGAATGAATCCAGCGAGAGGGAGAGAACGGAGGTGTCAGCCGTGTTGGACGGGGTGAGCTCAGCCTCGTAGTAGTTCGCCAGGCCGGTAGAGAATTTTGGAACATCCATGCCGCAAAGAACGGTCTTGTCGGAGACGGCAGCGTTGAACAGACTGACATTGTCATGCGCGAAATAGCGGGCATTCGAGGCGAGCAAGGCAAATGTGGTGGGAATGGGCTCAAAAGCGATGACACGCCCCGTCGGGCCGACCAATTCGGACATTCGTTTTGTGTAGTGCCCGATGTTGGCACCGATGTCAATGGCCCAGTCACCGGGGTGAAGCCAATCCGCAAGCCGATCGTATTCGGGTTCAGACGTCCGAAATGTGTTGTTGCGGATTTGCCGGGCATAGCGTCGGCGGCGCATGTTCCATTGCCAGTCGGCAGGAAGATGGGCGGCAAGTCGTTTGAGCAGGTCCATGGGTACAGTCTCTGGTGTGGTGAGTCGACGGAAGAAAAGGAAAAGAAAGCTACTTCTGGGATGCGAGCACCCGTTCGGCGAAAGCCTGCATGGCCTCGGGGGGCCAGACGGGCGGGTCAAAGCAACGGTCGTTGATGGCGCGGATGGCATCCTGAATCCGCATTGCAACGGGCGGATTGTTGCCGGTCAGGCGCAGAATGACCTTCGGGTGGGTGAAGACGGCAAAGGCGCGGACCTGGTCGTCGGGGAGTCCGCCTGGGAACAGTGAAATGAACATCCGGCGCTGGCGTTGCACCTGAATGACGGGCGACTTCACGGGCCGCGACTTCCGGTGTGGTGCAGACTGGGTCCACTGATGATCTTTCGTATCGCCGGTCAGTGTCCCACCCCAATATTTCGATTCCAAGACATAGATGCCTGATGGGGCGAGCACCAGATGGTCGATCTGAAAACGCTCATGGGCGATGCGGAGGTCGAGGTCGTTCAGAATCAGATGGTCGTCCGCCAGCTGCTCGGCAAGGCGTTCGGCAAGCCGATGCTCGCCCCGCTGCCCGCCTTCGAGGTTGTGCGCCTCCTCTGCAATCTCGCGCAGGCGCCAGCGGTATCCCACTCCCAACGCCACCAACAGGACCGATGAAATACCACGGGCCAGCCAGTTCGGAGCGGCGGCACCCGTCCAATTTCCCGAGCGGACACATGTCACCAGCGCCGGAATCAGCAATGCGGCCACGCCCAGCGCCACCAGCCCCCAGACGATGAACGTCCCCACCCCAGAATGCCGCAACTCATCCTCCAGTTCACGCTGACGGCGGCCCAGCGATGTTTCCGACCTCAGTATTTTTGCCATGCCATCCCCTCTTCGGAGATCCGCCCCCTCTTTCGTCTTCCTACTTTTCCTGTTGCTCGTTCAGCCCGTTGGCCAGCTTCTCCACCTCGGAGTTCGAGAGAATCGGCTTTTCGAAGCAGAAATCATTGATGAAATTAACCAAATCGTCGTTTTTCAGCACACGGTAGCGGTCCTTCGTGTTCTGCACATGCAATTCCACGTCAGGATTCGACATCGCGACGACCGGGAAGACGCGCTCCCAGATCAGATTCGTGCCCTTGAGCCAGTTGCAGAGCAGGCGGCGGCTGCGCAACGCCAGCCCGACGGGATTCCGCGCGGGACGGAGCTTGCCATCGGCCCCGCGAATCTTCCACACATGGGCCTGACGGGCGGTATCGCCATAGACCGCACCGCCCCAGCAGATGTTCTTGATCACGAAAATGCCGGAGGGGGCCACCACCAGATGGTCGATCCAGCACTTTTCGCGCCCGACCTTCAGCCGGATGTCGTTCAGCACATAGTGGTCGTTTGCCAGCTTCTCATCCAGCAAGGCCGCCAGTTTCTTCTTATGCTCCAGCAGGGCCTCCGTATCGGCAGTCTCTTCCGACGTCTCGCCCTGGCGGACGGCATGTCCAATCGCGACAAAGCCTAGAAAAGCGCCAAGCACCAGCACGGACCAGCCATGGCCCATCGCATAACGCCACACCAGTCCCAACACGATGCAAATCACGGCCACCGACGACTCGATGATGCGCATCCGCTTGAGGAACTTCATTTCCTTCAGCATCTCGTCGCGCCGGCGGGTCAGGTTCTGTTCGCTTGTCAACGTCCGTGCCATCTTGCTACCTCCGTTTCCGTTTTCCGGTCCAAGCCCCTACTCCGCGGCATCCGCCGAGGGGTCGGCTGTCGGTTCCGATTCCGGTTCCGCCACGGCAGGCTCCACCGAGCTGATGGTCTCCGCGAAAGCCACCCGCTCCTTGCGGTCGGTAATGCGGATTTTCACCTGTTCGCCGACCTTGGTCGCGCCTTTCACGAAAATCACCAGGCCCTTTTCGCGCGCGACGCCTTCTTCCGTCGGGTTTTTCCGCGACGGCTCTTCGATGGTGACATCCAGGATTGCGCCAGGAATCACATGCGCCGTCTCATCGACCGGGGCGGGCTTCGCCGCAGGCACTGGCCCGGTCACGGGCGCTTTCGCCGGGGCGACTGCGGGGGTGGCCGCAGGAGCGGCAATCGGCCGCACTTCGGGTTTATCCTCCTCCACCACCACGTACGGCAACGGGCCAGTCCCCGCCGGCTTGCCGCTCAGCGCCGCAAACGCCATCCGCTCGCGACGGTCCGTGATCCGAACATTCACGCGGTCGCCGACCTTCGTGGCCCCCTCCACGAAAACGACCAGTCCGCGGACACGGGCCACGCCTTCGGTCAGCGGATTCTTGCTTGACGGTTCGGTGATAATCACATCAAATTCTGCCCCCGGCACCACGAAAGCCGTGTCCTCGCCCGCGGCCGGCACATACGCCGCCGAACGACGCGGCCTCGGCGCAGGCTGCGCATAGGTCAGCGGCTCCTTGCCCGCCGCCTTTCCGCTCGGCACCGCAAACGCCATCCGCTCGCGGCGGTCCGTCACGCGGATATTCACGCGCTCGCCGATGGTCGCCGCGCCGTCCACGAAAATCACCAGTCCGCGAACCCGGGCCACGCCTTCGGTGTCGGGCTTCTTGCTCGACGCCTCGGTGATCACCACGTCAAACTCGGCGCCGGGCACCACAAACGCGGTCTCATCGCCCGCGCGCGGCACAAAGCTACGCGATTTCCGGGGGGCCTCCGCCGCATAGGGCAGCGGGTCGGTCCCGGCCGGATCACCGGTCAGTTCCGCAAAAGCCATCCGCTCGCGACGTTCGCGAATGCGCACATTTACGCGCTTGCCCAACTCCGTCTCCCCATCCACGAACACCACCAGGCCCGCAACCTTCGCCACGCCCTCGGTTTCCGGATTCTTGCTCGACGCCTCGGAAATCACGACATCCAGCACCGCGCCATCCACGACAAACGCCGACGGATCGTCCGCCGCCGGCACGAATGGCTCGCGGCGGGGCTTCGGCGGCAGCGTCACTTCGGCCACCACGTGCACCAAGCTGGCGTTCACCACCCGTTCCTGGACGCGGGTCACGTCCACCACACAGGTCTGTCCCCGGCGCGCGCCATCGATGAACGTGGTCCTGCCACCGATCCGCGCAATCCCGCTCGCGCGGTCATCCGACTCGTCATCCACGAACACCCGATAGCGGTAGCCGACCTGCGGCGTCACCCGCACCGCCGGGTCCGTCGCGTCGATAATCGCCCCCGTATTCACCAGCGCGGCCCCTTCCCCGTACTGCTGCGTCACCCGCGCCGTGTCCGGACGCCGCACCGCGGTGAACACCACCGCCACCAGCGCCATTCCCAGCGCCACGATCGCCAACAACGCCACCGCGCGCCATTTCGCGCTCACCGACCCGACATCCTGCTCGCTCATGCCTACCTCTTTCTTTTGATGGAAAATGCCCCCTCTCCCCCCGCCAACATACTCCCCTTCCCCCCTCCCCTCAACCTCTTTCCCCCCGTCCCGAAAAAACGCTTTACCCATCGCCCGCCCTATTTGGCTTTCTTCCCCCCTCGCCGCTCTGCTACTCTCGCGTTGGCCTTCCACGCGCGCCTGCCATGACCACCCCATCCCTTCCAGCCCTCTTCCTCGCCTACCTCAAAATCGGCTGCACCGCCTTTGGCGGCGGCATCGCCGCGCTTCCCGTCTTCCGCACCGAACTCGCCACCCGCCGCGCATGGCTCCCCGAGGCCACGGTCGACGACCTCTTTGCCGCCGCCCAGGCCATTCCCGGCGTCATTCTTGTCAACACCGCCGTCCTCACGGCCCTTCCCCTCCGCCGCCGGACAGGCGCGGTTCTGGCCGCACTGGCCGTCGTTCTGCCCGCATTCCTCGTCATCCTACTTTTTGGCACCTGGCTGCTCGCCCATCGCGACGCCCCGTGGCTGGCGGCCATCTGGCGCGGACTCCGCCCGGCCGTCATCGGCCTGCTCCTCGCCACCGCCGTACGCCTGCTCCGCGCCCACGTCCGGTCCCTCCCCAACGCCCTGACCGCCCTCGCCGCCTGCCTCTTCCTTATAATATATCCCTCCCCCCTGCCCGCCCTCCTGGCCGCGATCCTGATTCCACCGCTCCTCCGCCGACTCCCCCGCCGTCCGCCGCCCGCCAAGCCGGACGCCCCCCCATCAGCCCCCACTCCACCGCCGTCCGCCCCATGACCGTCCTCCTGCTCTTCCTCACCTTCTTCAAGATCAGCCTCTTCAGCCTGGGCGGAGGCTACAACATGATTCCCATGATGCAGCACGAGCTCGAAGCC
>JAEEGL010778850.1_pt1 | contig 33194 bp, 23 predicted proteins | sample 9134231 | NCBI WGS metagenome assembly JAEEGL01 (sample SAMN16246548, study PRJNA631951) | gut metagenome | biome: gut microbiome; feature: rumen; material: fiber-attached | host: Bos | place: Iran: Karaj | collected 2018-10 | reverse complement strand
AAGTTCTTCCTCATTAGTATAACAAACGCCATAAATACGTTGTAACATCTTGTTTTTGGCGTCTCCTTTCCAATATGCACCACTAAACTTAATTAATTTAAAGTATTTAATTTCTTTAACTGTTTCAACATGTGGTCCACGACAAAGATCCGTAAAATCACCTTGAGTATAGCAAGAAATAATAGCATCATCTTCCATATTATTAATTAAATCTATTTTATATGGATCATCTTTAAACATTTCTAAAGCTTCTTCTCTAGTTAGTTCATGTCTTACTATTCTCTTTCCATCTTTAGAGATTTTTTTCATCTCTTTTTCAAGACGCTCTAATATTTCATCAGTTATTTTTTCTTCTCCTAAATCAATATCATAGTAAAAACCATCTTCAATAACTGGTCCAACCCAAAATTTAGCTTCTGGATATAAATGCTTAACTGCTTGTGCAAGTAAGTGTGCACAACTATGATTTAACTTGTTTAAATCTTGATCTTCTTTAAAATTTACCATATTCTCTCTTCCTCTCTTTTTAAAATAAAAAAACCACAAAATTGCAAGGAGCAATTCTGCGGTACCATCCTTTATTTTACTTAATTTAGATAACGGCTTTATATACCGGGTATTATTATACCTCTCAAGAAATAGTAATTATTAAGTCTTCTATTAGTTTCCACCAACCACTAACTCTCTTTAAGTAAGTCTCTTAATAATCGTGTTTTCTCTCATCGAACTAACTAAATAATAAAACTTTAGACAGTTTTTGTCAACATTTCCCTTTATTTAATTGTCTTTCTTAACGTCATAATATCTTTTTGGAATTCTGCTTTTGCTTTATCAACATCTATCTTATCTCCAAGATTTAAATGCTCTATAGCATTAACAAAGTCAGCTCCAATATCTTTTCCTTTAATTCCCATTTCTCTAGGTTGATCAAAGAAAATATCATTATCATCCATTCTCTTAGCTTCTCTTACAAAATGTTCACTACAAGTCTCTCCATATCCTGAGCCCCAACCATTCTTAACATCTAAAGATTCTAAAACTCTAAATAATAATCTTCTTAAGAACTCGACATAACATAATGATTTATACAATGAAGCTTTATTAAATGTTTCATCACTATTCTTAATATTAACATCTATATCTATTATTTCATCGTCTTCTTTAGATATTTCAAAAGTATTAACTTCTACAATATAACCAGCTTGCTCAAAAGCATTTACTAAAGCTGAAATTATTAATGCTCTATTTAATACTTGTTCTTTAGTTGTCCCCCAGAAATAAGATAAAGCAATATTAACTCTAATAAACTTAGGCGTATATGTACTTCTAGATATCCTATAGCATAATGGATCTCCTGCAGCAAATGAAGGAATATCTACATATCCTCCACCAGGAGATTTAATAATTTCGTGTTCTTGAACATATCCCATTGCATCATCGTTTAATCTATCACTAAGTCTTAAAAATTCTCTATAACCACTTCTAGGTGGACTTTCTAATTCTTCTAATGCATCATCATAAGGAATACCCGCAAATTCTTCATCATTTTCAATACTATGTAAGGTTCTAAATACTCTTCTATTTGTTTTAGGATTACTAGACAAATAAGAATATAAATCATGTAAACTATTAAACTTTGCACGATACCTAGTATATGTATCATCATCAACTTGAATTCTATCAGGTTCTAAAATATTAAAAGGAAATCTTTCTTGATTATGTGGATATTCTTTCACGCGATCATCCACCTCCTCTGCTTTTTCTACTAACTCTTCTTCATCAAATGGATCATTATAGAAAAATAATCTTTTAATTTTGTTTTTAATACTTAAAAGAATTTTTTTAAATTCTGAATAATAGTCCATAAACTATCTCTTTCTAGCTAAAGTTCTATTTCTTTCTAGAGCTTTTTCTGCTTCATAAACAAACGCTTTTGCAATTGCTAAATTATTTAAAGCGGATAATGGCGTTCTATTTAGTTTTTGATATTCATCATCACCTACTACAGAAAAATCATATTTTGCTTTAATACTATTAATCAAGAAAGCCAAATAATCATGTTCTTTAGTTTGAACGAATATACCTCTCATTATCATACCAACTGACATAGAGTTTTCTTTAATACACTCAACAATTGTTGAAGCATCACCAGTTGTAACGTTTCCTTCTGATGCATCCATACCACTATTTAATGCCCAAGTATTACATTGTTCTCTAAAGAAATTGAAAAAATCAAACCAATCAGTATTGTCACCAAATATTTTCTCTTCTACTTCAGTACTATATCCAACATATATTGGAACCATTCTTTCAAGTGAAGATTCATCCATTCTACTTCTAGCTGTATATTCTCTATTACGACCTTTACCAGAAGTATTACCAGCAGCAATAATTCTTGCATTAGCATTAATTGGAACAAATCTTCTCTTAGCAAATTGAGCATATACGTCTTTATTTGGATTACTTACTTTATCTACTACCTTAGATGAGTAAGTACCTAAAACAATTAAGTTATCTGGATTACCATTATCTATTTCATCATAAAACACAGTTAAACCATAATATAAACCATAGAATAAGGCATTTTCATCAAATTTACCCCTAACATCGTTATATGAAGTTATAGAGTGTTCTTCCGTAATCTTTCCACCATCTATTAATTTTGTTTCAACTACTTTTACTAATAAATCAGCAATAGTAGTTTTACCAGATTGTGTAGGTCCATAGAAATAAACTATTTTATTACCCATTAAATACCAAGGTAAAGCTTCTCTTAAAGCATCTGGTATAATATACCCTTGACTTTCTAATTCTTGAATTTTTTCTTCAATTCTTCTCATTCTCTCGTTAAAAGAAATATTTCTATCAAACGCATGTAATAAGCCTTCTGTCATTGTAAAATTCGGAACCAAGAAGTTTTCTTCATCACTACTTGGAACAATAATATCCGTACTTGGCACAACAATTTCCTTACCCGGAATTATAATACCAGCTTGGGCACCGTTTACTTCAGTTTGTTGAGCACTAAACTTTAATAAAGCATTCATAACTTCTTCAGAGTCTGCAGCTACTTTTAAAGATTTTTCTAAATCCGGATTAGATTCAACATAGTTTTTTAAAGTATCCAAACTTGTTTGTGTTTCTTGTTGAATTCGTAATAATTCTCTAGTTGTTGTTCCAGATACACTACTAGCAATAGTTCTAATTTGTTCTACTTTTTCTCTAGCATCTATTAATAATTGATTAAATACTTGATCACTATTAGCTTTCATTGTATCTTCTAGACTTGATAAAAACGTTCTAAGTTCTTCTAACAATTCCTTTTTAGATATAGCTAAATCTTCTTGCATTTTCTTAATAGTTTCACTAGCATAGGTTTCAATATCACTTTTACCAGTTAAAATTACCTCATTTAATGTTTCAATTCCTAACTTAGTTTTAGCATCTACCTTTTCTAAATAACCATCAACTTTATTTTCTAAAACTTCTAGTTTTCTTAAAATACCTCTAGCTTTTTCCACTTCTCTAGAAATATTAGCAATTGTTTTTTCATTTATTCCAGGATAAACACCATATCTCATACGAGCTTCATTTATTCTTTTTTCTAAATAAGCTTCATCTTCTGATAAAATACTTCCATACAAATGTAGATAAGAAATAATTTCTCTTTTAAGTAGTCCTTGATCATCTACTTCTTTACCTAATTCACAAGCAAAATTAACTATTTTATCAAAACTCTTAATTAAATTTTCATCTTTCAAAATGATATCCATTATTTGTAAATAATCTATTCTATTATCAAATAAACTATATAATTCTTCACTAAATATTTTATTTCTTTCAATACTAAAGAAATAATTAATGATCTCATTTTTAATAGATTCATAACCCTCTGTTTTATCTCCATCAGGCAAGAAAAATCTCACTCTTACCAATAATTTATCAAATATTTCTTTAAATTCTTCTACAGATTCAAAATCATTTGAAGCTATTTCAATAATCATTCTTTGTAAGAACTCATAATCATAAAAATCATTTGTTCTTCTTCCATCTCTTATGTCTGTTAAATAGTCAACTAAAATATCAGATATTTCATAATTTATATCAGAATTTCTTATGGCTCTAATTAATTCTCTATATTTTCTCTCTTCTTCTGTTTCATTAAAAAATCCCATATCCATTACCTCCTTATTAATCTTTTAACATCTTCTAGTACTAATAAATCCGCACTTCGAATAATGTTATTATCTTGATTTATACTTACCAAATCTTCTCTAGATAAGCCTCTTAATAAACCTTCGTTTTGAGCTACATGATAAAAGTAACGATCATTTAAATATGTATCATAATAACCATTTCCTCTACCAGCATTAGAAAAATATGTTTCTATTACATAAACTCCTTCTTTTTTATCTAATAAAACCCCATGTATTGTTTTATTAGCTTCATCCATAACAACTCTATTAGCATTAGCTTCAAAAGTTTTTCCTCTTTGATATTCCTTGGAAGCATACTCTCTTCCCATGAATTCGTCTCCCACTAGTGAAATATACTTATTATGAGTCATCACAACATTATCAACTGCACTTAGTTTTTCTACTCTATTATTTACTCCATACATTGCATTCCATGGTAATTTATACCAAATAACATCATCACTACTATCCATACCAGTAATATTAGGAACTGGATTATCAACAGTAGATAACGCAAAATTCTTAAAGATAATAGGTTCACCATTCTTATATACCGAAAAGGTATTAGCAATTGAATTATCATTCATAACTTCATAAATATTGCTACTAATTAGATCATAATCTTTAAAATGAGTAACAACTTCAATATTCGTTTTATTGAATCTAATTTTCATCTCTAATGGCTGAAATCTCTTATCTCTACTTCTTATATATAAACTAGATTCATTGTTATTATGACTAACGAAATTGAATATTAAAATATCATCAATACCATCTAGTTTATAATTAATTGAATAATTATTTCGATAACCACTAACAACATCACTCTCTAAAGAAATAACACGATCTGTACAATCAAATATTTGTTTCAAGTGATATTTAATCATTGGTAATAACAATCTAAGTTCATCGCTTTGAAATAATAAACTGTTATGATAACTTTTCTTACTATCATAGAAACTATATATTTCGTTTACTTTAACTAAATCCCCTGATTCTAATATTTGCTTAGTTCTCTCATCTATCTTTAATCTTGTATAATGGCCAAATGGGTCAAAATCCGGATCTTCAATAACGCGATCCTTTTCTAAGTTATAAACTTGGAATACTTTTTTTACAAAAACATCAAAATACTTATCTTGACTACATAAACTTAAGTATTTTCCACCATCATATACAACTAACAGATTAGGTAAAACACTAAATTTGCTTCCACGTGATGAAGGAGCGAAATCACTAAAATTTATTTCTTCAATATCTTTGATTCCATATATTTTAATGAGCATCGGATCCATTGTTTCGATTAGCATTTCATTTCCCATATCTATCCCTCCTTTAAAGGTCTAAAAAAAGACCTTTATGATATTCATAAAAGTCTTGTTCATTAAAGGTAATCCAGATATTAATATCGGGTGTTGAATTACACTCATCTGCGATGGAACTACTCCCTCTTAAGTAGTTAGATTATATCACAATTACCCCTTTTTTTCAAGTTCTATGAATCAACCACACGCCGTTTATAATAAAAGCATAAGTTCCATATGTCAACAAAAAAAGATGGCTATAACCATCTTATATACCTAAACCCTTTTCTATATCAAATTTATTATGTTCGTTTAATATCGGTATTTTAGTACCATCTTCTAACACCTTATATCTTGTAGGGAAACAAACTTCATGTCTTTTTCGGTTGTATTCAACAATATCTTCCATTTTAGCATCTAATTCTTCAAAAGATAAATCTTGTGTTCTTAAATACATTTCTCTTAAAGCTTCTATTATTGTTTCTCCCGGAATTTCTTTATTAACTCTACTAACAATGTATTCCCCAATGTCTAACATAAAATCTCTAAACATTTCCATTTCAAAATTAAATTTCGCACTAGAGGGATTTCCATATTTAGTTATCAACTCTTCATACTTTTCTTCATCAAGATTTTTAATAGAATCAATCATTTTGCCCATAAAATCAATAACAGCACTATTCCAAGAATTACGTATACTATCAACTCCACTATATATCCTTTTATGAGTTCCCATCAATTCTTTAAAATTTCTAGATAATTCACTATTATTATGTTCATTAACTATATTTTCCATTCTTTCCATAAAATGAGCAATGTTATTAGCTGGTTTACTCATTGAAAATAAATTTGCATATGTCATCTTAAACCAGTCATACTTTTCTTTATCTACATTTTCTAAGACACTCATAAAATCAACTAATTTGTCTTGAAAATCTTTAACATAATTCCCCATTAATCTTTCTTGCGTACTAATTAAACTTCTTTGCTTTTTATCTATCCATATATTTGCTTTTTCATAAAATTCATCGATTGAATGAACAAAATACATCTCTTTAACAGTTATAAAACTCACAAAATCATATCTATCCATACCATTATATTCATCTTGTGACATTAAAGCATGAACATAAGCATCATTCTTCATTACATTATCCCAAGTAGGATCAGAAATATATATACCATCTATTCCATATTTTGGATCAACTAAATGAACAATACTTCTTTCATGGAATCCTTCTTCAATTAATACATCATCATCCAATACTAAAGCATCATTAGAAACCTCATCTAATCCTACATCAACAGTAACACTATAATCACCAGATTCAATTCCTAATTTATTTAATAAATCATTTAATAATGTTGCATATCCAACACAAACCATATATTCGCCATCCATAATCTCATATAAAGATCTTGATTCATTTTTGTTTTCATTGTTTTCCTTATACTTCTTAAACTTAGCAGTAATATTATAAGCATACAAAAATTTTTCTAAAGGACTTAGATTAATAGCAGGTCTAATCATGTCAATTAAACGTTTTTCGTATTTTGCATAATCTTTTATTGAATATTTATCTTTATAACCAACACCAACACTTACATCATAATCTAATACATCTAAATGCGTAAAAATATATTCATTTAATTCATTTTTATAATCATATCGATCTTTATATTGTGCAAATATAGTAACAGAGCATTCCTTACCTAAATCTTGAAGTCTTTTAATTGCTCTAAAAATATTAGCATAATCATAAAAACCTTCAAATTCTATTTGCATTCCTTTTTTTACAAACTTAAGATTATAAAGCTCCTCATCTGTTAAACTTCTATTAATTGTTAAATCTCCATAACTATTTAATTTTTTATAGTTTTGATCCATAACCAAAGGTCTATCGTCATTATAAGAAATTTTTTCATCAAAGATTTCTTCTAAATCTTTTTCTACTCCTTCAGTTTTTACTTTTTCTATAGTAGATTTCTTTATTAATTCATAATCTTCTTTAGTTAATGTATAAGAATTAAACATAGACCCAAGACACAATGTTTTAATATTAGGATTATCACATAAAGCTTCTATAATTTCATGGTTAACTAATATACCATCTAATGAAAAATAACTACTCTTAACATTGCGACAGATATGAACTAGCGCATCATTAACTTCGTCAAAATGAGTTTTATAATACTCTTCATCAAATGCTAAAAAAGAATGAATCATAACAAACTCGCCAGTAACAATTTGATGATCCTTATCAGTAAAATAATAAACTCGATCAGAACCAATATTCACCCTAGGATTTAAATAAACATACTTAAAAGAATAACTATCCAAATTAGCTATTAATTCATTTAAATCAAGACAAGTATAATTGTCCGCTCTATTTGAATAATGAATATTAACTTCTTCTCTCATATTATTCACCTACTATAATTATATCAAAAAAAGATGGTACATTACTTCTAAAATTTCCCTACTTGACTTAAAAATCTATCATTTTTATAATAAATAGTTGATAGGGAGTAATGAATATGATAGAACTACTAGAAAGAATAATTACAGAGCTATCTAATTCACATAAAATAAAACACAAATTACTTGCAGCAAGGATTAATAAAGAATTAGAAAAAGCAAGTGAAGATACTTATAGTCAATTATTTGAGCAACTAAAACCTAAATTTCAAGAAATAATTTATGATGGAATAGAAGAAAAAACCAGTGAATATTTAAAAAACAGTAACTTTGTTGTTAATTACGCTAATAATCATTTTAAAAATAGTTATGGATTGTTCTTAGATAAAGATGGTAGTGTTTACAACGAAGAAAACAACTTAGTCGCATATCCTGAAAATGATGATTACATTATATTAGTTGTAGATCAAGAAATGAATAGTCACGAACTAGAAAGCATTAAAAGTATTCTATCCGAAGTATATAGAACAATTAAAAAATGTGAAGAGATAGCTAATAATATTGAATGCTATACAAAAAAAGGAGTAAACCCTACCTTAATTAAACTACTAATTGATTTTATGAATAATAAACCGGAAATAAAAAGCGTTAGAAAACTTCAAAAATAACGCTTTTTTTAATGAAAAAAAGATGATTATTCATCATCTTCTACGTCATCTTTACTTCCTCTATTCTTAAACTGTAATTGAATAGGTGCCCCAGTAAAATCAAAATTCTTTCTAATTGTATTTTCTAGGTATCTTTCATAACTAAAATGAACTAAACCTTTATCGTTACATCTAAAAGTAAATTTTGGAGGACATACTCCAGTTTGACTACAAAAGTATATCTTTAATTTCCTTCCTTTATAACCAGGTGCATCATGTAAAGAAGTTGCATCATGAATAACATTATTTAATAAACTTGTTTTAATCTCACGATGATTATTTTCATATGCACTAATAATTTCTGGCATCAAAGTATGTAATCTTTTTTTAGTTTTAGCTGATAAGAATACTTGTTTTGCGTATCTCATGAATTGAAATTCATTTTCTAACTTTAATCGCCATTCTTTAATTGCGCTATCTTTATCTTCAACAGTATCCCATTTATTAACAACTAATACTAAACCTTTACCAGCATCTATTGCATAGCCTGCTATATGTTTATCATGCTCAATAATACCAGTAGAGGCATCTATAACAACTACACAGACATCAGATCTATCTATTGCTTTTAAACTTCTTAGTAAACTATATTTTTCAACAGATTCATATATCTTACCTTGTTTACGCATTCCAGCAGTATCTATAACTGTATATTCTTCACCATTATATTTAAACTTTGTATCAATAGAATCTCTAGTAGTTCCTGCAACGTCTGATACTATCGATCTTTCTTCATTTAAAATAGCATTAACTAAACTACTCTTACCTACATTAGGTCTTCCAATAATACAGAATTTAACACTATCATCTACTATATCTTCATTTTCATTAAAACCTTCAGTAATAGTTTCTAAAAGGACATCAAATCCTAAATTATGAGATGCGGAGATAGGTATCACATGTTCAAAACCTAATTCATAATAATAATAAATTCTTTCTTCTTGCATATCATAATTATCTAATTTATTTAAAGCAACAATTACTTTTTTACTAGTTTTCATCAACATATCACGAATATATAAATCATTACTTGTTAGATCTTCTCTTCCATCAACAATAAAAACTATAACATCAGATTCAGCTATAGCAATTTCTGCTTGAACCTGAATATCTTTATTAAAATCTCCTTCTCCTAAATCAATACCACCAGTATCAATTAAAAGAAATGTTTTATCATCATAAGTAACATCTCCATATATTCTATCTCTTGTTACACCAGGAGAATCTAAAATAATAGATTTTTGTTCTTTTATTAAACGATTAAAAATAGTACTTTTACCTACATTAGGTCTTCCTATTAAACAAACAGTCTTTTTCATTTTATTCCCCTCCAATTCGATTGTATTTTAGCATATTTATCATTTTTAGTAAACTTTAGATAAAGAAAAAAACTATTATAAAATAGTTTTTAAGCACCTATGGTAATAACACTATCTTTTACAGGTTTAGAGTTATCACTTTTTTTTGATTCGTCATCATAATGAAACGTATTATTATAATAACTCTTAACTCTATTTTTAATTATTTCCTTTATCTCTTTTTCAGATGAAATCTTAGCTTTTTCACCTTCAATAGGTTCAAACCTTATATTTAAAGCCATCAATCCTCTTAATTCTTCAATTAATTTTTTCTCAAAAACAGAAAACCTCTGAACTTTATTAGATTGCAGTCTATTTCTATTTAGTTTTTCTAAATCTTCCTTTGACATTTGACTCTCTTCTGATATTAATTCTTTTTCAACATCAACACGATACTTTGCTACATCACTAGAATTAGTATAAGGTTGCCAAATTGCTTCTATCATTTTTTCGCGAATAGTTGCTCTAGTGGCATCATATTTCTTTCTATTAACATTTGCTTCACTTTCTAATATTAGTTTTCTTGCAGTTAATAATTCTTTTGTTGGGTAATTATATAAATTTATTAAAAAATGTCCAATTCCTATAACACTACTAGTTTCCTTAAATAGTCTTGTTCTATCTTTATAAGTATACATAGCCATCTTAATCACCTACTATAATATTCTAATTATATATTATCATAAAAAAATAAAAAAAGACACTACTAATTAGTGTCTATTGCATTTGCAATTACTTGATAAACTTCTTCTCTTCCTTTTTTAGTAACTGAAGAAAATAAAACAATATTATCATTTCCTTTTATATCAAAAGCTTCTCTTAAGTATTTTTCGTTTTTTTCTTTATCTCTTGTCTTAACTTTATCAAACTTAGTTGCAACTATAGTTACGTCCAAATTATAGTATTTCATAAAATTATACATTAATAAATCATCTTCAGTTGGCTTATGACGAAAATCCACTAAAAGAAATACTCTCTTTAAATTATCTCTATTGATCAAATATTCCTCTATCATCATTCCAAATTTCTTTTGTGTATCTTTATTAACTTGAGCATAACCATAACCAGGAGCATCAACTAAATAAAATCTATTATTTACAATGTAAAAATTCAATGTTTGTGTTTTACCAGGTGTAGAACTTGTATGAGCAATATTTTTTCTTTGAACAATTGAATTGATAAAAGAACTTTTTCCTACATTACTTCTTCCAACTAATAAAAATTCTGGTAATCCATCCTCTGGATATTGACTAGTTCTAGCAGCTAAAACTTGTAATTCTGCGGTATCTATTTTCATTATTTCTTCACCACTTACACATATTTAAGCAAAAAAAAGAAGTGATGTCAAATCACTTCTTATTCAACAGTAACACTCTTAGCTAAGTTTCTTGGCTTATCTATATCACAACCATTTAACTTCGCTACATAGTATGCTATTAATTGACATTTAACAATTGCTAACATACTTTCAACCAGATCAATGTGTTTAGGAATAATAATTTGTTTAGTATATAAATCCTTATCCTCAACATCCCTATTTGTAATAATTATACTAAGTGCTCCTCTAGAACATACTTCTTTAACATTACTAATTGTTTTAGCGTAAATATCATCATCAGTAATAATACTTAAAACAGGTGTTCCTTTATCAACTAAACTAATAGTTCCATGTTTTAATTCACCAGCAGCATATGCTTCACTATGTAAATAACTTACTTCTTTTAATTTTAAAGATGCTTCCATACATAATGCATAATCAACTTTTCTTCCAATATAGAAAATATCTTTTTGATTATAAATTAATTTAGCTACTTTCTTTGCATCTTCATCTTCAGTAATTAATTGTTCCATATCTTTACTTAAAGATTTATATTCATCTAAAATACTCTTCTTTAAATGATGATTCTTAATACCCAAATAGCAAGCAATAATAGACAATACTGCTAATTGACACATATAAGCTTTAGTAGTTGCAACAGCTATTTCTGGACCAGCTTTAATATAAATTACATTATCAGCTTCCCTAGCTATTGATGAGCCAACAACATTAACAATTGCAAGTGTATCAACACCTTCCTCTTTAGCTTTTCTTAAAACTGCTAAAGTATCAGCTGTTTCACCACTTTGACTAATCAAAATAATAAGTTCATTTTCACCGTAAATATGTTCTGTATAACGGTACTCAGATGCAATGTCTACATCAACACCTACTAAACCATATTTCATTATCAGACTCTTACCAACTAATCCAACATGATAAGCACTACCACAACCGATAATTGTAATATGATTATATTTATCAAGTTTGTATTCATCTAATAATTCTATATTTTCTAAATAAGGATTAATAGTATCCATAACTACTTTTGGTTGTTCATTGATCTCTTTTAACATAAAGTGATCATAACCACCCTTTTGAGCAGCTTCTTTACTACCATCAAAAGTTAATAAATCTTTTGGACATACATTTCCATCACGATCATAAATAACTACTTCTTCACCATCTAATACAGCATATTCATCATTCAATATTAAATAATACATATTAGTAAATTCCAAAATAGCTGGAACATCAGAAGCAATATAATTTCCATTAGGACTTACTCCAATAATTAAAGGACTGTCTTTTCTAATAGCATATATTTTATCATCGCCATCAACAAGTATTCCTAAAGCATAACTACCAACTAGTAAATACTTCAAATCAGCAAGAACTGTCAACATATTATTCTTTAGTGAATACATCTTATCAATTAAAGCAGCTATAACTTCAGTATCAGTTTCACTTTTGAACTCATAATCTAAAAGACCACCCTTTAATTCATTATAGTTTTCAATAATACCATTATGAACAACTGTAATCTTTCCTACTTTATGAGGATGACTATTAATATCACTTGGTTTTCCATGAGTAGCCCATCTAGTATGACCTATACCAGTATGACTCTCTATTTTTTCATCTATTTTTTCGCGAAGTTTATTTATTCTTCCTTCACATTTTTTAATTTTAACTTTTCCTTTTTCGACATATGCAACACCGGCACTGTCATAACCTCTATATTCTAGAGATTCTAAACCTTTTAGTATTTTATCAAGGCAATTTTCCTTACCTACGTATCCTACTATCCCGCACATAAAAATTTCCTCCATATTAAAAAATATGGAGGATTAATATTTGTTATAATTTTGATTTTATTTTTTGCTTAATCCTAACGCTTCCACTATTACGTAGTAACACCCGCCGAATCTTTCGAAAATTACTAACCTCGTCATCCACTATGGGACCTGGCGCTAACTAGCAACATACTACCTTTCCAATCACTAGCTTTAAATACATTATAAAGTTTTTAACCATGTTGGTCAAATTTGCACCAAAAAAGGGAGTAAATTTACGTAAATATACTCCCTACTCAAAAACAAACTCTACACTTTTTAGTATTTCATCTGCACTAACTAATACTATATCAAAATATTTAGTATCAGCTTCATAATATGCAATAACAAGTTTAGCATCTTTCTTATAAATATTTACTGCTACTTGTTTATCATCTTTTTCATATAAATATGAATATGAATCATACTTTTCAGACACACCAGAACTTCTATTAATTAAATCATAATCTTTATTTTGTTCTTCTATACCATAAATAACATCATCAATAATATCATCTAAACTAGTATCAATATAATTAGACTCTAAAACTTTACATTGAATTCTTAATTCACTATTAGTTTTTTTGTGAACTAAATATAACTCATCCTTAGAATCTTTAACTTTCCATGTCGTATCATACTTAACTCTAAAATTACTATTACTATATTCTTTTATTTTAACTCTTGTTAAAAGAACAAAAGTAACAGTAGCTATAATAGCTAGTATTAATACAACTATAATTGCTATTCTTACCTTTTTATTCATCTTATTTCTCCATCACGATAATAACTAAATAATTAAAACTATTCTTAATTATTATTTTATAATCCTTATTATCATAAACTTTTTTATTACTCTCATCTTGAACTAGTTTAAATCCTTCGCTCTCTAATTCTTCAATATAATTAGCAACTAAATAAATAGAATCTAACATTTTTGAATTACTAGCAGCGAATCTCAAACTCATAATATGGTTTTCATATGTACCTTTTAATAACTCTAACTTAACATTATCTTTTAAATTTCCAACACTACCAAGTTTTTCATAAACTTTTTTTGGTATATTATTAAACTCTTTTTCTTTCTTTAAATCTAAATAATAGTTTTCTTTAAAATCATCTAATGAGGTAACCTTTATCTTATCAAACTCTTGATTTAATAACATGCGTTGTAAATCCATCAAATAATTTGTACTATTAGCAAAAGATAATTCTGAATTTAATTGATCCCCTACAACAAAACCAACTACTTCACCCTTTTTTGTAAATAACGCACTACCAACATCACCACTAGAAACGGCAAACAAGTTTTTTAATCTTCCATTACTTAAAGAAATAAAAGAACCATAGTTAATACTAAAACCTGCATTATTTCTACTATTGATCATAAATAACTTATCATCTAATTTTAAAGTTGAACTATCAGTAAAACTTACTTCTTCTCCTTCTTCTTTATCTAGTTTCAAAACCGCAACATCATAATCAGTTTGTAATGCAACCACTCCAGAAACATGATAAGTATTACCTTTTGTATCATTAACATAAATATAATTACAATCTGTTAAGAATTCTTGAATTAAAGACCAAGTAGTTACAACTACTCCTTCCCTAATAAAGAACCCACTACCATAAACGCTAACTCCAGTATCTTTAACACCAGATATTTGAACTACACTACCACTATTACCTTGATATAAATCTTTTAGTGTTAAAGCACCAACTTCATTATTTTCTTCACTTTCCAAAGATAAACTATTATAAGAAGAACCTATAACATCTCCTTCATCCTCTTCTTTGGCTATCTTATCAAAGAAATCTTCCAACTTAGATGAAACAGTAATCCAAGGATAATAAACACGATAATTGCCATCCATATTCTTAAGCCAATAAGTTAATACAATCTCATTATCTTTATCATTTACTTTAGCATCTTTGATATAAGCAAACGCTAAAACATCACCATTAAATGAAACGGTCTTAACATCACTTATATATCCTCCAGTAATATTATATTTTTTTAATTCATTAAAATACGTGTCTCTAAATAATGCTCCAACTAAAGTTTTAGTTCCATCACTATCATCTAAATACATATATTCAGTATATTCTTTTTTCTTAATATCTACATCTAAATTACTAGTAGAAATCATAACCATTTTCTTAACTAGTTTAACAGCTTCTTCATCATTAACTATTTCTTTACTAAAATCTTTTGTCTCAATATTATATGATGCCTCAAGAGAACTAGTTAATCCATTTCCACGAGAATTAATATCTATCTTATCTATATCAATATTAAAAGCCATAACAGTACTAGTAGCAATAAAAGAAATAATTATTAAAAATATCTTTTTCATAACCACCCTCCTAAATATAACTCATTAATACAGCAACAACTGCCTTACTAGCAGGTTGTGCAAGATCGCCATTTAAATAACAATCGTGAAATGCCTCAGCTATAGTTTCATCATAAATATAATTTCCACTCTTATCCTTAGCCATAGCATAACCAGATATTGATTCTCTAAATCCATCAAATGATATTCCATTACGATAAGTTGCTATATATTTATCATATGCTTCTTTAAGTAGTTTATAACTAAACCTACCAGCATTAAAATCATCATAAACTTCAAACATCATATCAGATTCATTAGCTCTTACAAAAGTTATTCTACCACTCTTATAATAATTACATAAAGCTATATATGATAAATAATGACCAAATTCATGAGCTACTGTACTGGATCTCGTAGCATTTGGAGGGAAATAACCACTCTTAACACCATAATTAACACTATTATTTATTTTACTATTATTCAAAAAATACTTAGCATTTAAAATAATTTGAGATTTAATAGCTATTGGATATTTACTATTTGTCTTACTAGTACCGAAAGTAAATATCGGCATAAATGCTGCTATATAAGTAGCATTTTCAATATTTGCTAAAGTAATATTAGTCAAATAATTTCTAGCACTAGGATAATTATTATACATATAAGCAACAACATCTCTTAACTCTTGGGCAAATGCCACATCCATTTCACAGAAATTAACTGCTGTAATCCCATACTTAGTAATAACTTCATTTTCAATAGCAACTACACTAGATAAACAATTCTCTTTTTGTCTATTACTATCGCTAGCTATAAGTCTTAAAACATCATTTATATTATTAAAAGTTAATTGTTCTAAATATTGATTATCATAAATAATTGAAGTAACACCAGTTCCACCTTTTCCACTAGTTTGTCCTGATTTAGAAACTCCCTTATATTGAAGCATCTCATCATCTATTGTTGTAGTATTAACACTTCCTTGGTTTGCAACAGGTGCACGATCCCTACCAAAATAATATCCATTATTTGCATAACTTCTATAAACAAATAATGCAATTAAGAAAACAAATGATAAAAAACAAAAAGCAAAGAACAATCTTCCACCATTTCTCCTTTTCTTTTGGACATTAATAGGAGCTGCATAAACTTGAGATGCTGGTTCTTCATATTCTACTTCAGGTTGAATAGAATCTTTACCACTATTAAAAGATACAAAATCAATTGTATTTGTATTTATTGGAGTTCCACTATAAGAACTATCTTCTTCATTTCTAAATGTTGAAAGACTTGGTTCTTTAATACTTTCTTCTTTCTTATATGTAGAAACAGTTGTGTCATTATTTAAAGTAGGCTTTTCTTCTTGCTTTTTATGCCTAACATACTTAGCTTTACTCTTCTTAGCTCCAGTTGAATTAGAAGACTCTTTCTTTGAATAAACATTATAATATTTTTCATTTCTTCTTTCTTCTTTTTCTTCTTTAGCGGTTTTATAATCTATATAATTATTAAAATCTTTTAAAACAATATCTTTTTTATGTTCTTTTTTCTTAACACTAATTAAAGATCTATTAGCAACATTAGTTCCTGAAGAAGAGACCTTATCGCTTTTTACATATTTACTTTTATAACCTTTATTTAATGGAGCATTACAAAATGGACATCTATTAGATGTATAAGTATCTGGAATACCTTTGTTGCACTTTCTACAAACCATTTCTACACCTCCATTATCATTATTAATTATACCATAAATATTTTTAAAAAAACTAATAACTTTATTGTATAATTAGAATGGAGGTAGATAAAATGAAAAGCTTAACTATTATCTTACTTAATGACGAAATTACAATAAACAATGAAGAAGTAGAAACAATAAAATATAATCCTGATACTTTTCTAGAAGATATAAAATTATCTAATGGAAAATATCTTGTTTTTGTAAAAAATTATTCAAATACTTCTCCTGATTATCTACCGACTATTCTTGAGAAAACCAAAGAAGACTTTGACTCATGCTTTATAAACTACACTATTGAAATTGATGGTAAAATATGTGGAAAAGAAACTAGAGACGAACCAGAAATTAATATAAAACCAAACGTTGGTGATTATATTTGGAGTTTTGTTTTTAAAAAAGATAAATTTCTAGAACTAATTAGTATTAATAATCCAACAGAAGAACAAATTGATGAGTTATTTACTAAAAAAACTGGCATAAAAGAAGTATTATATAATCATATTCATAGCCAAAACAATCTATTAAATAATTTTATTTTTGTAGATGAAAAAAAAGAGTTTAGAAGAAAAAACATTTTCTATGTTGGCAATTATTGTAATGGCCGTTTTAATGGCTATATAACTTGGTTAAACAATCTTGGTCGCTGTTTTGGTAGTGATTACGAAATAACTGTAATATATGATGAAATTACAGAGGTAACAAAAAATAGATTTGCAAGATATTTTGAAACAATTAAAAGAGAAGAAAACACTTTGTATATTGCTGATCGATTATTTGCTACTTATTCTACTTATTACTATCCAAAAAACATTCTTAAAATAGAAGAAAACTATCTATTTATTCATGGAAACATGAGTGACTATAAAAGATCTCGTAAATATTATGATAATAACTTCGATAGATATATTGCAGTTTCTAAAACTGCCAAAGAAAAAGCTGAAGGTTACTTTCCAACTGATAAAATTGATTACATTTTAAATCCAATAAAACTAGATCAAAATGAAGTAACCCCTCACTTAAAACTTGTATCAGCTCTACGTTTAGATCCAATAAAAAGATACGATCGAATTCATAGTATATCAGTAATTCTAGATGAAGAAAATATTCCTTATACTTGGAATGTCTTCATTGATAAAAAGCCATATGATAATGAAGTATATGGAGGCGTTGTTTATAGACATTCAGTAATCAATCCTCTTCCATATATTAATGATGCTGATTATTACGTTCAATTAAGTGATAGCGAAGCTTGTTGCTATTCTGTAATGGAAGCTATTTCGCTAAACACTAAAGTAATCGTTACTCCTTTAGGTTGTTACGATGAATTAAAAATAACAGAAGCTGGTGGCACTGTAATACCATTTGAATATTTTAAAGAAGAAAATAAAGAACTACTACGACCTATTATTCTTGATTTATATAATAATATTGATAAACCAGCAAAAAATACTATTGATGAATCTATCTATCAAGAATACAAAAATCTATTAAAAAAATAAGAGTTTCAATTGAAACTCTTTTATTATGAAAAAGAAGACTATTTCTAGTCTTCTTGATTACTATCTGAACCAACCAACACTTCTCTTGGTTTTGATCCATTTTGTGGTCCAATTACTCCTCTTTCTTCCATTAAATCTATTATTCTTGCAGCACGATTATAACCTAATCTAAATCTTCTTTGGATTAAAGAAGCACTAATTTTACCACTTTCTAAAGCAAACTCGTATATTTCATTATATAATGGATCATCATCTGTTCCTCCTGGACCAGATCCAATACCATTACTTGCTCCACCATTTTCACTAGATGCATTTTGGAATCTTTCATCATAAATAGCAGTTTGTTGTTCTTTACAAGCATTTATTACTCTTTCAATTTCTGCATCTGATACAAAGCATCCTTGAATACGATCTGCTGTATTCTGACCCATTGGTAAGAATAACATATCACCTTTACCTAATAGTTTTTCTGCTCCAACACCATCTAGTATTGTACGAGAATCAACTTGTGATGCTACAGCAAATGCTATTCTTGAAGGTATATTAGCTTTGATAATACCTGTAATAACATCTGTACTAGGTCTTTGTGTAGCAGTAATCAAATGAATACCAGCAGCTCTAGCTAACTGAGTAATACGAAGAATTGAATCTTCTACTTCTTTCTTGGCTACTAACATTAAATCTGCCATCTCATCAATAATTACAACAATATATGGCATTTTATCTTCTTTACGACCCTTACGTTCCATTAAAGCATTATAATCATCAATCTTTTTAACTTGATTTTCAGCAAATGCCCTATAACGATCATCCATCTCTACAACAATACGTTGCAATGTTGCAGAAGCTTTCTTAGGATCAGTAACAACCGGCAATAACAAATGTGGAACTCCATTATAATTAGATAATTCAACTTGTTTAGGATCAACCAATACTATCTTAACTTCATCCGGTTTATATCTCATCAATATAGAAATAATAATACTATTTGTACATACTGATTTACCAGAACCAGTAGAACCAGCTATAAGTAAATGTGGCATCTTTGTAATATCAAAATATCTTGGATTACCCATTAAGTCTTTACCTAAAGCGGCTTGAATACCTTTGTTATTATTGATACTTTGTAAAATTCCTCTAATTTTAACAGCAGAAATTTCTCCATTCGGAAGTTCAATACCAACAGTACTCTTTCCAGGAATAGGAGCTTGAATACGAACATCTTTAGCAGCTAAAGCCAAAGCAATTTCTTTATTGATACTTAGTATTCTACTAACTTTAGTACCAGCTGGTAAATCTAACTCATATTGAGTAACAGCAGGTCCTACATGAGTAGCCACGACTTTAGCTCCAGGTATTTGGAAATCAGCTAAAACTTTAACTAAATCATTACCCCTAGCAATTAACGCTTTTGATCCTGTAACTTCATTATTAGTTTCTGGCGGATCTAAAAGAGTAATCTTTGGTAATACATAACCTTTATTAACAGCAACTGTTTCTTCTTGTACCTGTGGTACTTCAACCTCTTCTTTAATCTCATTAGCAATTGTAACAGGAGTCTCTTTAACAGGTTCTTTCTTTTTAAACCCTAAAAGACTTAACAAAGATTTTCGAGGTACTTCCTCTTCTTCCTCTTCTTCATCTTCTTCTTCCTCTTCTTCGTCTCCCTCTTCTTCAACAACGCGACCTCTTAACGAATGAATACCACTTCCCAAGTATTCTCCTATATCAATATCAAATATCATTATTACAGCAATTAAAGATAAAACTACTAGAACTACTATTGTTCCTACTTTAGCAAATAAACTAACTAATAAACTAGAAAACAACGCTCCAACAATTCCTCCACCAATTTTAATACTATTTTGACCACTAGCTAACGGACCCGCTGTTTCAACAATAGTATTAACTCTCATCTTATAATTATTAATTGTTCCATCAACAATTAAATTAGGTTTAAAATTATTAATGAAATAGAAATGACTAATTACTAGAATAACAATACCTAAAATAATAATTCCACCCGAAGTACTATTAAACAAATCAGGCATCTCTTTTTCAACAATAAAATATATTCCTAAAGCAAACAATAACAATAAAAATATTGCCCACCATTCACCTAAAACAAACATTGCACATTTTTTAAATGCTAACCCTACTGGGCCAAGTCCAACACCTAAAATAGAAACACATACCAAAAGAATGCCTACAACTAAAAAAGTAAACTTTCTGTTTTCCATTCTTTGTTTTTTTGATGATCTTCTTCTACCCATATATATCACCATATTAATTATAACCTATTTTTTAGAATAAAAGCAAAATAAAAACACCTACTTTACTTATTATTAATAATATTTATACTTTACGTAAATACCTTGTTTTTTAAAAGATAGGTTGCTATAATAATTAATGTTAAGGAGGAAAACATGAAAAAGAAAATTATTGTGCTAGCCCTTTGCGTCCTTATGATTTCAGGGTGTGGAAAAATACCAAAACTATCTAATGGTGACGAAGCGGTTGTAACACTAAAAGATGGTTCAATGATTAGTGCTAATGAATTGTATGAAGAAGTAAAGAAATCTGATGCAACATTAGACAAATTGGTAGAAATGGTTGATAAAAAAATATTAGAAGAAAAGTATTCAGATAAGATTGAAGAAGCTAAATCAGATGTTGATGAACAAGTAGCTATGTTAGAACAAACTTATGGTGATCAACTTGATTCAGTTATTCAACAAAATACTAACTATGCGGGAATTGAAGAATACAAAGAAGTAATATACTTAAATGCTTTAAGACAATTTGCTATTAAAGATTACTGCAAAGATCAAATCACTGATAAACAAATCAAAAAATATTATGAAGATGAAGTTGTTAGTGATATTAAATTAAGTCATATTTTAATAACTTCTAAAGCTACTGATGACATGACAGATGATGAAAAGAAAGCTGCCGAAACAGAAGCTAAAGAAAAAGCACAATCAATCATTTCAGAATTAAACAAAACTGATAAAAAAGAAATTGCTTCAAAATTTGCTGAATTAGCAAAAGACAAATCTGATGACTCTGCTACTAAGAGTAATGGTGGATCATTCGGATATATTAACAAAGACACATTAAGTAGTGAATATGATGAATTAGTTGACGCTGCTTACAAACTAAAAGATGGTGAGTATTCAACAAAAGTTATAACAACTGAACTAGGATACCATATCATCCTTAGAACTGAAACAAAAGAAAAAGCTAGCTTAGATGATGTTAAAGATACAATTGTTGACAAATTAGCTGATGATTATCTTTCTAAAAATAGTGTTGCTTATGTAAAAGCATTACAAGAAATGAGAAAGAATAATGGCTTCGAACTTGTTGATTCAGACTTAAAGAGCAAATATGCTAAATTTATTCAAGATCAATTAAGTTATTATCAACAAATTGACGAACAAGCTCAAAACGGTACAACAAATGGTACAGCAACTAATTAATTATTGAACTAAAAAAGGAACTATTTAAATAGTTCCTTTTATTTCGTCTATTTCTGAATTACTAAATCCCTTTTGTAATAATTTAATTCTTACTTGATATTCTAATTCATTACCTTCAAACTTTTTACTTAATTTACTATAAATTTTATGGTACTCTTTTTCAATTATTCTTTCATCCACTTTTATATCTAAAGAATTAATAACTTCCTCTACCATCCATTTATAATACCCCATATTACAAACTTCATAAATTAACTTTTCCCTTAATTTATAAAATCCATAATTATGATTAGCTTTAATCTTTTTTTCCATAATATGATGAACTTTCTCTAGCCATATATCATCACTTATATTATTCAAAGTCTCTATAAACTCATCCTCAGTAAATCCAAGCTTAATTAAATCTTTCTTTATCTTTTCTGGCCCATTATATGAAAGATTTATTTGATCAGCAAAATATGACTTTAAATATATTTCTTTATTTAAATATCCATCTTTTTTTAATCTCTCTATTGTTTCATTAACAACACTTTTACTGTAAGTTTTATTTAAATATTCAAATATTTCCTTTTCAGTTCTCAACCTATTACTTATATATCTTAATGCCTTATAATAAGCTTCAAGTTTATCATTATATTCTGTTATTTCTTGAAATTCTTCATCTGTAATTTCCTTTTTTCTAAGTAATTGATACTTAATAATAACATCATCATATAATTTAACTTCTATATCATCAATTTGTACTTTATACTTATTACTTCGCATTTTTGTATACTTTTTTATTATCATTTAACCACCCAAACAAATTATAACAAAAGAACAAACATTCATCAAGAACGTTTGTTCTTATCTCGCTCTTCTTGTGTTAACATTTCCATTGCTATCACGATATACTTCTAGAATTGTTTTAGCAGCCTCTAATCTTTTTCGTCTTTCAACTAATAACTCTGCATTTATCATTCTTCCACTTCTAAAGAATTCAATATCTCCTCTTTCTCTTAGAGCAGAAGGATTTTGTAATCTATATAGTTTATTAATTATTCTAGTTGCTTCCTCACTACTAAACAAACGAACCAATAACAATTCATACTCAGGGTATTTTCCTTGTTGTTTTAAATTCATTAAAATCTTAACCGGATCAATATTACCATTGGTATTCATACTCTCTGATATTGCGCCTGATAATAATTTGAAAGCGTCTTCTGATTGTGAACCGAAAGCTTGGTTATAACCATACAATCCTTTTGGATCATTTCTATCATGACTAACACCAGCAGCAAATAACCATAAATAAGAGAATTTTACTCTCAATTCCAAATCTTTATCAGTAACTGTTCTTTTTGAAGTTCTATTACGATAGTATCCATTAACAGGCTCATAGGTTTTAACTAATCTTGCCATTTCTGATAAAGTTATTTCATTATAATAATCTCTAATATCTTGATTACTAATCGTTAATCTCTTACAGAATTGATTAAAATAATCTCTTACAGGAGTAGAATAAGTTCTTATTCCTTCTTTAGAATAATAACCTAAATATCCATTAGCTTCCCTAGTCTTACGATCTAGTCTTCTACGATTCAAGAAATCATCATATAATGCTTGTCTATTATCAGTAAATAAATCTTGATCTGCAAACACGGTATTCTTAATAACCATTTTTCTACCATCACGAATCACTTGTTCATAAATTCGATAACGATAAACTTCTAGATTACCTCCAAGTTTTATCTTACCATAATCTTCTATAATGAAGGCAGATCCATCACTTCTTCTACAGCTCTTTTGTGATAAACCAATTTGTTTTGCAAAATCAGTATCAACAAATACTCCCTTTACTTCTCTATTTCCTCTTGAGTTAACATCTAACCCAATACTACCAATAAAAAAATCTCCTCTAACTACTGCTTGTCTAACGTTTTCATTTGAAAGAAGAAGTTCATCACACAAATCATTAGAATCATATAAATATTTTACTTTTTCTTCTCTTATTTTTTCTTCTAATTCATGTGCCTTCGTATAATCTCTTCGATTATATGCTTCCCTTATCTCGTTTTTCATTTTATCAATTCTTTTAATTACATGTATTACATTTGAAATATTAAAAGTACTATACAATATCAAAGGTTTATCCTTAGTTCCACTTTGACGTTGATTTTGATAATAATACCTATAAACAACAACATTATTTTCTATAAATTGACCAACTAAAGTTATTTCATATCTACTTCCATCTGATCTTCTTCCATAGAAAGCATTATGTTCATATCTAATATCTTTGTTTATAAAAGAATTAATAACTCCTACTTTTGCTCCATCAATACTCTTAAGCTCTCTTCTATAATTTTGAACTTGTTCATGTTTAAGAGGAATATGCGATTTAACAAATTGATTAACATTAAACAATTCGGAATTATCTAACATCTTTCCTGAATTATTAGCGGTTGCATTCCAAGTTAAATCAACAGGTATTAATTGTCCCTTAATTCTAACGATATTCCATGAATGAGTAGCCCATCCGGCATTAATTTTGTCCATGTCACTTGCACCCTCAACATATTGACAATAAATACCATTTCGATCACATATTTCTTTCAATATCAAAGCAAATCCTGCACAAACAGTCTTTCCAGAAAACAATCCTGTTAAACTTCTAATATCTTTAGAAGGAGCAGTCTCAAAAAATGGATGATAGATTATTCTATTCTTTAAATAACCTATAAAATACATTAATTTTTGTAATTCATCCCAATTAGGGTTTATTCCTTTTTCTATTTCCTCAAGTTCATAATAGATTTTCTTCATTTCATTCAAAGTATATGTATTATCATTTAAAAATCTATTTCTATAATGTGGATAATTACTAATTCTTTGATCATCATATCCACCAATAATTCTAATTTGTAATCTGTTAGATCCTCTTAAACTCATCATTCTATCAACAACATATGAATTTAAAGATAACGTATTATTAAACTCTAAAACAACATAGTCTCCAGTATTTCTATCTAATAAATTTTGAATCTCATCAAGTGTATAAGTTCTATTAACTCTTATCCTAGTCATAACAACTCTCCACTTCTAGGTTCATCTCATTAACAACCGATACATCTCTACTCTTGAGTTTTTTAACTACAAGCAGATTATTCCTATATATATCTTCGTCTATAACTAACAGTTTTAAAGTTTCATTTTCTACTAAAGTATCAATATTCTTAATTCCCGTATTGGCAATACTTAAATTAACAATTTTATCTAAAAAGATCATTTTATCTTCATTTAAAACAACCGAATTATTTAAACTTAAACTAGTAACATTTCTAATAATAGATATATCTTTTAAATCAATTTCTCCCATATTTTCCAAATACAAATTATTAACATTGATGTTATTAATATACACAAAATCACTTATAGAAGAATCTTCTACATACAAAGTATCTAAACTCTTTCCATCTAATTGTTTAATACCATCAACATTACAGCGAATAATAAATAATTCCACTAACTTATCTAGTTTACTAATACTATCTAATTCAACACTAGATAAATCCATATTATATATTTTTAATTCACTTAAATTAACTAGCTCACTTAACTCATAAAAATCTATTTTATCTTCAATAATTAAACTATTAACAGATTCTAAATCTTCTTTAGAAAACTCATCATTATCATTTCCCAAACTTTTGCTAATGGCTTTTTTCAAATAAGGATTTTTAATCATTAAAATCACCTCTATTATCATTATTAATTATATCATAAATAAAACCGTTATAATACTTATAACAGTTAATCTTTTGTAAAATATATGATATCATGAAAGTGGTGAACAATATGAAAAAGACTCTTAAAAAAAATCCAAAATTTAAACAATATTTTTTTTATTCAATAATACTATTAATCTTTATTGGTTTAACTACTCTTATAGCTTCTAAACATGAATTATGGTCTGATGAAGCCCAAGGATGGTTACTTGCCCATGATGCATCATTTAAAGATTTATTTCGAATTAATTGTCGCTTAGAAGGACATCCCATTATCTATTACGGAATTATAAAACTATTTCAATTTTTTGGTTTAAAATATTCAGGATTCAAAATAATATCTTTAATCTTTTCCGCAATTGGTGTTGCAATCTTCTTATTTAAATCAAATTTCAAATGGTATATAAAAACATTATTTCCATTTACATATTTTATTTTCTACCAATATGCAATAATTGCTAGGGGTTATTGTTTAATACTACCATTAATATCAATACTAGCTATTATTTGGGAGAAAAGAAAAGAACATTATTTATTATTTACTATTATATTAATTCTCATGATAAATCTTGAATTATATACAATGCTTTTAGCAGGTTCTATTTATTTATTAGAATTAATAGAATTCTTCAAAAACAAAAAGAAAGATAAAAAAAGAATCATATACTTTGTTGTTTTATTCTTATCTTTCTTATTAACTACAATTTATTTATTCCCAGTTAGTGCTCGTAATGTTTTAGCAAGAACAATAATTGGTGCTTCCTTCTCAGGGGCATTCTTCATGACTGTAGCTAAAACTACTTTGCAAAAAATATTAACACCTATTGTGAGTCTTGCTCTTTTATTATATTTATTAATAATTTATAAAAAATATAAAACTAAAAAAGAATTAATGGAAGCTATAATTATGTTCTTACCAATCTTCCTATTTAGTACTATAATATATGCTAATTTATGGCATGAAGGAATCTATTTTCTTTTAATAGTATTTCTAACTTGGATTCATAAATTAGATCAAATTAAATCATTTAAAATACTTCTCATATTCACTTTTTTAGTTCAAATTTTTTGGTCATATAAAGCAAGTATAAACGATTATAAATATAAATTTTCCTCAGCTTATGAAGCTTCAGAACTAATAAAACAATATGATTATAAGAATTTAAAAATATATGCAACCACCTTTAGAAACGCTGAATTAAATCCATACTTTGATCATAACATCTATTATAATTGGTCACCAGATGAAAGATATTTCTATTGGCACTTAGATAATGCAATAAATACTATTCCTATTGAACCGGAAAATATTATCGAAGACAATGTTGATATTTATGTTTCTTACCTTTCTGTAAGAAATGATGTAGAAAAAGAAAAGCAAGAATTAAAAGATTACTATAATCTCTATAGTTTTTATGCTTCGAAGTTTTATAAAGACGGTATAGATGATGACATGAATATTAATATTTATGTAAAAAAAGAATTAGACAAATAAAAAATTAGATTTTATATCTAATTTTTATTTTGTAAAAATGTCTAACCAAGGAATTCTAACATTCATTAAAACCATGAATAGAATAACCAAAAACATTGAATACAACATTAATCCTTTTTCTTTATAAAGCTTTTCAGGTTTTTGAACTGCTGAATCCTTATCAAAAGAAATATAAAAGTAAAAGCAAAACAACCCTATCATGAAAGGAATAAATAAGATTAATTCAATTCTATACTTTATCAAGAAAACACCTATAAAAAATGTTGAACACATAGCATAGAAAAATGAAGTAACAAGTAATATCTTTTCATTATAATATTTAAATGATTTACGATAAGCTGCAGCTACTTTCTTATTTCCTATCATTCTATATTCAGCATATCTTTTTATTGCCATCAAGAATGCTCCACCCATCCAATATCCAAAAACAATACTAATTGGAACAACTATTGTAATTGGTAGAACAAACCATCCTAACATAAATCTAATAACATTATTAACTGATTCAGATAATACATCTAATAAGAAAATATCTTTAAGTCTAAATGGTTTAACATTATATAAAATTCCCATTAAAAGTAATATTATTTCCATAAACATAAAATTTCTACCTAGTTTAAAATATCCAAGTAGTAATCCACTAATTCCTAAAACCAACCATATAACAAAAATAATACTTCCTTTAACATTCTCTTCGACCAATGGTCTTGCTTTTTTAACAGGATGAACTTTGTCATAACTAGCATCTAAATATTCATTAATAACATAATTGGCAGAAGCAATTAAAGATGTAGCAAACAAAGCTATCAATAAATCAAAAAATATTTTTAAATTCAAAGAAGTTCCGCTTAAAAATAGTGAACATGCAAATCCAGGTAGAATAAAAAACTGTTTAATCCAATGATCAATTCTCATAATTTTAATATACTTCTTCATTATTTTCGCCTCATTTCAATTATATATTATCCCTTTAAATTAAGCAAACAAAACCATTTACTACATAATCTTAATTATGCTATGATAAAAATGGTGAAAGACATGAAAAACAAGAATAAAAAAGAACAAATCATTTATTCTATAATTCTAATATTATTTGTTTTTTTAACTGCCTTCCTTTCCCTAAAACATGAATATTGGGCAGATGAAGCAAATACTTGGTTAATAGCTAGAGATGGTAGCTTAGTAAGTTTATTTACCAAATACCTAGCTTTAAATGGTCACCCTTTTACCTTCATTGGTATTATAAAATTATTTCAATTATTTGGTTTAAACTATAGTAATTATCATTTTATTTCTATTTTATTTTCATCCTTAGGAGTAGCAGTTTTCTTATTTAAATCTGATTACAAATGGTATATAAAAATACTATTACCTTTTACCTACTTTATCTTTTATCAATACACAATAATAACTAGAGGGTATTCTCTTCTTTTATTTTTATTCTCTCTACTAGCTATTATTTGGGAGAAAAGAAAAGAACACTATTGGTTATTTACTATCTTATTAATTATCTTGTTAAATTTAGAATCATATACTTTCTTAATAGCTGGTTCTATTTACCTACTTGAATTAATAAACTATTTTAAAAACAAAGAGAAAAAAAATACCATTCCTTTAATAGTATTATTTTTATCCTTTTTATTAACTACTATTTATATGTTGCCAAAAAGTACAGATACTACTTTTATTGCACCTAAAGACTTAGGAATTGCTGATGCTTTTATCTATTCAAATACACTGCCTTCCATAATATCTATTCTTTCTACCATTATTATTATCTGTGGTACTGTTTATGTTTATTTAAAAAACAAAAAGAAAAAAGAACTATTTGAAACAGTAATAATATTTACTCCTTTTTATTTATTCTTTTCTTTCTTTTATTGTAATTATTGGCATTCAGGTATCATTCTTATTCTATTCTTATTCCTATGTTGGATTCATAAACTAGAATCAAATATTTTTATAAAAGTACTTCTTCTTATCACTTGTTTAACTCAAATATTTTGGTCATACAAAGCAAGTATAAATGATTATAAATATATCTATTCACCTTCTAAAGAAGTTGCAAACTATTTAAAAGAATACGATTATAATAATCTTAAAATATTCTGTAATCATTACATTTGTTCAGAAATAAATCCTTACTTTGAAAAAAATATCTTCGCTATGTGGACACAAGAAATTGCTTTCTATGATGAAGGAAATGATAATCCTAATTACTTATATGATTATGAAACAGAAAGTATTCTAAAAGATAAACCAGATATTTTAATCATTGCTAATTCTTCTAATGAAGAAGATATCAACAAATCGCATCATAAATATCAAGATCTTGAAAACTATTACACTTTAAAAACTTATAAAGGAAATGCTTACTTTAAAGACACAATAATAAAGATATTTAATTATGATGTCTATATAAAAAAAGAATTAATAAATGAAACTTAGATTATTATCTAAGTTTTTTTCTTTTAATAATAATAAATACTATGATATGATTAATTTGGTGAATACAATGACAAAAAAGACTTCAAAAACGATATTAAATAAGAAAAGAGAATATATTCTTTATGGTGTTATACTCATTGCTTTTATCATACTTTCAACCATTATCTCTTTAAAACACGAGTATTGGGCAGATGAGACAAATGCTTGGCTAATAGCACAAGATTCATCTGTAATTACATTATTCACAAAATATCTTCATACTGATGGACATCCGGCTTTATTTCATTTAATAATAAAACTATTTCAATTTTTTAACTTAAAATATGCAAACTTAAGAATTATATCCCTATTATTTTCATCACTTGGAGTTGCTGTTTTATTATTTAAAACAAACTTTAAATTATATTTAAAAATACTATTACCTTTCTCTTATTTTATTTTTTACCAATACACAATAATAACTAGAGGGTATTGTTTAATTCTTTTATTACTATTGCTTTTGGCAATCACCTGGGAAAAGAGAAAAGAAAAATGCTTTTTATTTTCACTGCTTCTAATACTATTACTAAGCCTTGAATCATATACATTTTTTATAGCTGGTTCCATATATCTTATATATATAATAGATTATATTACTTATTATAAAAAAGAAAAAAAGCATAATAAAAAGTATTTAATATCTATAATTGTTATATTTATTTCTTTTTTATTAACTACTCTTTACGTCATGCCAAAGCAAAATGATATGTATCTAGCAAAATTTGGATATTATTATATTTCAGATTCATTTATTACTCCTTATCTAATAAGTGATAGCATAAAAGCAATCGCCTCCACTATATTAGGGTTTTCTATTTTCATATTCTATTACTTTAAAAAATCAAAAAAAGAATTATTTGAATTAATAGTTCTAATTATGCCAGTTTATTTATTCATGAATTTTAAATATTGTTTACCTTGGCATTTTGGCATACCCTTTTTACTATTCATATTTATTTACTGCATCCATAACTTAAATAAGAGTAAAATCATCAATCTATTTTTGGTACTAACTTGTTTCGTTCAAATATTTTGGAGTATTAAATCATCAGTATATGATTACAAAGAAAAATATTCAGATACTGAAGAAGTAGCAACCTTTATAAAACAATATGACTACGAAAACTTAAAGATATATGGAAATTTTTATCATGAAAGTGCTATTAACGCCTATTTTGATCACAATATATTCTCTAATTGGGACCAAAATATAAGATTCTTCTATTGGAATAAAAATAACAAATTCTACTCAACGTCTTTAGAAGAAAAGGATATTATTAATGAAAAAATAGATATATATATCATATCTACAGGAACTATTAATGATGATAAACCATTATTAAAAGAAGAATATGATGAATACATATTTAAACGAGCAACCTATTTTGAAAACAACACCTATGAAAAAGCGTTCACGCACATTTATGTAAAAAAAGGATTAAATAAAAAAGCTTAGATACTACTATCTAAGCTTTCTTTGTATTCTCTACATTTATCATCTAAAGCTTTTATTAACTCATCAACATCTTCTTTATTATGAGTTCTAACTCCAGATGCATATTTGTGTCCTCCACCACCATATAATGCAGCGGTTTCATTTATAATTGGTCCTTTACTTCTAATATTAACTTTATATATTTCATTCTTTTCATCAAAAGTAACAAAAGTCCAAGCATATACATCTCTAATATTGCTAAAATCATTAATCATATTAGAAGGAGTTGCTGGATCTACACCATACTCTTTTAAAACCTCTGGTGTTATATAAAGATAAGCAAATCCATTTTCTGTAATCACTAAATTCTCTGCTAAATAACCATGGAATTTGATTTCACTAAAAGGTCTTTCATATAAAATATTATATAAACTAGTAAAATCTATTCCTGTTTTATCAATTAAATCAGCAACTAATCTAAATGTCTTTGTTGTTGTATAACTGATTAAGAAACGATCACTATCAGAAACAACGCCCAAGAATAAATTCTCTGCTATCTTTCTATCCACTTTTAATTTCGAATTTAATAATAATTCTATAATCATCTGACATGTACTAGAAGATGTTTCATCTACCCAATCACAATCACCAAACTCTTCTTCTGATGGATGATGATCGATTTTAAATATTTCCTTAAATGCTGATTTATCCACTCCATCAATTCTTGATGTATTTGGAACATCTAAAGCTATCAACAAAGCATCTTCTGTAAACTTCGTTTCATCAATACGATCTAAATTACCATATATTCTAAACTTAGCTACGCTTACACCAACAGCATAAACATTTTTCTTTGGATAATTTAATTTAATAATATCTCTAAGTGCTATTTGTGATGCAATAGCATCAGGATCTGGACTAATATGACGAGCAATAACTATTGTGTCATATTGTTTTATTTTCTTTAATATTCTTTTTTGTTCTTGCGCCATCATATTAAAACCCTTTCTATTCTTTTATTCTTATTTATTAACTAAATTATATGTATCTCTAATAATCATTATTTCTTCATTAGTTGGTAATACATAAACTGGAATACTACTATCAGCTGAAGTAATAATTCCTTCATGTTGTTCTTTATAAGAAGCAATATTATTATTAGCTTCTACATTCAACTTAATTCCAAGTGGAGCTAATTTATTTAATACATCAGCTCTAAACTCAGTACCATTTTCACCTACACCAGCAGTAAATACAATAGCATCTACTTTACCTTCTAGTTCAATAAAGTATTGAGCAATATACTTAGCTACTCTATCATTATACATTCTTTGAGCAAGCTTAGCATTTTCTTCACCACGTAATGCAGCTTCTTCAACGTCTCTTGAATCACTATAACCTGATATTCCTAAATATCCACTTTGTTTATTTAAAGCATCAGTAACTTCTTCAATAGTCATTTTAGCTTCTTTACATACATAACCTAAAATACTTGGATCTATAGAACCACTACGCGTTCCCATCATAATACCATCTAACGGAGTTAAACCCATTGTAGTATCATAGCATTTACCATCTTTAATAGCAGATAAAGATCCTCCACTACCAACGTGTGCAATAATTAAATTAACATCATCTTTATCTAATAAATGCTTCATTTCTTGCGTAATATATTTATGACTAGTTCCATGGAAACCATATTTTCTTACACCATACTTCTTATACCATTCCATAGGAACTGGATACATAAAATTATATTCAGGCATAGTTTGATGGAAAGCTGTATCATATACAGCAACCATAGGAACATTT
>JAEEGL016071239.1_pt1 | contig 33195 bp, 25 predicted proteins | sample 9134231 | NCBI WGS metagenome assembly JAEEGL01 (sample SAMN16246548, study PRJNA631951) | gut metagenome | biome: gut microbiome; feature: rumen; material: fiber-attached | host: Bos | place: Iran: Karaj | collected 2018-10 | reverse complement strand
TCGGGGAGGAGACATGCCGCCCTTCAATCCACTGAAAACGCACTTTTTGCTCTCCCTCATTTAGCCCATTTGTTAACTATAAAGGCCCGAAAAACGGCGGTTAGCCCCTCGTTAACTATAAAAAATCGGTCGAAAACCATGGAACGCCATGAAAAACCATCAAAGATTTCCGGGCATGAAAAAACCCTGAAACCGTTGAGATTCCAGGGTTTTTTGATGATTTCGACTCGAGATCAGCGCTTGCTGAACTGCGGAGCACGACGTGCAGCCTTGAGGCCGTACTTCTTGCGTTCCTTCATTCTCGGGTCGCGCATAAGGAAGCCGGCCTTCTTGAGCGGAGAACGGAAGGTCTCGTCCGCCAAAAGAAGCGCACGGGCGACGCCGTGACGGATCGCGCCCGCCTGACCGGACAGACCGCCGCCCGCCACGTTGGCGACGATGTCGAACTTGCCCATCGTGCCGGTGACTTCAAACGGCTGGTTGATGATGAGCTTCAGCGTTTCCAGACCGAAATACTGGTCGATGTCCTTGCCGTTGATGGTGATGGAACCGGAGCCGGGATATACGCGGACGCGGGCGACGGAGCTCTTTCTTCTGCCCGTACCGTAGAAATAGGGTTTCGCACTCGTATACATACCTTTTTACTCCCTTCCTTACTTCACTTCATACGGGGTGGGCTTCTGCGCCTGCTGCTTGTGCTCCGAGCCGGCGTAGACCTTCAGGCGGGTGAACGCCTTGTCGCCGATGGAGTTGTGCGGGAGCATCCCCTTGACGGCGTATTCCATCGCCAGCTCCGGCTTCGTTGCCATCAGCTTGCTGTACTGGATCTTCTTCAGCCCGCCGATGTAGCCGGAATGATGATAATGGAACTTCTTTTCGAGCTTGTTGCCGGTAAGGACCGCCTTGTCCGCGTTGATGATGATGACGAACTCACCGCAGTCGACGTGCGGCGTGAACTCCGGACGGTGCTTGCCGCGAAGAATGGTGGCCGCGGTAACGGCGGTCTTTCCGAGCGGCTTGCCCGCTGCGTCCAGAACGTACCAGTTACGCTCGACGGTCTCCTTTTTTGCCATGAATGTGGACATATCTTTCCTCCGTAACGGATAGATTTTTTCGGCGAGGGATAGTATAGCATACCGCACAGCGCCTGTCAAGGGTTTTTCGGAATTATTTTTCACTTTTTTCATCTGGAGCATGCTTTTCTGCGGTTTTCTCCGTTTTTCTTTCGTTTTTGCCCGTTGTGCGAAAAAAACGCGGACGTATGCCCGCCGCGCGGTTTCGCGCGGTTTATGCTTGACATTTCTCGCCGCGCGCTGTACAATGTTAGTATGGCGGACACGGTACCGCGGAAAGGGGACGGACATGGTCGATCTTCTCGCTCTGCAGAAGCATTTCATTCTGGCGCACCTGCGCCCCGGCGACGCCGCCGTCGATTTCACGATGGGGAACGGCCACGACACCGCCTTCCTCTCCCGTACCGTCGGGCCGACCGGTTCCGTCACCGCCTTCGATATCCAGCCGCTGGCGCTCTGCCGCACGGAAGAGACGCTGCGGGAGGAGGGCTGCCCGCCCAACTACCGCCTGCTCTGCGTCTCCCACGACCGTGCGCCGGAGTTCGTGCGCGGTCCGATCCGCGCCGGGATGTTCAACCTCGGCTACATGCCGGGCAGCGGGCACAAGGAACTGACGACGATGCGGAAGACGACGCTGCCCGCCGTGGAAAACGCCGTGGCGATGCTCGGCCGCGACGCGATCCTGCTCGTCGCCGTCTATCCCGGTCACGCCGAAGGCGCCGAGGAGGGGCGGGAGCTGGAGGCGTATTTCTCTACGCTCTCCCGCTACAAGATGACCGTCGCGCAGTTCAGGATGCTCAATTCGCCCGCGTCCCCGTACTTTATGATCTGTGAAACGAAGGCGTAACGCCTTCGCCGTGAGGAAAATATGAACCGTAATACCCGTCCCCCCGAATCTTCCGACGGCGCCCGGCGCGTCAACAATTCCGCCGACTACGCCCGCCGCCGCGCGGCCTACGCGCGCGCGCAGGAACAGAAAGCGGAAGCGGCCCGGCAGCGCGCGAGGGAAAAAGAGCGCCGCCGCGAAAACCGCCGCCGCGCGGGGCGCGTCTTCCTCGGGCGGCTGCTCGTCGGCGTGCTCATCTTTCTCGTGCTCGCCGCCGTCGCCGCCGTCGCCTTCTGGATCCATTTCCAGCACACCTCCGCGCCTCAGGAACCGGTCTCCGTTCGCTATTCCTTCTGCGGCACGGACGGCGGCACGCTTGAGGAGGCGTCGGCGTACCGGGGCGGCGTGCTCTGCCTCGATTTCGCCCGCCTCGCCGCCGCGCTGCGGATGACGAACGTCGGCGACGGAGAAGAGATGCGCTTCGTCGTCCGCCCGGACGCCTCCGGCGGGACGACGGACAGCGCCGGGACCGGCCGCGACGAGGACGTCGTCTTCCGGGACGGCAGCGACGTCGCCGAAGTGAACGGGCAGGCCGTCCGCCTCGCCGTGCCCGCGCTGTTCGGAGAGGATTCCTGCCTCATCCCGGCGGCGTTCGTCACGCGCTACATGTGCGGCGTGACGCTGACGCAGAAGGGGAACACCGTCACCGTCGAACGGACGGACGCGGATACGCTGTTTTTGCTCCAGCGCGCGGACGCGCTCTCTCCGATCCCGGAGGGCGACTATTCCGGGCTGGGCGGCGAGACCGGTCAGACGGATCCTCCGACGCCGGTCACCGACCCGCCCGCGGAGCCGGATCCGCCCTCTCCGCCCGAGGAGCCTTCCGTGCCGACGCCGACCTTCACGGCGGATCTCTCCGCCTACGAGCAGTACATGGATCCCGCCGACCGCGACGGGTATCTGATCCTCGTGAACAATTCCTCCACGATCGACGCCTCGTACCTGCCGACGGACCTGACGGACGTGGCGGACACGCGAAAAGACGGCCGCAACACGCAGAAGATGCGCCTGACCGCCGAGAAAGCGCTGGAGGCTATGTATATCGAGATGCGCGTGTGCGGCATCACGGACGTGTCCGTGACGAGCGCGTACCGCTCCTATGAATACCAGACGACGCTGTTCAATATGTACACACAGAACGAGATGGCGGCGAATCCGTCGCTGACGCTTGCCCAGGCGCAGGCGATCACGGCGACGTACTCCGCCCGTCCCGGCACGAGCGAGCACCAGACCGGTCTCTGCTGCGACATGCACAATCTTCCCTCCGCCGACCAGCGCTTCGCGCAGACGGAGGCGTATCGGTGGCTTTCGGAGAACGCGTGGAAGTTCGGCTTCATCCTCCGCTTCCCCGAGAACAAGGAGAGCGTCACCGGCATCTCCTTCGAGCCATGGCACTACCGCTATGTCGGGCGGTATCACGCCTACGCCATCCACGAAGCGGGGCTGTGTCTTGAGGAATACCTCGCGCAGCTCGGTCGGTGAGGATCCGCGCCTGCTCATAAAACGACCGCCGCTGTCCTCGGACAGCGGCGGTCCGTTTATTCTTTATACAGTCTTTGCAGGATGCGGCGCGGGAGGAGCAGCGCGAGCGCGATCTTCGCCGCGTCCGGGATGAGGAACGGCGCAACGCAGAGCCCGAGCGCGCTCCCCACGCTCATCTCCCGTCCCGCGCGCAGGGATACGGCGACGAACCACGCCGTCCCGAAGGCGTAGCACGCGGCGAGGCCGAGCGCGCAGCCGAGGATCCGCCGTCCGAGCGGCGCATCCCCCTCTGCGAGCGCGCCGGCGATCCACGCGGCGAAGAGAAAGCCGATCAGATATCCGCCCGTCGGACCGACGAGGACGCCGATCCCGCCGCCGAAGCCGGAGAAAACGGGCGCGCCGAGCGCGCCGAGGACGAGATACGCGAGGACGGACGCCGTCCCCGCGCGCCGTCCGAGCAGAAGCGCCGCGGCGAACACGGCGAAGGTCTGGAGCGTGAACGGAGGCGACGTCGGCACGGAGATCCACGCGCAGACGGCGAGCAGCGCGGCAAAGGTGCCGCACAGCGCGCACAGGCGGATCCGGGAACGAGTCCGGGAACGAACGGCGGAGAACATGGAGCACCTCCCGCGGAAGAAGATCGGACGCGGCATATTATAGCAGACGGCGCCGCGTTTGTCAAGGCGGGCGGTTGCTTTTCGGCGCGGGATATGCTACAATATACTGACACGCAGCGAATGGGAGGAGAGGACGAAATGAAACTCTTTTTGATGATCGGCCAGTCGAACATGGCGGGACGCGGCGAATTCGGCGAGGTGCCGGACATTTCGGATCACCGGTGCCGGATGATGCGCAACGGTCTGTTCCGCCCCATGGCGGAGCCGATCAACTGCGACCGCCAGAACCACAACGACACCTACGGCGTGTGCCTTGCGGCGTCCTTCGCGCGGGACTGCGCCGAGACCTACGACGAAGCGGTCGGACTGATCCCCTGCGCGGACGGCGGAACGACGCTGGCGCGGTGGCAGCCCGGAGAGATCCTGTACGACCACGCCGTGTTCCTTGCGCGGCTCGGGATGCGTTCCGGCGAGCTCGCCGGGATCCTGTGGCATCAGGGGGAAAGCGACAGCGATACGGAAGAGAACGCGCGCAGCTACGGCGAACGCTTTGAGAAGATGATCGGGCAGATGCGGCGCGACATCGGCACGGACGCGCCGGTCATCGTCGGAGAATTGGGCGATTATCTGAAAAAATGCGGCGGCACGCCGTATTACCGGATCGTCAACGAGGAGCTGCGCCGCGTGGCGGACGCGCATGCGGATTTCGGGATCGCGTCGGCGGCGGGGCTGACGGGAAAGCCGGACAATCTCCACTTTGATTCCGTCTCGCTGCGGGAATTCGGCTCGCGTTATTTCGCCGCCTATCAGGCCGTCGTCGGCCGGGCGGCGCGCTGAAAGAGGAGGGGAGGCTATGCGCACCTATACGTATACCGCGCCCGGATATACGCTCGTCATCGACGGAGCGAGGGCGGACGTCGTCCTCGGCGGGACGACCGTCGCCGGACTGGACGTCCGCTCCGCCGTCCATCAGATGAACGGCGGCGGGGAGACCGTCTGCGACGCGGAGCCGGAGGCGCCGCGCTTCGTCGGCGCCATGGATACGGAGGAGGGAAAGCGGTTCGTCTGGCAGGGAAGGAGCGTCCTGTGGGAGGAAAAGCTCTATACGATCGACGCGACGCCGCTCCGCTTCGTGTACCGTGTGCGCGTGAAGGGACGCGGACGCGTCGACTGCGTGGAATACTTTTCCGGCGACGCGGGCGCGCCGTACTTCGGCAGCGAATACGAGTTTTCGTCCGGCTTCTTCCCCTGCCCGCCGCAGCCGTGGGCGCGCGGGGAGGACTATACCTTCAAGACCTCCGAGGATTTCCATCGGGATCCCATCCTCATGGTGCCGCCGACGTTTCTCTACGCCTTCCGCACGGAAGGACTCGCCCGGCAGCTCGCGCTCGGGCTGGCAGCCGCGCCCGGGGAGCACAATTTCCGTTCCTTCGATTACAGGATCTCGCGGCACGAATGGTGGGCGAGCCGCTTTACCCTGACGGCGGCGATGGACGGGCATACCGCCGTCGACGGGGAGTGGACGGCGCCGCACGTCGTCGGATACGGAGCTGAGGACGAGTACGACGCCGTGCGGCAGTACGCGGAGTATTATTTCTCCGAGGGCGGCGCGCAGCCGCCGCGGCGGACCGTCCCGCCGAAATTCTGGCACGGACCGATCGCGTGCGGCTGGACGCAGCAGCATTCCGAGAACGGCTTCGCCGAGCGGGATCAGAACGGCGCGCGGGAGACGGTATACGCGGATTTCCTCGACCGCCTGCACCGGGCGGGGCTGTATCCGCGCTGCCTCATCATCGACGACAAGTGGCAGTCTCAGTACGGCACCTGCACGGCGGATCCGGAAAAATGGCCGGATCTGCGCCGTTTCGCGGACGCGCGGCACGCGGAAGGGATCCGGACACTCTTGTGGTTCAAGGCGTTCGACCCGGAGGGGATCCCGGAGGAGGCGCTCGCCGTAACGGAGAACGGGCAGCGCTGGCTGGACGTATCCCATCCCGCGTACCTTGCGCTCCTTCGGGAGATCATACGCCGCGTCCTCTCCGCCGACGAAGGCTGTTATAACTGCGACGGCTTCAAGATCGACAACGTCAACGCCTTCCCCGTCGGGCGCGGCTTCTGCACCTATTCCGGGAAATACGGCGTGGAATATCTGTACGACTTCTACCGCTTCTTCTACGAGACCGCCAAGGCGGTGAAGCCGGACGCGCTCGTCAACTGCTCGCCCTGCCATCCGTACTTCGCCGCGTGCTGCGACATGGTGCGGCTCCACGATTACAATCCGAACAACCGGAACTGCCGGGAGGATCTCGCCCGCCGGGCGAAGATCTGCGCGGCGGCGATGCCGGGGGTGCTGATCGATACGGACGGCACCGGCATCAACACGAACCGCGATTCGCTGCGCTGGCTGCTTGCGCAGACCGGCGTCGGCGTGCCGTCCCTCTACTGCATCTCCCCGATGTCCTTCGGCGCTGCTCTGACGGAGGACGAGGTGCGCGCCGCCGCGCAGCTCTGGCGCGAATACACGCTCCGCGTCGACCGCTCCTACGGCGAATAAACGAACAAGGGACCCTCCCGGCGGGAGGGTCCCTTGGTTGTATCGGGGGTATGGAACGGATCACGTGTCCGCATCCAGGATCATATTGAGGAGATCCTCGTAAATGAGCCTGAACTTCTCCAGACGGCTGGTGACGTAGGAGACCATGGCGCCCGTTCTTTCGACGAAATGACTTTGCCGGTTCGTCCAGCCGTCTCCGCCGCCGTAAAGCGTCTCGAAATCCATGACGCGCGAGTTCATGATGAGGCGGAGCATTTCGCTCGATTCCGGATCGCGCGAGGCGCGCAGCTCGAGTACGGAATTGCAGTAGACGGGGAGCACGTCGCGGTAGCTGAGCGCGCTCATCGCTTCAACGACGGCACCGATCAGCTCCAACCGCGCCGCCGTTTTCAGGAGCATCAGCACCAGCGCGCTGAAGTTGTTGACGTTCGTATAGTACGCCTTTTGATCCTCGTTCCACTTCGGCAGAGGGAGCACGCCGAAGTCGTCCGACATATCCACCATTTTGTCGCTTGTCAGAGCGGAGGCGGAGATCGAGGTGAAGAGCGCGCAGCCCTCCGTAAAGGCGTTTTTCGTATTCGTTGCGCCGGCGCCCATTTTCATGAGCAGGGCGAGCTTGTCGTACAGGTCTATGTTGGGTTCGCTGAGCATGTCGAAGCGAACGGTCAGATCTTCCTCGAGCACCGCCGTCCGCATATCGGCCGCGTATACGAAGCCGTTGACCATCCCGCTGTCAAAGTAGCCGTAAAAGTCGCCCGCATCCCGGCTGCCGCTGCCGTTCACGTCGTTGTACAGATCGACGCAGACGGAAAGCAGCCGGTCCAGCGTCCACTTCCCGTCGCGCACCAGCTGATAGAAATCCTCGTTTATATTGTAGTCCGCCGCCTTCGTGCGGTTGAAGGCGAGGCAGTACGTCGCCCCGGTATAGGAAAGCGACAGGTCGCCGGTGAGAAACAGCAGCTTGTCGGCGATGATGCAGTCCTCCAGCCCGTCCGTATACCACGGATTGGAGACATCGATGTACGGAACGGTGAGCCAGTCGGAAACGACGCCGTTCGCGATGTCCGTCAGGGTGGAGGTCATCGCGTGCAGGACCAGATCGTATACGTCGTCCCCCGATCTCACGGCGTTCTGGGTGATCGTATAGATATTGTCCATCGTATCCCGCACGGGCGCCGGGATCGTAATGCGGAACCGCTCCTCGATCGTGTGGTTGCGGTCGTATATGGCATCGTTGAGCTGTTCGCCGACGGATTCCTCCACGTAGATCGAGAGCGATGACTCGAAGGCTGTATCCTGTTCGAGGATGCGGAACGCGGCGCCGTCGAAGTCAAGTTCCGGCACGGCGTCCGGATACGTAGGCGCGGGCGGTTCGGATGCGGCGGCGCTGTCCGTCGCCGCGTCGGTGGGAATATCGGTCTCCGTCGGCGTCTTTTGCGGCTTCGCACAGCAGACGAGCGGCAGAAGCATCGCCGCTGCAAGGAAAATGAGCATTGCTTTCTTCATGACGGTTTCTCCTTTGTATCACAGAACACGGATTGTCGGGATCCGATGCCGGATAATATACATTTTTAGCAATTGTATCATCTTTCCCGTTTTTTGTCAAGAGACACGATAATAATCTTCGGGGAAGTCACGCGGCGGATCCAGGCCGCGCACAAACGCGGAAAATAACATATCCGCCCTTGCAATCCCCGCCGAAGCGGAGTATAATGTTACCGATCCCATCGATCCCACCGATTCACACCAAATCTCAGGAGGACGCATCATGAAGATCTTGTTCCAGGGCGACAGCATCACCGACGCCGGACGTTCGAGAGAGGATCCGCATCTTCTCGGCAACGGCTACCCGAAGTACACGGCGGAGCTGATCGCCAACCGCCACCCCGGCACGGATTTCGAGTTCATCAATCTCGGCATCAGCGGGAACCGCGCGGAAAGCCTGCGCGACCGCTGGCAGAAGGACTGCGTCGACGTACAGCCGGATCTCGTCTCCATCCTGATCGGCGTGAACGACACGTGGCACCGCGCCGGCGACCGGAACTGGATGCCGCACGAGTATTTTGAGGAATGCTACCGGTACTGCCTGACGGAGATCAGGGAGAAGACGAAGGCGAAGATCATCATCCTCGAGCAGTTCCTTCTCCCCGTTCCGGACAAGGAGTACTTCCGCGTCGACCTCGATCCGAAGATCCAGGTGACGCGCAAGCTCGCCCGCGAGTTCGCGGACGCGTTCATCCCGCTCGACGGCTTCCTCGCCGCGCACTGCATCGGCGAAGCGCCGACCGCGTGGTCGCCGGACGGCGTCCATCCGAACGAAGCCGGCTCGCGCCTGATCGCCGGCGCGTACGCGGACGCGTTCGACAAACTCTTCGCCGCGATGAAATGATCGGTAAAACCGAAAAAAGAAGACCGCCCTCGGTCTTCTTTTTTTGCTTTTGGCTTCGTCCGGCGCGGCGGGAAGGATCGCCGGGAAATCTCAGCGACGGCGGACGATATACTGCGACGCGCGGTCGAGCGTGAGCGTCAGCCCTTCGTAGCTGAGGCGGGCGGCGGCGCAGGAGGAGATATCCTCCCACGCGGCGGCGTCCGCGTTGAACCATTCGATCTTACCCGTCAGACACGTCAGGCCGGTGAGAACGATCTCGTGATTGCCGCCGCGGAAGGCGTCGCAGCGCTTGTCCGTGACCATGATCGTGCCGTCACTGAGGAAGCTGAGCGCGGCGTCGACGCCCCACACCTCGCCGGCGTTCCGGTACGCGTAGTAGGGGATCGTGTCGATATCGCAGCTCCCGTCCGCGTTCGGAAGATGGAAGACGGCGTCCACCGTCTTGTCGTCCAGCACGCACCGTCCGACCGTCTTGACGTAGCGGTTCGCCTTCTGCGCGAGATACCAGCGGAAGGTCGGCTTGTTGTTCCGGTCGAGGATGGAGAAGTCGTGCGCGTGGTAGTAGACGTACTGCTCCAGATACCGGCCGCCGTAGGCGAGGAGGAAGTTCGTCTGCCAGCGCATGAAGGTCTCGTCGATGTCCGCGCGCTCCGGATCGGCGCCGACCTTGATCGCGGCGAGGATCAGCCCGTTGTCGCGGCCGTAGTCGACGGCGTAACTGCGGTTCAGCTCCAGATGCGCGTAGAAGTACGGATCCTTCATCTCCGGTCCGCGCTCCGTCATGAAGAACGGATACCGGTCGAGGCAGTAGTAATCGATCCCGAGCACGCGGGAGACGCGGTCGTAGAAGTTCTGGATGCCGCGGCAGTGGGCGCGCGGTCCCATGTTGATGTACGTCGGGCGCTTCTTCGGGTCGAATTCGCGGCAGGCGGCGCGGGCGGCGACGTAGTACTGAACGTGCCGCGGATCCGGCTCGTCCGCGAGTCCCCACTGGGAGATCCCGTCCAGATCGCTGTACCGGTCGATGAATTCCTTGACGGATTCACGGATGACGTTCACGTCCATCTCGTCGTAGAAATGACCTTCGCTGTACGGCACGGGCGCGCCGTAGAGACGGACGGTGACGCCGTGCGCATGGAATTTTTTGATGAGGGCGCGCAGCGCCCCGACGCGCTCCGGCGACGTGATCCCGTGGGCGTACAGCGGCACCTCGTCCGCGCCGAAGGCGAGGATATCGTTGAACGTATCCTCGTCGGCAAGCCAGTCGGCGGGCTCCTTGGAGTACGTATAGGGCGGTCCGTAGAAGGAGATCATCGTGCGCGGGAACGCATGCTTTACCTCCGGCATCGGGCGCTCGAAGACGCCCAGCGCCTCCGGCGGCAAAAACGCGTCGCGCCCGTCCTCGGAATAGAGGATGGACCGGGCGATATGGCTCGCCGCTTCCAGATACCCGATCGGCGTCTGCGCGGCGGTGTACAGATCGTCGCCGCTTACACCGACGGCGAAATGCGCGGCGTCCGCGTCGCCCAGAAGGGAGAAGTCCGTGCAGTCCAGCCGCCCGATGAAGACGGAGGGAAGCGGACTTTCGCCCGCCCGATCGAAGGAGAGGACGTCGGGCATGACGCCGGTCTTGCCGCCGATCGCGCAGGCGATCCCCCACATCGCGTTGTGCAGCGTGTAGGAGCATTCGCGGACGCCGTGCGGCGGCGTGACCTCGGTGTAGAGCTCCGGCGGGAACGGTTCTCCCGGATGGATGATCCGGCAGGCGGGACGGCCGTCCTTCACGAAATAAAACGGACGGGGAGAGGTATTTTCCTGTGCGCTCATAGGGCGCTCCTTTCTCGGCAGGCTCCTGCCGCGGTAAATGGATGGCGGATCACGCGAAGGGGATCACCGCGGGCGGACGATATACTGCGACGCGCGCGTGAGCGTGAGCGTCAGGCCGTCCCCGCCGACGCGGGCGGCGGGACAGGAGGCGATATCCTCCCAGGAGGCGGTCTCGGCGTTGAACCATTCGAGCGCGCCCTTCAGACCGGAAACGGTCACGTCGTGGTCGCCGCCGTGGAAGGCGTCGCAGCGCTTGTCCGTGACGATCAGCGTCCCGTCGTCGAGGAAGCTGAGCGCGGCGTCCACGCCCCGCACGTCCCCCGCGCCGCGGTAGCCGTAGTACGGGATCACGTTGAAGTCGTAACTCCCGTCCGGCTTCGGAAGGTGGAAGACGGCGTCGACCGTCCTGCCGTCCATCACACACCGCCCGACCGTCTTGACGTAGCGGTTCGCCCGCTGCGCGATATGCCAGCGGAAGGTCGGAACGTCGCCTTCTCCGAGCATGCAGTAATCGTGCACGTGATAGTACACGTACTGCTCCAGGTACCGATGCCCGTAGGCGAGGAGCAGATTCGTCTGCCAGCGCATGAAGTCGTCGTTCATGTCCGCCATCGGCAGCTCGCCGCATTCGTCGCCCGGACCGTCCTCGCCGCCGACCTTGATCGCCGCCAGGATCAGCCCGCAGTCACGGCCGTAGTCGACGGCGTAGCTGCGGTTCAGCTCCAGATGCGCGTAGAAGTACGGATCCGCCATTTCGTCGCCGCGCTCGGTGATGTGGAACGGATACCGGTCGAGGCAGTAGTAATCCAGATTCAGCTCGCGGGCAAGACGGTTGTAAAAGTTCTCACAGCCGAGGACGTGGGCACTCGGTCCGATATTGATGTAAACGGGACGGTGCTTCGGGTCGTAGTCGTAAAAGGCCTGCTTGGCGATCGTGACGCCCGCGATGTGGTTCGGACTCGGTTCGTCGAAGTATCCCCATTGGGAGATCCCGTCCAGATCGCTGTAGCGATCCACGAATTCCTTCACCTCTGCGCGGATTTTTGAACCGTCCAGAACGGTCGCTTCATAGCTGGGAGCTCCGTGGATCGCGTACAGACGCGTCGTGACGCCGTGCGCATAATATTTATTGATGAGCGCGCGGACACGGTCGACGTCCTCCTTCTTTGTGACGCCGAAGGCGCTCATCGGGATCTCGTCCGCGCCGAAGGCGAGGATATCGCTGAGGACTCTGTCGTCGCCGAGGTGGGGCGGGCCGTAGAAGGAGATCGTGGTGCGCGGGAACGCATGGACGACCGGCGGCATGGGGCGTTCGAAGACGCCCATCGCTTCCGGCGGAAGGTACGCGTCGCGCCCGTCTTCCGAGATCCGAATGGAGTCGGCGATGTGATCCGCGGCGGCGATGAAGCCGAGCGGCGTTTGTGCCGCGGTGTGAAGATCCCCGCCGCTGATGCCTACGGCGAACTGAGCGGGCGTCGCGTCCCCCAAGAGGGAGAAATCGGTCCGGTCGGTTTTGCCGATATAGACCAGGGGGAGCTTTTCCGTCGATCCGGCGTCGCAGGCGAGGTCGAGAAAATGCCCGCCGCCGGCGGTGATCTGCGTATAATCATTGATATGCAAAGCGCTCATCAGCCGCCCGTAGATCCTCCACGCGGCGTTGTGCGTCATATAGGAAACGTCGTGAGACACTTCATCCCCTTTGAGGGCGATATAGATCTCCGGCGGGAAGGGGCGCTCGGCGTAGCGGATGCGGCACACGGGCCGCCTGTCGCGGACGAAATAAAAGGGCTCGCAGGTGCGGATATCGTCGTTCATGATTATCTCCTTTCCGCGTTGCCGCGGGAGTTATATCGGTATGGTCCCGTCAGGGGATCTCCGGGGATCGGGAGCGGACGGCATGGGATCACGCGTCCCGCTCCACCCAGCGGGAGGTGAGAGTGTACGCCTTTCCCGCGCCGTTCTCGAAAGAGACCTCCAGATAGTACGAGCGCGCGTCCGGCGGGATCGCGGCGGAGACGACGCCGTCCGCGAAGGACGCGCCGCCGATGCGGTACTCCTGCCCGACGCCGCGGGGCCGGTCGTCCGGCTGCCGCAGCCACGGGATCGGTCCGTCGAGCGAGAAGATCCGCGCGCCGGTGACGCGGGTCGCCGGCGGCACGCGGAGCTTCGCCTCGGCTCGCTCCTCGTCCGGCTGCGTCTCAAAGCGCGCAAACGGCTCCCCGCCGCGCACGGCGGCGTCCGCGAAGAGATACTGGATCTCCGGCTTCCAGCCGCAGGGCGAGCTGTGCCCCATTTTGTCGATCCAGCTGAGCGAGGTGAGCGGGTTCCCGCCCGCCGTCGCCTCGTAGGAGGCGCTGTGGGAGGGCGGAGCGAAGACGATGTCCCGGTTCCACGAAAGCCAGAGCACCGGCATGCGCACGTCGGGATATCCGTCCTCCGCGCGGAAATGGCGGACGTTGCCCGGACGGCGCCAGTAATAGCCCATGTAGGAAAGAGAGCGGATCATGTATCCGACGCCGTAGATCGGGATGGCGAACGCCCAGCGCGGATCGACGGCGATCGAAAGCGAAGTGATGACCCCGCCCCAGGAGATCCCGCAGACGCCGACGCGCTCCTCGTCCACTTCGGGCAGACCGCGGAGCAGGCTGTTCGCCAGCCACACCTCGGCGAGCGCGTGCGTCATCCACTGTTCTCCGAGCGGCGCGCCGTCGTTTTGCATGTTGTCCTTGTCCGGCGCGGCGATATACCCCTCGGGCGGCGTGAAATCGCGCGTGTACAGCGGGGAGACGTCCGTGTCGCCCGCGTTGCGCGCCGTCGGCCAAGCGCCCGTCGTTTCGAGCGCGAGAGCGGCGTAGCCGCGGTCGTTCCAGAGCTTCACCCACTGGAGCATCGGATGACCGCCGCCCCCGTGGATCAGGACGACGCCCGGCACGGGACACTCGGCGGACGCGCCCGCCGGGAGTCCGAGATAGGCGAAGATCGGCGTCTTCTTTCCCATATATTCCAGTCCGTCCCAGCCGATCGCGCGGATGCCGCAAAACGGCTCCTTGTCCGGATCGAGCTGCGGATAATACCGGACGGCGGGCGCGCTGAGCGCCTCGAGGATCCTTTTGACTTCCTCCATTGATATCCTTCTTTCGCGGACCGGCCTCATCCGTCCCGCTCGACCCAGCGGGAACAGAGCGAGTACGGTCTCCCCGCGGCGTTCTCAAAGAATACTTCCACGTAGTACCCGCGCGTGCCGCGCGGGATCGCGGCGGAGACGACGCCTCCGGCGTAGGACGCGCCGTGCACGGCGAACGTCTGCCGCATGCGGGGCGTCCCGTTCGGATCGTCCGGCGGCGGAGCGAAGCTCATCGGCTCGTCGATCGTGAAGATCCGCGCGCCGGTGACGCGGGTGGCGGGCGGCACGATGAGCTTCGCCTCGGCGCGCTCCTCGTCCGGCTGCGTCTCAAAGTGCGCGAGCGGCTCCCCGCCGTTCACGGCGGCGTCCGCGAAGAGGTACTGGATCTCCGGCGTCCATCCGGCGACGTGGCCGTGCGGCATCTTGTCGATCCAGCAGAGCGAGGTGAGCGGGTCCCCGCCCGCCGTCGCTTCGTAGGAGGCGCTGTGCGACTGCGGAGAGAAATTCTCGTCCACGTTCGCGGCGAGCCAGAGCACGGGCATGCGCACGGCGGCGAAACCGTCCTCCGCGCGGAAATGGCGGATATTGCCCGGGCGGTGCCATTTCGGTCCGATATAGGAGAGCGCGCGGTCGAGATACCCGGAGCCATAGATCGGGACGGCGAAGGCGTAGCGCGGATCGAGCGCGAGCGAGAGCGAGGTGATGACCCCGCCCCAGGAGATCCCGCAGATCCCGACGCGGCCCGCGTCCACTCCGGGCTGCGCGCGCAGGATGCCGTTTGCAAGCCATACCTGGGAGAGCGCGTGCGTCATCCACTGCTCTTCGAGCGGCGCTTCGTCATTCAGCATCTCGTCGTTGTCCGGCGCGGGGACGTATCCCTCCGGGAGCGGCACGCCGCGCGAGAACTGCGGTCCCCCTCTCCAGTCTCCGGCGTTGCGGCCGAGCGGCTGCGCGCCCGTCGTCTCCATGGCGATGGCGGCAAATCCCCGGTCGTTCCACTTCTTTACCCACGGCAGATACGGATGGCCATAGCCGCCGTGCACGAGGACGACGCCGGGGACGGGCGCGTCGGGGGACGCCCCCTTCGGCACGCCGAGATAGGCGAAAACGGAGGTCTTCTTCCCCTTGTACGGCAATCCGTCGTAATCGATCGCGCGGATGCCGCGAAATTCCTCCCGGTCGGTGTCGAGCTCCGGACGGGAGCGCACCTCGGGCGCGGGGAGCGTTTCGAGGATCTTTCTGACTTCTTCCATCGTGATATCCTCCTTATCCGGTTATATCAAAGATCGCCGCGGCGCGGTCCGACGTCCGAGACGTCGATGGGTACGAATCCGAGCGCGAACGCCGGGGACTCCGGCGCGAGACGGAAGTCGCGCTTCTCCGGATCGGCGAAGAGCGGATCGGCGACCACCGTGCCGTACTCGAGTCCGGCCTCCCGCGCCTCCCGCTCCGTGAGCGTCTTTCCGTCCGCGTTCTCGCGGTAGCCGTTCATGAAGCTGACGAAAGCCGGCTCCGGCCGCGCGGCGTCGAAGAAGAGATTGCGCTTGGAGGAAACGGTGTGATTCGTAAGGTGCGTGGGCTGGAGGCAGAGCATCGGGTTCCCCGAGGCGTAGAAGATATTGTTCTCGGCGAGCAGCGACATATGCGCCTCCGTCCGGGTGACGCGCACGAGCGCGGTCGCCGCGGTGCCGGCATAGGCGAAAATATTGTTGCGCAGCGTGTTCAGCGAGCCGTAATGCTGGTGGAAGGAGTTCTCGGAGGTATCGTAGCAGATATTGTCCTCCAGCGTGATGAAGGAAGATCCCTCGTCCGTGTACAGCGCCCAGCCGCCGTACTTCTTGGCGCGGACGTCGTGGATCACGTTGCCGGAGACGACGGTCCCCGGCTGGCGGCCGAGCAGATAGACGCCGCCCATGTCGGAGAGCATCCCGCCGCCGATGTGGTGGATGTGGTTTTTGAGGATCCGGTTGTCGCGGGCGACGGAGGGCGCGTACCCCCACACCCACCCGACGGAGACGCCGGTGTAGTACAGATACCCGATCTCGTTGTGCGCCACCGTGTTTTCGTAGGTGTGCATCAGGAGCACGCCGCAGCCGGCGGCGTAGCGGCGGCCGCAGTACAGGATCCGGCAGTCCTCGATCGTATTGCCCCACGTCTGCCTTGCGGCCGGCGCGTTCACGTCGCCGCCGCAGACGCGGACGCCGCCCGCGCCGCCGTCCCGGAAGAGCGAGCGCAGGATGCGGATCCCGTGGCAGCCCGTATGGATATTGACGCCGTACAGACCGTAGTTCTCGATGCGGCAGTCCTCCACCGTACAGTTGTGCGCGAAGCGGAAGGAGATCACGCCGTCCGCGTCGGAGGCGCTCTGCGGCCCGCCGGCGACCCGGTCGGCGTTCCGGTCGAACCGCTCCTCCCCGGTCAGGAGGTATTCGCCGCGCGTACCGGAGAGAGTGAGGCCGCGCAGCGTCACGCCGCGCACCGGCGCCTCCTCCGTCCCCTTGAAAATAAAGAAGCGGCTCGTGCGCGGGATCACGGCGTCCAGCGTCTCCGGCGTCATCGACTCGTCGCGGGGGATGTAGTACAGACGGTCGCCGTCCGCGTACCATTCGTCCGGGCGGGAGAAAGTCTCCGCCACGTTTTCCAGCCAGTATTCGAGCGCCGAGATCGAGCCGCGCTCCCCCGCGATGGAGCGGGCGGACGGATACCGCATCGTCACGCGGCGCGTCGCCGGATCGTAGCTCTCGATGGGGGAATGCTCGTCGATCCAGTAGTGGAAGTAGTTGATCCGGATCCGGTCGACATTGGAGAAATCCTTCCAGTCCCCCGCCTGCGCGACAAACCATTTGGAATGAACGCCGCTCGACTGATCGACCTCGTCGGCGTACAGATAGCCGGACTCCGGATAGCGCGTCATCTTTGCGCGCGTCCCGTTCACGTACAGATCGATGAAATCGATCCCGCCGGGCGCCGCCGGATCCTTCGCCTCCGGCGGGATCGGCGCGGAGAAGCACGCCGCGCCGCGGTACGTGTCGCGCCGCCAGCCCTCCACGCGGACGCCGCCGATCACGCGCGAAGCCGGATCGCCGAGGACGGTGACGCCGTACACGCCGGCGTCGACGACGACGGGCTCGAGGAAACGGTGCAGACCGGGCAGAAGGCGCACCGTGATCGGCTGGGCGATGCCCTGCCGCCTCAGTTCCCGGATATAATCGAAGGCTGCCTCAAGCGACGGAAAAGGCCAGCCGCGGCCGTTGGCGGCAGGCTCCGTGCCGCCCGCCGTCTCCGCGGCGGGAGAGGCGCCGTCGGGCGCGGTATGCGGCGCGACGTAGAGCGTCGTGATTTCATAGAAAGGGATCATGGCGGTTCTCCTTGTCGTTTCTGTATGCGGATCGCGGAAAGAGGATCCCGCCCCTATTGTACACTGTCGGGGGAAGGATGTCAAGAGGAACGCGGGAATCGGCGGCGCGCGCAGGGAAAAAACGGCGGGGCGATTTATGAACGATTTGTAAATTTCCGGATTTTTTCATTTTCCCCGGCAGATTTCCGATATTTCGGTGTCTATAAAGACAGAGAGAGATCATTTTCGGAAAACGAAAGGAAAACCGTCATGAAAACGAAAGCCACGTTCTGCCTGCTCCTCGCGCTTCTTCTCCTCCTCGCCGGATGCGGCGGCGGGAACACGCCGCCCGCCGAAACCGACGATACCGACACGGCGGAACCGGACGCTCCCGTCTGGCAGCCGCTCCCGGACTACGACCCGTCCGCCCCACGCGCGGAAAAACTGTACAGCCACGAATATTTTGTGGAAACGGCGCACGGCGTCGTGTTCCTGAACCGTGGGCTGCGCTACATGGATAAGGAAACGGGCGAGGTCCGTCTTTTGTGCGACGAGCCGGGATGCCGTCATGACTACAAAGACAAAACGTGTCCCGCGGTCGCCTCCTATCCGCTTTTATACGTGCCGGAAAACGGGCGGCTCTACTTCGCGCGGCAGTATCCGGGCACGTACTCCATCGGCTACGACATCGTCTCCGTCGGCATCGACGAGGGGGACCTCACGCCCTTCTTCCATACGCGGCTCAAGCAGGGGGACCGCATCACCTGCATGCAGTACAGCGACGGGAGGATATACTATACCCGTCAGATATATGAACACACAGCCACCCACTCCGGACACACGGAGATCATGGAGCTGGAGTCGATCTCTCTCACGGGCACTTCGGTCCGTTCGGAGGCGAGCTTTTCGTCGATAAACGGCTTCACCTTTCAGAACGGCATCTTGTACATGTGCCGTTACAACAAAAAGACCGAGCGCGTCGCGCTGTACGCCTATGACCCGGACACCGGAACGGATAAGGAGATCTGCGTGCCGGAGATCCGGAAGAAAATAAAGGGCGAACGCGACGACAGCTATAAGAACGCATACTTCTTGTTTTACGGCGATCACATATACTGCTGCGCCGACACGTATCTGAAGGAGATCGATCCGGAGGGGAATGAACTGTGCGAGCTGTGGCGCAATGAAAATCCGCCCTACGATCCCAGGTGGAGGATCGGCACCGACGGGACGATGTACAGCCTCGGCTACGACCCGCACCCGATCGAGACGACCGTCTACAGGCAGTTGGTGTTCAACGGACCGTCCGTACCCGTCACCGAGACCGTCCCGAATCTCTCCGGCGGGAACATACTCCGCTGGAAGGACGGCGTGCCGGAGCTTTTCGCGGACCTCGGCGAGCGCACGATCGTGGTGGATTTCACCGTGATCGGGGAAACGCTGTTCATGAAGTGCCGCGTATACGACGACGAGGGAAAGAGCACCATGCATTCCTATTACACCTTCGGCGGGCGCGCATACGAGATCCCGAAAGAGGGCCTCCCGCAGGGGTGAAGGAAATAAAGCAAAAAACAAAACAATGAAAGGAGAAACCGTCATGAAAACAAGATCCGTCCTCTGCCTGTTCATCGCTTTTCTTCTCCTCCTCCCCGGATGCGGGGGCGAGAATACGCCCCCCGGCGATACCGGCACGCCGGAGCCGGAGGGTCCCGTCTGGCGGCCGCTCCCGGAATACGATCCGTCCGCCCCACGCGCAGAAAAACTGTACAGCCACGAATATTTTGTGGAAACGGCGCACGGCGTCGTGTTCCTGAACGACGGACTGCGCTACATGGATAAGGAAACGGGAGAGGTCCGCCTTTTGTGCGGCGACCCGGAATGCCGTCATGACTACAAAGACAAAACGTGTCCCGCGGTCGCCTCCTATCCACTTTTATACGTGCCGGAAAACGGGCGGCTCTACTTCGCGCGGCAGTATCCGGGCACATACTCCATCGGCTACGACATCGTCTCCGTCGGCACCGACGAGGGGGACCTCACGCCCTTCTTCCATACGCGGCTCAAGGAGGGGGACCAGATCGGTTCCCTGCGGTACTGGAACGGGAGGGTATACTATACCCGTCTGGTATACGAAGAGACCGAGCATTACCAGGGACCTACGGGGATCAAGGAGCTGGAGTCGATCTCTCTCACGGGCACTTCGGTCCGTTCGGAGGCGAGCTTTTCGGCGATTGAAGGCTTCACCGTGCAGAACGGCGTCGTGTACATGGACAGTTTTGACAAAAAGACCGACCGCATCGCGCTGTGCACCTGCGACTTGGACACCGGAACGGAAACGGAACTGTACGTGCCGGAGCTGCGGAAAAGAAAGAAAAGCGAAAATCTCACCTACGCGGGCGCGACCTTCCTCGTTTACGACGGGCGCATCTTCTGCTTTACCGACACGTATCTGAAGGAGATCGGTCCCGACGGGAACGAGATCGGCGAGCTGTGGCGCAACGAAGACCCGCCCTACGACCCCATGTGGAGGATCGGCGCCGACGGGACGATGTACAGCCTCGGCTACGACCCGCACCCGATCGAGACGACCGTCAACCGGCAGCAGGTCCCCAACGGACCGTCCGTAGCCGTCACCGAGACCGTCCCCAATCTCTCCGGCGGGAACATACTGCGTTGGAAGGACGGCGTGCCGGAGCTTTTCGCGGACCTCGGCGAGCGCACGATCGTGGAGGACTACACCGTGATCGGGGAGACGCTGTTCATGAAGTGCCGCGTATACGACGACGAGGGAAAGAGCACCATGCATTACTATTACACCTTCGGCGGGCGCGCATACGAGATCCCGAAAGAGGGCCTCCCGCAGGGGTGAGCGGCATCACGGCAAAGAAATGCGGCGCGGCATCCTGCGATGCCGCGCCGCGGTCGTTTTGGGGGGACGCGTATTATTTCACGATCTCGCCGTACACGACGCCGGACGCGTGAAGCGCGTTCGACTCGTCGGTGTCGATGTGCATGGCGGCGGCGAACTTAGGGCTGACGCGCACGACGACGTCGCCGAAGATCAGGCTGCGGTCCGCGCTGTCGATCTTGACGGAGACGACGTCCTTGTCGGCGACGCCGAACGCCTCGGCGTCTTCCGGCGTGAAGTGGATGTGGCGCTTCGCGGCGATGACGCCCTCGGCGAGCTCGACCTCGCCGCACGGACCGATCAGTTTGCACGCGCCGGAGCCGGCAATGTCGCCGCTCTCACGGACGGGCGCGTCGATGCCGAGCGTGCGGGCGTCGGTGAGGGAGACCTCGACCTGACTCGCCTTTCTGGCGGGACCGAGGATGCTGACCTTCTGGAGGGAGTTCTTCGGACCGACGACGGTGACGCGCTCCTCGCAGGCGAACTGGCCGGGCTGGCTCAGGTCTTTCTTCTTGGTGAGCGTATGTCCCTCGCCGAAGAGGATGGCGATGTGCTCCTCGGTCAGGTGGACGTGGCGGGCGGAGGTTTCGATCAGAATCTTGTTTTCCATGACGGATCCTTTCTTCTGCTTGTACTTTTCGCTTTATTATACCACCGGCGGCGGCGGATGTAAAGCGGTTTCCGGATTTTTATTGGCGCGTCCCCTTGCATTTTACTGATATTTGTGATAGTATGGTACAAACAGAATTTGGGAGGTATCGCCATGCTTGCCAACGCTCAATGGATCACAACGCCCGCCCCCCTCGCCTGCCCCCTGTTCCGCCGCGTCTTCACCGCGAAGAAGAAGCCGGTCCGCGCCGTGATGCAGATCACCGCGCGCGGCGTCTACGAAGCGACGCTGAACGGAAAGCGCGTCTCCCGCTATCTCCTCGCGCCCGGCTGGACGCAGTACGAGACCCGCATCCAGGTACAGACCTACGACGTGACCGCGCTCCTCGGTGAGGAGAACACGTGGGACGTCACGCTCGCGTCCGGCTGGTATCTCGGCCGCATCGTCAAGTACGGCAAGAGGACCGACCGCGCCCCGGGCATCATCGCCTCGCTGCGCATCACCTACGCGGACGCGACGTCGCAGACGATCGTGACGGACGGGGACTGGCTCGTCGGCCAGAGCGCCCTCTCCCGCTGCGATTTCTACGACGGGCAGTGCTACGACGCGTCCTTCGTGCCGCATCCGGATACGCCCGCCGCCGTCGCCGACTATCCGAAAGACGTCCTGATCCCGCAGCTCGGCGAGGAGATCCGCGCGATGGAGACGGTGCGGCCGTTCCGCCTCTTCGTGACGCCGAAGGGCGAGCGCGTCGTCGACTTCGGTCAGAACCTCACCGGCGCGCCGCAGATCTCGCTGACGGCGAAGGCAGGGGAGCGCGTCGCGCTCTCGTTCGCCGAGGTGCTGGACGCGGACGGCAACTTCTACACCGAGAACTACCGCTCCGCCAAGGCGGAATTCACCTATATCTGCCGGGACGGCGCGCAGACCTACCGCCCGACGCTCACCTTCTACGGCTTCCGCTACGCGCGCGTCGACGAGTTCCCCGGGGAGCCGACAAAGGACAACTTCGCCGCCGTCGTCTATCATTCCGTGCTGCGCCGCACCGGCTACGTCTCGACGGACGATCCGCTCGTCGACCGTCTTTTCTCCAACGTGATCTGGGGACAGAAGAGCAACTACCTCGACGTGCCGACCGACTGCCCGCAGCGCGACGAGCGGATGGGCTGGACCGGCGACGCGCAGGTCTTCGTCCGCGCCGCGGCGTATAACTACGACGTGCGCCGCTTCTTCAAGAAGTGGCTCGGCGACATGCGCATCGCGCAGCGTGAGGACGGCAGCATCCCCTACGTCATCCCGACGCTGCATCCGAACGGCACCTCCGCCGGATGGGGCGACGCCGCGACGATCTGCCCGTGGCAGCTCTACGAGACCTACGGAGACGTCTCCTTCCTCGAGGACAACTTCGACATGATGCGCCGCTGGGTCGACTATATCACGGGCGCGAGCCCGGTCCCGTATCAGTGGCGGGGCGGCGAGCACTTCGCCGACTGGCTCGGTCTCGACGCGCCGTACGGGGAGTACAAGGGCTCCACGTCCCCGGATCTGATCGCCGACGCCTTCTACGCCGCCTCGACGGAGCGCGTCGTGCGCGCCGGAGAGATCATCGGCCGCGACGTCTCCGCCTACCGTACGCTGTATGAGAATATCGTGCGCACCTTCCGGGAGACGTACCGGGATTCCTTCCCGACGCAGACCGGACACGCGCTCGCCGTCCGTTTCGGCCTCGCCTCCGATCCGGCCGCCGTCGCCGCGTCGCTCGCGGAGATGGTGCACCGCGACGGCGACCGGCTGATGACCGGCTTCCTCGGCACGCCGTATATCCTCCACGTGCTGAGCGACTACGGCCACGCGGACGTCGCCTACACGCTGCTCCTCCGCCGCGAATTCCCCTCGTGGCTGTACCCGGTCACCGTCGGCGCGACGACGATGTGGGAGCACTGGGACGGCGTCTCCCCCGACGGGAAGATGTGGAGCAGCGACATGAACTCCTTCAACCATTACGCCTACGGCGCCGTCGCCGACTGGCTGTACGAGAAGGCCGCCGGCATCACGCCGCTCGAGCCGGGATTCTCCCGCGTGCGCTTCAAGCCGCTCGCGGACGCGCGTCTCGGCGCCCTGAACGTCCGCTTTGATTCCCCGCACGGGACGATCGAGTCCGGCTGGCGTGCTGCGGACGGCTTCGTCCGCTACCGGATCGTGACGCCGGTGGACGCCGTCTGCGAGATCGGCGAAAAGAAGTACGATCTCACGCCCGGCGCGTGGGAATTCGGGGAGGAACTGCATGACTGATTTTGCGTTCCGCACCGCGATCCCCGTATGGGGAGAGGGACTGTCCGGGGAGATGAACGTTCTGCTCGCTTTTACGGCGGCGGTGCCGGAAGGCGGCGCGCACCTGCGCCTGTGCGCCTGGTCCGCATGGCAGCTCTTCGTGAACGGGGAGTTCTTCCTCAGCGGTCCGGCGCGCGCCGGACAGGGCTTCTTCCGCGCGGAGGAGGCGGATATCCCGGCGGGCGAGGTGCGCATCCTCGTCGCCGCATACAACGTCCCCTCCTACTATCTCCTCGACGATCCGCCGTTCTTCTGCGCCGAGCTGTACGCGCCGGACGGCATGCTGATCGCCGCCTCCGGCGACGGGGAGAAGCCGTTCGGCTGCGCGCGGGTCTTCTCGCGCGTGCAGAAGACGCAGCGCTTCACCGGCGCGCGCACGTTCGCCGAGGCGTACCGCCTTCCCGCGCCGGAAACGCCGATCCCCGCCGTCCCGGTCGGGACGCGTCGCTTTATCGCGCGCGATGTGCCCGTTCCGGAATACGAGCGGACGGCGCTCGCCTCCCTCGTTGTGCGCGGCGCCTTCACCGTCTCCGACTCCGAGGACGATCCGGGGGCGGAGCAGGGAGACCTGCCCGGCTTTGACGCACAGGAGCAGGAGGTGCGGATCTCGCTTGAGGCGGAGCGGCTGCGCTGCGTGCCCGGGCGGGGTTCGCTGCGCGCCGACCGGATCGAGCTCGCGGGCGGCGAGTATGCCGTCGGCGATCTCGGGCGGGAGCTGACCGGGTATATTTCCTTTGAGATCGAGACGGAGGGCTGCCGCCTCATCGTCACCTTCGACGAGCGGCTGACGGACGGCGACGTTTTCTTCCGACGCTGCGGCAACTCCTGCTGCGCCGTCGTCTGGGACCTCGGTCCGGGAACGTGGCGTCTCACCGCCTTCGAGCCGAACTGCATGCGGTATCTGAAATTCGCCGTCACGGGACGGTCCGTGATCCGCGGGGCGGGGATCATCCGCTATGAATTCCCCTCCGCGCCGATCCTGCCGCCTCCGGCGCTGCCGGACGCGCAGCTCGCGCGGATCTATGACGCAGCCGTCGCGACCTTCCGGCAGAACACGGTCGATATCTACATGGACTGCCCCTCCCGCGAGCGGGCGGGGTGGCTGTGCGACAGCTTCTTCACGGCGCGCACGGAATACGCGCTGACCGGGGAGAGCCGGGTGGAGCGGGCGTTCCTCGAGAATTTTCTGATGCCCGCGTCCTTCCCGCTGCTCCCGGAGGGGATGCTGCCGAAGGCCTATCCGGCCATCGACCGCCACGGCACGTTCATCCCGAACTGGGCGATGTGGTATGTGCTGGAGCTGGAGGAGTACCGCTTTGCGCGCGGCGGCGATCCGGCGCTCGTCGAAGCGGCGCGGAAGCGGATGTACGGGCTGCTCGGATACTTCCGCCGCTTCGAGAACGAGGACGGACTGCTTCAGCGGCTGGAGAGCTGGATCTTCCTCGAATGGTCACACGCCAACCAGCTCACGCAGGACATCAACTACCCGACGAACATGCTCTACGTCCGCTTCAAGCGGGCGCTGGCGGCGCTGTACGGCGACGGTGCGCTGCGCGAGGAGGCGGACCGTCTCGCCGAGGTGATCCGTGCGCGCTCCTTCACGGGGGAGTGGTTCTGCGACAACGCCGTCCTCCGGGACGGGAAAGCCGTCCTCTCCGGCGAATGCACGGAGGTGTGCCAGTACTACGCATTCTTCACCGGCGTCGCGGATCCCGTGCGGTATCCGGCGCTGTGGGAGACGCTGGTCCGGGACTTCGGCCCGAAGCGCGCGGAGACCGGCGCGTATCCGGAGATCTGGCCGGCCAATCCGTTCATCGGCTACTATCTGCGGCTGGAGCTGCTCTTCCGCGCCGGCGCGTACGACGAGGTCCTGGAGAACATCCGCGGGTACTTCAGCGCGATGGCGGAGACGACCGGCACGCTGTGGGAAGGTACGGATGACAGATCGAGCTGCAATCACGGCTTTGCCTCCCACGCGGCGGTATGGCTGCGCGCGATCGCGGAGGCGAATGAGAAAAAGAGAGGAGAGAAAGCATGAAGCACCGCATCCGGCGCCGTCTCCTCGGCGCGTTCGTCATAGGGATATGTCTCGTCCTCCTCGCCTCCTGCGGAGAAGTGCTCGGGGAAGCGCTGGAGCTTTTGCTCACGGAGGAGACGGAAGCGGCGGATCCGTTCTCTCTCATCACCGACGCGCCGGACAGCGCGGCGCAGACGGAAACGTCCTCCGCCGAGACGCAGACGCTTGATGAAAACGGGAGTTATTCGTCGAAGGAAGACGTGGCGCTCTATCTCTGGACCTATCACCGCCTGCCGAAGAATTTCATCACCAAAAGTGAAGCGGAAAAGCTCGGCTGGCCGGGCGGATCGCTTGAAGCGTACGCGCCCGGCTGCGCGATCGGCGGGGATTACTTCGGGAATTACGACGGACTCCTCCCCGCGAAGAAAAAATACCGCGAATGCGATATCGGCACCGTCGGAAAATCGAGCCGCGGCGCCAAGCGGATCGTATACGCGGAGGACTTCTCGGCGATCTACTACACCGACGACCATTACGAATCCTTCACGCTCCTGTACGGAAGCAAATGAAGAAAACGCCGTCCCTGCCGCATGGCGGGGACGGCGCTCTTTTATCGGAAGAAGCGCGCGGGGACGGATCAGTAATCCGTTCTCAGCTCGTCGAACGGGCGGACGTCTCCGTCGAACGCCGGGCGGATACGGATCTCCCAGGAGAAGGACGTTTCCTCGAATCGGTACGGTTCGGCGAGCCACGGACCGCAGGAATTGGAACCGATGCCCGCCTGCCGGTAATCGGCGATGATCGTCGTCTCGCCGTGCGGGACGAGCTCGTAATCGTGCGCCGTTTCGGTGAGCTGCTCCGGCGTGAAGTGAGACGCGCTGAAGCTGAAGCCGTCGCCGAAGAAATACAGACCGTGTCCGGAGACGAAGGAAACGCGCGCGAAGCGGCAGTCCGCGTGCGCGGAGTTTTCCTGCGGGCGGATATACGGCTGGAAATCGTCCCGCACGTCGCACGAGAAGAGCCCGAGCCGGGCGGCGAGCCGCTTGTCCGCGTAGCTTTCCGTGGGTCCGAAGCCGAAGTAGCGCAGTTTCTCCGCGCCCTCCGGCATTGTCAGGCGGATACCGAAGCGCGGCAGCGGCGGCTGCCCCTCCGGGCGCTCCATCTCATAGCGGAGCGTGACGCCGCCGGCGGTGAACGTGTACGTCACGCTGCCGGAGCAGAACGGCGCAAACGGCGGCGCGCCGAGCGAGAAGCGCGCGCGGACGACGGCGCGCTCCGCCTCCTCCGATACGATCTCCACGCCGTAGCAGCGGACGGCGGCGCGGTCGTAGCGCATGCCGAACCACTGCTCCTTGACCCTGCGGTCGTTGTCCGTCGGCGCGCGCCAGATCGTCGGGCGGATCGGCTCCGCGATCATCTCCGTGCCGTTGTCGCACAGCGACGTGATGAGCCCGCAGCGGCGGCAGAGCGTGTAGACCGTCTCGTCCGCCGTAACGGTGATCGTCTCCCCGTCGTCGGTCAGCGCGACCGGGACGCCGAAGGGCGCCGGACGGCGCGTCTCGCGGGATGAAAGCGGGAGCTGGACGGCGCCGACCTCCCAGTCCTGCGGCGCCCAGGGCGTCGGACGGACGGCGTGCGCCGTCACGGTCAGCGTGCGGATCCCGTCCTCCGCCTGCGGCTCCGTCCAGAGCGTGACGCGGCGCGTCTTCTGCGGCGCGGCGGGCGCGGTGAACGACCCGGACGCGACCGCCTCCCCGTCCCTCTCCACGCGCCAGTCGAAGCGGAGATCGGACAGATCGGTGAAATACCGGCGGTTTCTGACGAGGATCTCGCCCTCCCGCGCGCCCGCCTCGATCGAGAACGGCTTGAGGACTTCTTTCAGTTCGAGGAATCCCGTATGCGGGCGGCGGTCCGGCCAGACGAGCCCGTCCGCGCAGAAGTTCCCGTCGTTCGGCGTGTCGCCGAAGTCTCCGCCGTAGGTATACCCCGGCGTCAGATACCGGTTGACGCCGCCCGGCGCGGTCACGGCGACGGCATGGTCGATGAACTCCCACACGCAGCCGCCGAAAAACTCGTCGTGCGCGTAAATGACGTCCCAGTACGCCTTCAGGTCTCCGGGGCCGTTGCCCATCGCGTGCGAGTATTCGCACAAAAAGAGCGGCTGCTTCACGTGCGGATTCTTGATATAATCATCAAGGCAGTCCTGCGGCGACGGATACATGCGGCTGGCGATATCGACGTAATCGGCGTCTCCGGCGCGGGGCGCCGTTTTGTACGTCTCCTCCGCGCGGCGCGTGGCGTCCTCGCTGTGTACGAGGCGGGAACCGTCGCGCTTGTGGAAATAATCCGCCATGGCGCGATGGTTTCGTCCGACGCCGGACTCGTTCCCCACCGACCAGAAGATGACGCTGGGATGGTTCTTGTCCCGCTCCAGCATCCGCTCGGCGCGGTCGAGATACGCCGCCGTCCACGCCGGGCTGTCCGTCAGTTCATCCCAGCGGCCGACGACCGCCATGCCGTGCGTCTCGAGATCCGCTTCGTCGCAGACGTAGATGCCGAGACGGTCGCACAGCCCCGTCAGGCGCGGATCGTTCGGATAGTGGCTCGTGCGGATCATGTTCACGTTATGCCGCTTCATCAAATGCAGGTCCGCGAGAATATGCTCGTACGGCGTGGCGTGCCCGAGCAGCGGATGGCTGTCGTGGCGGTTGACGCCCTTCGCCTTGACCTTGCGGCCGTTGATGAGCACGGTCTTGCCCTTTACCTCGATGCGCCGCAGCCCGCAGGGTACGGCGATCACCTCGCTGCCCGCGCGGAGCACGAGCGTGTACAAAACCGGCGTCTCGTCGCTCCAGAGCTCGGCCCGTTCGACGGGGATCTCCGTGCCGGAGGCAGCCGTCCCCTCCGCCAGCGTCTCGCCCGCCGGAGAGAGGAGCGCATAAGCGACCGCCGGTGCGCCGACCGTCTCGTACTCGAGCCGGAAGGCGCCGGACGCGAAGTCGTCCGCGAGCCGCGGGCGGATGAAGATATCCCGGATATACTCCCGGTCACGGAAGAGCAGATACACCTCGCGGAAGATGCCGGACATGCGCCACATGTCCTGATCCTCCAGATAGGAACCGTCGCACCACTTGAGTACGAGCACCTTCAGCGTGTTCTTCCCCGGCCGGAGGAAAGAGGTGACGTTGATCTCGCTCGTCATGTGGCTGACCTGACTGTACGCGGCGAACGTACCGTTCACCCACAGATAGAAGCAGGAATCCACGCCCTCGAAATGGAGGAAGGCTTCCTTCCCCGCGGCGGCGGCGGGCAGCGTGAAATCCCGCACGTACAGCCCGCACGGATTCTCCGTCGGCGTCAGCGGCGGCTCGACGGGATACGGATAGTTTATGTTCGTGTAGTTGGGTACGTCCCAGCCGCGGCCGAGGGCCGCCTGCCAGTTCATCGGCACCGTCAAAGACTCCATGCCGTCGGTCGGCCAATCGGGATCGGCGCAGGACGCGGCGTCCCCGAAGGAAGGAAACCAGCGGAATTTCCAGTCGCCGCAGAGCGACTTGAAATAACGGCTCGCCGCACGATTGTCCGTCAGCGCCGCCTCAAGGCTGTGGTAAGGGATAAAATAGGCGTGCGGCTTCTCACAGCCGACGTGCAGTGTTTCGAGAGAAGCATGGTATTCGGGTAATGAAAACGGCATGGAAATGTTCCTCCTTGATCGGATGGATTTCGGCAGTATCACTGTACCACAGATCGGCGAATTTGTCAAGAAGGAATGAGAAAAGTTTGCCGTACCGTCCCCGCCGCGGGGGCAAAACGGGCAAATGATAATTTTTTTTGAAAAAGACTTGCATTTTGGCTGAAGGTATGATATACTGTATAAGCTGTAACAGCGGCCCCTTGGTCAAGCGGTTAAGACGACGCCCTCTCACGGCGTAATCATGGGTTCGATTCCCGTAGGGGTCACCAAACAAGACCTATCCGAACTGTTTCGTTATGAAGGATCAGTTCGGATTTGTCTTTTCTCTCCCGGAAGTATGAAAGCGCGGGCAGGATCATCTCCTGCCCGCGCCGCCTTTCCCGGGGAGTTTTGACAGCGCCGCCGTCCGATGCTTCTGCTTTTTCACCCACTCCGCATACTCCGCTTTCCCCTCCTCACTCTCGAAGAATGCCGTGATATTCGGCAGCAGCGCGTGCGCAAGATCGCGCAGGACCCGGTCGGGGATGTGTGCTTCTCCGCGCTGATTGCCGAGGACAGACGTCAGAATCATCCGCAGTTTTTTCCAGCATCCGGCGTTTCTGTACTCTTCCGTTGCCCTGATATCAGCAGGCGGCGACGATTTTTGCTGTTTTCTTTTTCCGTCTTTTTGTTTTTCTCTGATCGTAATCTTCACTTTACTCCCCTCCGCATCACATCTGAAGCGAGATCCCGTGCTTGACAGCCCAGATCTCGCGGCGAAGTTTCTTGTCAATATCGTCGTCTTCCTCCCAATGATACTGTTTACAGTTGCTCTCAAAGGTCCGGCAGATGCTGTCAAAAAAGCGGAGCGCCGCGCAGAAAGCAGCGAGCTTCGGAGCGTCGGACTGCTTCTCTTTCGGATCATTTTTCGGTTTCGCCGGCCCCTGTCCGTAGTACATCTGCAGCTCCATTCCGAGCTGCGCCGCCTCGCGGACCAGCGCGTTGCGCACCGGCTTGAACGTCGGCTCCTTTGACAGCGGAAGCTTCTCCGGAAGCATGTCGGTATACGCCTGCGTGACGGAGCATTTTGCCTGATACCACAGCTCGTACATCTCAGCGATCCGCTTGTCTCCGGCGACCAGTTCCACGGTTTCGTCGACCATTTTCTTGACGCTCTGCGGCAGATATCCGTACTGTTTTTTGCCGGAAACGTCGTTCAGACGGAGCGCAAGCGCGGTCATCTTTTCCTGGATCTCTTCGCTCATGCACTTGCCTGACGACACCTCGGCGGTCAGCTTTCCGAAGCGGCTGCGCATCTCATTTGTGATGCGGTTTCGCATCTCCGTCTGACGGTCGTAGACTTCATGGATTTCGTCCTTGAAAATCTCCGAAAGAAACAGCTGACGGAGGTTGTCAATGCCCTGCTTTGAGAGATACGCATGGCTGTTTTCCTGTGTGGAATAGAGCAGCATGTGCACGTGCGGATGGTGCGATTCGTTATGGAACGCGCCGTACCAACGGAGATTTGTCAGAGGGATCCGGTGCTCGTTTGCGATCCGGTCGATGTTGGCGCCGATCATACTGCGCCAGCGCTCGGCGCTGTTGTATCCGAGACGCTGCGCGTCCTCCCTTCTGAGCGAGATAATGATCGAGTACACATTGCCTTTGTGCGCTTCGAGCTTGCTGATTTCTTCGCCGAGATCGAGCGGCGTACCGCCGGACGAAAACAGTCCGTGTGCCTGACTGATCTTTTCCACGCCCGGTCTCGTCGCCATGTAACGAAGATATCCCTCCGTGTTGAGCAGTTCCGGCGTGCTTTCGAGCGCATGAGAAATGAATTCCGACGCGCTTCCGACGGTCTTTTCCTTCGTGTACATACCGTACTCGGAGGACTTTTTCAGCGCCGGATCCTCTCTCAGAAGGTCCCCGATCAGCTCCCTCTGCGCGTCGGTCACGGGCATCAGCCGCCTGTCCTGCGGCAGCGTTTCCACGTCTTCGCGGGTGGCGATGTACTTCATGTACCCGCCGTGACCGCCTCCGCCGCCCTTGGAGTAAACGCATTTTACGATGACCTTCGGCATTATTCCTCCCGATTTCTGGAGAACTCGATCGCGTTTTCAAGCGCTTCATCGAACGTAAACACGCCGTGATATCTGCGGATGATCCCGTAGGCTTCGTCATGATACGCGCGTATCACGTCCGGCGTTGCGGAGTCATACACCTTGTCCGAGACGAAAAGAAAGAGCGCAGCCTGCTCTCCCGCCATCTTGAAAAGCGCAGACGCGATACGGTTTTCCGCGTTCTTTATGTTGTCACGGATGACTTTTATGAGCTCCTGCGACAGCATCTCCTTGTGCATGTCCGCGCTGAGACTCGCCGCGTAAAACCGTATCGCTTTCTCCGTGAATTCCGACCGGGAACGGGCGTCTGCCGCGACCAGACTCGCGTCGATCATCCCGTTTGCCTCGTCCGAAAGATAGAAATTATAGCTTTTTTTGATCAATATCCGGTCCTTTCCGCGCCAAAAAGCGCAAGTAATACGACATCGTTCCGACGTCATACCGCACGAAACCGCAATCATTCGCGACGCCGGAACGACGCCGTGAAAATACCGCCGTTTTCCGGGGCGAAACGCCCCGCCGTCTTCCTCTCAGTCCGCCGTTGCGGGCTGATGTGAGCCCGACCGCAACCGGTCGTTTAACCCGCCTTCTTTTCTTTCGATCACCGTTCCGGCGCCGCGGCCCCCGCCTCCGCCCCGTAGCTCCATTTCCTCCCCACAGGGTGACAGGGGTGACAGGTTGACGGCTGTTTTGACAGCGAGAATCAGCCGTCACCCGTACACCGGATCAGCTTGAGAAGCAGCGGATCGGCTTCGGCTAACGACGGGGGTGACAGGTTGACAGCTGTTTCGACAGCGAGATCAGCCGTCACCCGTACACCGGAACCGTCACCGCTGACGGAGGGAGCATCGGGGACGGTCGATTCCGTTTCGGCGGTCGCATCGTCACCGGTATGCTCAGCACAATCACCGCACACCGACGCGAGAAGATCACCGAACATACCGCTTCCGTTTTCCGCGTCACGGTAGTACTCCGGCGGCCTGTAATTCTCCGTCTTGTAAAAGACCAGATACCGTCCGCTCTTCTTCCGTCTGTTCTCAAAACGGATGCCGAACGATTCGAGATCTTCATGATCGACGGTGAGCTGTTTGGTGATCATGTTCGGCGCGACGTCCACGCCGAACCGTTCCCTGAGCTGCCGCGACAGATCCGTCGGAGATACCGTCACCGTTTCCTCCTCGCAGTGTGACAGCGCCGCGAAAAGATACACGGCCTTGACGGCGTCGCTGATCTCCTTTGCGGTGCGCAGCGTATTGTCCTCTGACTTCCACACGCCGTCGCCGCTCTGCGTGATCTCCAGTTCGAACGATTCCATGTCGCGGCTCACGACTTTGAGCACGGCGGACTTCTCACTGCGCCGCGGACGCTCGATGCTGATGCAGTTGTCGACGCCGCCGGTCAGTCCCGTCGAGCCGGACACCGCGTGCAGATCATCCCGGCCGAGCGCCTTGCGGTGATGATGCACGAGCAGCAGCGCGATGCTGAACTTCTGCGCCAGCTGATGCAGCAGGATCATGTCGTCGTAGTCGCTCTTGTACATGTTCGTTGAGAACTTATCCGGACGGATGTAATTCAGCGTGTCGACGACGACCAGCTTCGTGTCTGGGTGCTGTGTCAGATACTCTGACAGCGACTCAATGAATCCTTCGCCGAGACGCAGGATATCCTGACAGAAATGCAGACCGGAAAACGCCTCCTCCGACATCTCAAACAGCCGCTGCTGCAGACGCTTCGCGTCGTCTTCAAAGCAGAAATACAAAACGCCGCACCTCTGCGTTGGGAAGCAGAGAAACGGAACGCCCTTCGCAACGGAAACGCTCAGACTGAGCGCAAAAAATGATTTGCCGATCTTCGGGTCGCCCGTCAGCAGCGTGAGCCCTTCCGGGAGCAGTCCTTCGACGACGTATCTGCGCCGCGCGAGCTGCATGTCAAAGAGCGCGTCGCTGTCGATCGTATGGAAATGTCGGATGCCGTTCGCTTCATCGAACAGATCCTGCTGTGTCAAAGTCATCATGCCGTAGTCTTCCGTCATCCATTTCCTCCATCACTATTCCTCCTCATTATTATTTTGTTTCCGCTGCCGCAGCCACTACAAAAAACCGTCGCTGAAATGGAACATGATCTTTCACCTCCAAAAAAGAAAAAGGGTCGGAACGAACACACAAAACATACCGCGGAAAAGGTATGTCTTCTATGTCGTTCCGACCCTTGCTTCCCGAATTCACCGCCGGGAGGATGGACACCCTT
>JAEEGL015014037.1_pt1 | contig 33199 bp, 27 predicted proteins | sample 9134231 | NCBI WGS metagenome assembly JAEEGL01 (sample SAMN16246548, study PRJNA631951) | gut metagenome | biome: gut microbiome; feature: rumen; material: fiber-attached | host: Bos | place: Iran: Karaj | collected 2018-10 | reverse complement strand
GCTTCGGCCGCGCCGGAAAGCACACGGCGCTCCGTACCGGAAAGCAGGTCTTCATATACGCCGTCGGGCAGCGGAACGGCGGGCGCGGACGGCGTTCCCTTGAGCCGGAACACGCCGACGGCGATGCGGTTTCCGAGCGTCCACGTCGAGACGACCGTGTCGTTTTCCCGTGCTTCGATCGTGTACACGCCGTCACAAAACAGAGGGTCCTTCTTCATGGCGACGAGCTTATGGAGCAGCGTTTCATGCATCGGCGCGCCGTCACGCGGGATCGGATCGGCGTCGAACAGCGACGGCGTATGATCAACGGCCCATTCCTGACCGCAGTAGATGAGCGGCATGCCCTTTTGGAAGAAGGTCCATGCGAGCCAGGTCTCACGCACGGTGCGGTCGGGAAAAAGCTCTGCGGTGCGCGGGCGGTCGTGGTTTTCGGTGCAGCGCAGCTTCACATAGTCCGCGGGATAGGTGCTTTCCTGCCGCTCAAGCGCGTCGACGTAGGCGGAAAGCGGGAGATCGCCCTTTGCGTACGCGGTAAAGTCCTCCCAGATATCGTAATCGTAGCAGATATCGAACGCCTGATAGAGTTCGGAGTCCGACAGCGCGACAAGGTTTTGCGCGCGAAGATAGCGAATGAATCCGTGTTCGACCGATTCGGCAAGCCAGATGCAGCCCGGACGGACCGCTTCGACGCGGCGCCGCGCCTGTTTCCAGAAATCGAGCGGGATGAGCGGAGCGACGTCGCAGCGGAAGCCGTCGACGAATTGCGCCCAGAAGCAGAGCGTGTCGCAAAGCTCTTCCCAAAGATCGTGATTCGTAAAATCAAGGTCGATGATGTCGGACCAGTCGCCGACGTGGTTGCCGAAGCTGCCGTCCGGCTTCCGGTAGAAGTATTCGGGATGCGTTTTCACAAGCACGGAATCGGGCGAGGTATGGTGGTAGACCACGTCGATCAGCACCTTCAGGCCGAGCGCGTGCGCGGCGCCGCAGAGGTGAACGAAATCGTCCATCGTGCCGAACTCCGGGTTGATCGCGCGGTAATCTTCGATCGCGTACGGCGAACCCAGGCTGCCCTTGCGCTTCGCTTTGCCGATCGGGTGGATCGGCAGAAGCCAGATCGCGTCTACGCCGAGGGAACGAATACGCGGCAGGTCCGCTTCAACGGCCTTGAACGTGCCGCCGAAGTTCCGTACGAAGATCGAATACAGGGTCATATTGCGAAGAGACATACAGGTACCTCCTTGATCGAATTACGATTCGGGCGCATAGGTCAGCGAGACCTTGAAGAGCTTTTTGCCGTCGTTTTCGCCGGCAAGCAGGAACGTATCGCCGACCGTCTCGCACTTCAGCGCGAGCTCGGCGTCGAGCCGCGCTTCCCGCGCATACTCGGAGCGGATCAGACGGATCTCGCGCGAACGGAACGCTTCCGGGATCCGGTCTTCGGCAAGATCGAAGTAGCGGGTGTTGTTCATGTGCCCGTTCAGATCGACGTAGCTCAGAGGCACGGTAAATGTGCCGACTGTGTCGGTGCGCGGCGCTTCGGGCGAAACGGGGAGCGGGATCGTTTTTTCCTCTTCGGCGTCCGCGGGGACGACGCCGCGTTGGCCGGGGAAGACCACGCGGCGCGTGTTTTCATCCATCAGCGCCCAGAATGAGCTCGCCTCGATCAGCGTGCTGCCCTCCGTGTCCGTAATGCGGTAATAGCGCGGAAACAGAAAGTGCCTGACCTTGCCGGGCCATGTTTCGATCCGGATGCTCTCGTCGTAGACCGGCATCCGCGTGACGGCCGCCTGCTGCAGCGTCACGATCCAAAGGATCCCGGCGTCGAGCGTTTTGTCGTCGCCGAGGCCGAGCATGGCGGCATGGGTCATCGAGGCCTCCTGCAGCAGCGTGAACAGCCGCGAAACGCGAAGCCTGCGGTTCATATCGGCGTCCGTGTACGAAACGCGGTAATCCTTCGTATATGTGTTCATGAAACGACGCTCCTTTCCGGATCAGAGAAGGTATTTGAAGAAATCGGGGATGCGTTTTTCCCACGCGGCTTCGTTGTGGACCGCGCCGGGGATGACGTTGGCGGAGATGTCCGCACCCGCGATACTGAGCTGTTTTGCGGTTTCGAACATACCCGCAAGCGCGAGGCGCTTCGGGTCGGTCTCGCCGGTGCCCATGGCCATATAGATCCGCGTCGGCTGCTTAAGAGGATGCGAGCGAATGAGCTCCTTGCGCTTTGCGGGCGAGATCCAGAGGACCGGGGACAGCGCCGCCGCACCGGAGAAAACGGCGTTGTATTCCACGGCGGCATAGAGCGCCATCAGCCCGCCCATGGAGCTGCCTGCGATCAGCGTGTGCTCGCGGTCGGACAGCGTACGGTATTTTGCGTCGATTTCCGGCTTCAGGTCCTTCGTGAACCAATCCATCGTGACCCTGCCGAGACCCTGCACGTTTCCGACCGGACGCGGTGCGGAGAAGTCCCAGGGACTGTATTCGGAAAGCCTTTTGAAGCCTTCCGTGTTGCATTCGACCGCGACGACGATCAACGGAAGCTTTGTTTTCGCAAGGTATTCGCGCATACCCCAGCTCTTGCCGTAGGCGGCGTGGCGGTCATAGAAGACGTTGTGCCCGTCGAACATATAGAGAACGGGATACCGTTCGTTCGACGTTTCGTAGCCTTTCGGGAGCGAAACGTACAGCCTGCGCGGCTTTTCGGTCGGGAGCGCGGGGATCTGGATCTTTGTTATCTGGATCATGTTCGTCGTCCTTTCTTCAGAAAAAATCCGTATCGTATATTGCCGATATATCAGTATATATCAGATCCGGCTTCTCTTCAAGAGAAAAAACGCGCGCGTCCTTGACATCGCCGCCGCGGGTCTCTATAATGGGAGCACCGTAAACACGGGTCGGAGGAACAAAAACGGTGGAGAGCTATTGTCTGTTTTGCAGAAGCGGTCAGGAAGGCGCCGTGATGGAGCTTTTGAATCGTCGCGGGCTGACCGCGTTCTCGCCGCTTGCCGTGCGGAACAAACCGGACGAAAAGGGCTTGAAGCGCGTCAGGGCGCGTCTGCTGCCGGGGTATGTGTTCTTTGACGCGGAACAGGAGCCGGACTGGGAAACGATCCGGCGCTTTTCGGGCGTGCTGAAGGTCCTTCGCTATGAGGACGGCGCCGCCGCGCTGCGCGGCGAGGATCTTCTGTTCGTCGGATGGCTGAAACGATACGAGGGCGTGATCGGTGTTTCCGAGGTCGTCAAGGTCGGCACGAAGATCGCATTCGTATCCGGGCCGCTCGTCGGCATGGAGGCGAAGGTCGTCAAGGTCAACAAGAGCAGACGTCAGGTCGAGATCGCGATCGGCGACGGCGACGTGCTGTTTCGGAACGTATGGTGCTCGATCGATTACATCGAGAGCAACATCGATTTCGACGTGCTGCATCGGGATACGCAGCAGGATAAGGCGTAAGCGGGTCCGTATAACCGAATCGGGAGCAGCGGGTGCAGCCCCGCTGTTTTTGTCATGATTGAAGGGATCATGCCGAAGATTGTCGAACGGATTGACGCAATACCGTGTGATCGTTATACTGAATTCCGAAAACGGGCGGATCCTGGCGTTCCGCTGCTTACAACAGATCCGAAGCCGGGTACGGTCGTTCCTATATTTAATATTATCGCCCGATATTGACGATTCAAGAAGAATGGTGTATAATGATATCATCTTATATTATGCGGAATTCTGTGCAGAAATGGGATTATGCGTAAAATGAGGCAAAATCGCTGCGCAGCAGCGGGAAAAACAGATTGAAGAAACCGGATCGGACACGCAAACGTACGGAGCTTCAAGGAAAGGATCAAAGGGTTTGGAAAGCATTAACAGAGAAAAAAAAGAGGTAGAGATCAATCTGGCGGACGTCTTTCAGATACTGCTTTCAAAATGGGTCTACATTCTGCTTGCCGGATTGATCGTCGGTCTGGCGGCCGCGGCCGTGACGCACTTCTTTATTAAAAAGAAGTATACGGCATATACGACGATGTACATTTACACGAATGCAGAGAATAAGTCGGGAACGATCAGCAACAGCGAGCTGGTTGCGGCGGACAATCTGATCATGACATATCAGGCGATCCTGAAAAACAACCGGATCCTCGGCGTTGTGGCGCAGCATTTCAACGAGGAGCATCCGGAGTACGCGAACCGGAATATCACGGCCGGCTCGCTTTCCGGCATGATCTCGGTTTCCATTCCGACCGGAACGAAGCTGATCCGCGTCTCGGTCAATACGAGCGCGCCGAAGCTCTCCGCCGATATCGCGAATACGATCGCGCTGTACGCGCCGGACGAGATCGTGGAGATCACCAAGGCGGGCGGCGTTTCGATCGTCGACTATGCGACCGTGCCTACATCCCATTCCAGCCCGAATCTGACCATGAATACGCTGGTCGGCTTTGCCGCCGGATTCATTCTGATGGCGGTGTTCTTCCTGCTGCGCGCGTATCTGGACACCACGATCTATACAATGGAAGAGGTGCAGAAGGTCAGTCGCTGTCCGGTGATCGGCACCGTGCCGATGATCGTGATCGGCAGCGAGGAGATAACGCCCTGGGAAGTTTCGCTGCGGGAGGAGATCAGCAATGAGTAAGAATAACAATCAGAAAGCAAAGCTCACTTTCAAACGCAGTAAGCAGAACCGCAGACAGGACGAGCGGGCTTTGATCCGTGAGAACCGGAAAAAGATCCTGACGGAAACCAGCGCGTTCGCGATCCGCGAAGCATATGTGCAGCTTCGTACGAACCTGATGTACAGCGTCGCTTCCATCGGCGACCGCGAATGCAAGGTCTTCGGCGTTACGAGCGCGAATCCCTCCGAGGGCAAGAGCCTGACGGCGTCCAACATCGCGGTCTCGTTCGCAATGCTCGGAAAGAAGACGCTGCTCATAGACTGCGATATGCGCAAACCGAACATCGCGCGTCTCTGGCGCATCCATACGAAGAACGGTTTAAGCGATCTCATCGCAAACGTCGACGTCTGCGAGGTATTCGGTGTGGAAGACCTGCCGCTTTCGATCATCTGCTGCGGCAAGATCCCGCCGAATCCTTCCGAGATGCTGGCCTCAGCCGCGTTCCAGAACGCGATCGAGCAGTTCCGGAAGCAGTACGACTACATCATCATCGACACGCCGCCGACCAACGAGGTCGCGGACGCGCAGATCGTATCGCGGCTGGTCGACGGCATGGTGCTGGTCATCCGTTCCGGCAAAACGAAGCAGAGAGATCTCTCTGAAGCGGAAGGCGCCATGCAGAGCGCGGGCGCGAGGATCTGCGGCATCGTCATCAACGACCTGAACCTCAAGGCGGGCGGCAAGTACGGCTATAAATACGGATACAAGTACGGATACAAGTACGGTTATAAGTACGAGTATCGGTACGGCAACAACTCGGACTTCGCCAGAAGACCGGAGCGGAAGACGCCGCAGAAGAGCAGTTCTTCGGATATCGATTTCCATGCGCATATCCTTCCCGGCTGCGATCACGGCAGCAGCAATCTGGAGACGTCGCTTTCGCAGATCCGGATGGCTAAGGAAGCCGGCGTCGGCGTGATCTGCGCGACCTCGCATTTCTACGGAGAGCAGACCAGCGTGGAATCGTTCCTGGAAAGCCGGGCAAGAAGCTTCCTGGAGCTCAAAAACAAGCTGGATGCGGACAGCCCGAAGATCCTCCTCGGCGCTGAGGTGCTGGCGTTTGAGGGAATCGATCGTCTGCCGCATATCGAGAATCTTTGTCTGATGGGGACCGATATACTGCTTCTGGAGATGCCGTTTACCGCATGGTCGGATCGGCTGATCGATTCCGTAGAAGCATTGAGCGAGCGGACCGATCTGCGGATCATCCTCGCGCATGTCGACCGCTATGACAAAAAGCAGGTCGAAATGCTGCTCGGCCTGGAACGCGTAAAAGGACAGGTGAACGTATCTGCGCTTACAAAGCACGGACAGAACGCTTACCTGCACGATTGGATCAGGGAGGGGAAGATCGTCGCTGTCGGAAGCGATATCCACGGCACGAAAGTCGGTTATTCCGAATGGCAGACCGTAAAGGACCGGTATCCGGACGAATGGAGATCTGTCATGCAGGAAACCGAAATGCGCCTTTCGAATCTTCTGTAAGGGTGCGCTGAAAAGGGGGAAAAGAGATCGAGAACGGGCGGTGCGCGGCCATAGTCGCCCCGCAGCGAGCGGTCGAACACAGTTGCTTTCCGGAATGCGAGGCGTTCAAAAAACGCGCCGCATGCCGAAGGCAACGAAAAAATCCGCCTGATTGGGAGAAAACACATGGAAAAGACAAAGCTTTCGAAGGACGATCCGAAGAGGATCAAGCTGTTCGGAGAACCGGAGGAAGGACCGGAAAAGGCAAACCGGGAAAAGAACGGCAGGAAGAAAAAAGACACGGGTAAGAAATCGAAGACCGGCATAATCATTCTTCTGTGCATCCTGGGCGTGCTCCTTCTTGCGCTGATCGGCGTGAGCGTTTTTGCATGGCACGTGTGCCACAAGCCGACGTCGTTTTTTGAAAACGTGACGCGCGTCAGCGCGGCAACAGAGAAGCCTGCGGCGACCCCGGTAATCGACATCGAGCAGTATCTTCCGACGTCCGAGCCCGGAACGACACCGATCCCGATCCCGTCATTGGCCCCGACAGCCACGGCGACCGCAGAAACACAGGATCCGCTGAGCAGTCCGTCGCCGGAAAAGCAGACGGATACGCAAAAGATGTCCGGCATCGTCAATGTCGCGTTGTTCGGGATCGATGCGTATGAGAGCGGAGGATCGACCAGCGGCACGATGCCGCATACGGATGCGAACGTCATCCTGGCGATCAATTTCGATACCAAAGAAGTCAGTCTGATCTCCATCGCGCGCGACTGCTTTACGACCGCGCCCGGATACAGAGGCTTCTATAAGTTCAACGGCGTCTTCAACGTCGGCGGCGGCATGAAGGACCCGAAGGCGGGCTTCGAACTGAGCTGCCGCGCGGCGGAGCAATGGCTCGGCGGCGTTTCGATCCCGTATTACTACGGCGTGGATTTCCAGGCGCTGATCGATCTGGTCGATATGATCGGCGGGATCGATTTCAAAGTCGACATCAAACTCTACACACTGGATGGGCATACCATTAATCCGGGGAATCGACATCTGAACGGGCAGGGCGTCATGGCATATATGCGCATGCGCAAGAGCGCGGGAGGACTCGACTCGAAGCGAACCGAAAGACAGCGCAAGATGCTGGTCGCGATCTTCAAAAAGCTTAAGCAGGAAGGCAAGCTGTCACAGATCCCGGATATTCTGAAAACGCTCGGCGACAACGTCTATACGAACACCGGTACGGCGCAGACGGCGGCCTTGGTCAACTTTGCAAGCGAGATCGATCCGGACAGCATCAAGGCCTACAGCATCCAGGGAGAGATCCACGGCAGGTATGATTGGTCGTTCTGCTTCATCGATCAGCAAAGGCGCATCGACATCATCAAAGAGGTTTACGGGTTTGACGCGGAACCGATGCGGATCAATTCCATAGCGTATGAGACCTTCCTGAACGAATGCGGCTATCTGGCGATCCAGTGCTATGCCAACGCCGAACAGCTTTTCGACGCGATCCACAAGAAGTCTCCGGACACGGATCAATGGACGGAGGCGCAGAAAACCGCTTACGCCGTATGCTGGCAGGATTATCAGAACCTGAAGGCGATGTTCGACGTGGTGAACCAGTGGACGCAGGCGCATTACGATCAGACGGTTGAGCTGACTCGTGAGGAAAAGGAGGAGCGCAGCCGATACTATCAAACGCTGGAGAAGCTTATCGATCAGGTGAGAAACAATGGGACTGCGCTGAACAAAGCGTTCGGCAAACCGTACCATCCGAGCTGGTATCGCGATCCGCATTACTGGTGGGAAAAGGACAGCATTGTCAACGAGGTCTACGTCGATTTCCGCTGACGGGAGCATCTCGCTGTATGATTGAATTATCGGAGCTGATATAATGGAACGCAAGGCAAATCGGGACAATCGGATCACGCGTGCAAAGAAAGGAAAGATAGGCGTCTTTTTTTCCGTTCTGCTCGGCGTCTATGATTTTATTGCCGTATGCGCGGCGTATTTCTTTGCGCTGTGGATGCGGTTCGATTTCCGGTATTCTCAGATCGAGCCGAAGTATCTGCATGCGTTCAGCCGCTTTATCCTGCCGTACGGAGCGTTTTCCGTTTTGATCCTGTGGGCGTTTCGCCTGTACAGAGCTCTTTGGAGATATATCGGACTCCGGGAGCTGGTCCGGACGTTCGCCGTTTCCGCGCTGCTTTCCGTCGTTCATGCCGTCGCGATCTCTCTGATCTTCTGGCATCGCATGCCGATCTCCTACTATATCGGCGGCGCATTGATCCAGATGGCGCTGCTGATCGGGATCCGTGTGTCTGCGCGTCTGATGGACCACTGGAAAAGAAAACGCATACAGGATCATACGGCGCACAGCCGTGTTATGCTGGTCGGCGCCGGCAATGCGGGTCAGATGATCCTGCGGGACATGATGCTGAATGCCGATACGACGGACAAGGCAGTCTGCATCATCGACGACGACCCCAATAAGAGGGGCAGATACCTGGAAGGCGTTCAGATCGTCGGCGGACGCGAGGATATCCTTGCAAACGTCGAAAAGTATCATATCGACAAGATCTATCTTGCGATTCCGAGCGCGACAGCCGAACAGAAGCGCGATATCCTGGCGGTCTGCAACGAGACAAACTGCGAACTGAAGATGCTTCCGGGTCTCTATCAGCTGATCTCGGGTCAGGTCAACGTCAGCGCGATGAAGGACGTCGCGCCGGAGGACCTTCTGGGCCGTGAGCCGATCCGCGCCGATCTTTCCGGCGTATATGCGTTCATCAACGGAAAGACCGTTCTCGTAACGGGCGGCGGCGGATCCATCGGCAGCGAGCTGTGCCGTCAGATCGCCGCGCATCAACCGAAGCGTCTGATCATCTTCGACGTCTATGAGAACAGCGCCTACGATATCCAGCAGGAGCTCAGAGAACGATATCCGGATCTCGACCTGGTCGTTCTGATCGGATCGGTGCGCGACAGCCGCCGGATGTTCAAGGTATTCGATACCTATCGCCCGCAGGTCGTTTATCATGCGGCGGCGCATAAGCACGTTCCGCTGATGGAGGACAGTCCGTGCGAGGCGATCAAGAACAACGTTCTCGGCACGTATAAGACCGCATATGCGGCGATGATCCACGGCTGCGAGCGGTTTGTTCTGATCTCCACGGACAAGGCGGTCAACCCGACCAACGTCATGGGCGCCAGCAAGCGCCTGTGCGAGATGATCGTGCAGTGTTTCGACGCAAAGATCAAGGCAGGCAAGGCCGACGAGATCCCGCAGCTGTTCACGCATGAGGGCTGTGAAAACGCCGATAAGGACGGAACGGGCAGCGTGTTCCACAATATACGGACGGAGTTTGTCGCCGTGCGGTTCGGCAACGTACTCGGCAGCAACGGCTCGGTGGTCCCGCTGTTCAAAAAGCAGATCGCCAAGGGCGGCCCGGTCACGGTCACACATCCGGACGTCATTCGTTATTTCATGACGATCCCGGAGGCGGTGAGCCTGGTCATGCTTGCAGGCACGTACGCCAAGGGCGGAGAGATCTTCGTGCTCGATATGGGAAGCCCGGTCAAGATCGACACGCTGGCACGGAATCTGATCAAGCAGGCAGGTCTGAAGCCAGACATCGATATCAGGATCAAATATACCGGCCTGCGTCCCGGCGAGAAGCTTTACGAAGAGAAGCTGATGGCGGCCGAAGGGCTCAGAAAGACCGAGAACGAGCTCATCCATATCGGCGCGCCGATCCCGTTCGATCAGGAACTGCTGTTCAGGAACCTCGGGATACTGATGAAAGCGGCTTATGCGAACGACGATCATATCCGAGAGCTTTTGATCGGCATGGTCCCGACCTATCATCCGGCGAGCAACGCAGCGGCTAAATCGACGATCACGGTTTACGCTTCTGACGAGAAAGCCGAGAAGGACGCGCTGCATGCAGCGGGGTAAGGACGTACGCCTCTCCGGAAAGCGGATCGTTCTTCTGATTGTGACCGCGCTGACGGTCGTGTTCATCTTCGGGCAGTCTTTCCTGCCGAAGCGTGTTTCCGCAGGGGAGAGCGGCTGGGTCGAGGACAGCATTCTGGATCCGATCTTTCGCTTTTTCGGAATGGAGCCTCCGGACGACCACATCGTTCGGAAAATCGCGCATATCGCGGAGTTTGCGGTCCTGTCCGTTCTGCTGGTCTTTTGCTTTCGCGGACAGATCGCAAGATCTGCAGGCGTCGCGTTCTGTACGGCGTTTTTGGACGAAAGCATTCAACTGCTGACCGATCGCGGCGCGCTGATCTCCGACGTCTGGATCGACCTCATCGGCATAGCGATCGGAACGCTGATCGGGTTTTTATTGCAGAAGGCGATTTGCCGTCGGGAAAAGTGCTGAACAGTAATGATAAGTATCGGGGACTGTGAGTCTTGTATCATGAAAAAGAGTCGCAATATCGTCAGTTCGATTGTTGAAGTTTAGGACTGCATGTTGATTTGTGACAGTGGGGGAATAAGCATCATGTGGTTTGTTTATGTGATATGCGGCGTTATAGCGGCAATGACTGTTGCGGGTGTTATTTCAAAGCCCGGCAGCATATATGCGCGCAGCCCGGAAAACAAAAACCCCATGGAGGGAAAGAGGGTTCGTTTCATTGAAAATGAAAATGAACCGCAAAATGCAGACGGCGTCAGAGGTCATCTGGAAGCGATCGGCACGGCTGAGCATAAGGCGGGATTCTATGAGAAAACCGTGAAGCGTGTGCTTGATGTAATTCTCAGCTTCTTCGGATTGATCCTTCTTTCGCCGTTGTTTGCGTTTATCAGCCTTTGGATCCTGCTCGACGATCCCGGTCCCGTTTTTTTTACACAAAAACGTATAGGAAAGAATAAACGGTATTTTAAGCTGCATAAATTTCGCAGCATGAAAATGTGCACTCCGCACGACAAGCCCACGCACATGCTGGAGAACCCGGAGCAATACATTACAAAAGCGGGAAGGTTTATCCGTGCGCATTCCCTTGATGAACTTCCGCAGATCTGGGATATTTTTATCGGGAACATGTCTGTCGTCGGTCCTCGTCCGGGCCTGTGGAATCAGGATCTTCTGACGGCTGAAAGAGACAAATGGGATGCCAACAGCATCAAACCCGGCCTGACCGGATGGGCGCAGATCAACGGACGCGACGAGCTCGAGATCCCCGTTAAAGCCAAGTTAGACGGAGAGTATGCCAAGCATATTGGGTTGAAAATGGATATTAAGTGCTTTTTGGGCTCCGTCGGTGTTTTTGTCGGTGACAAGAGCGTTGTGGAAGGCGGAACCGGGGAGCTGCATAAAAAGGAGCAGGGCAAATGAAGATCTGGCTGATAAACAACTATAATATGCTCCCGGAACACGGAAGCCTGAATAGGAGCTATTATCTTGCGAAGTATCTGAAAAGGCTTGGTCACGAACCGACCGTTTTTGTCGGAAGTCATCCGCACAATACCGGTCTGCAGCTGATCGAAGATAATCAACAGTATAAGGTATATCAGGACAAGCCTTTCCCATGGGTGCTTGTAAAGACACGGAACTATGAGGGGAGCAGAAAAAGCCGTGCGCTTTCAATGTTTGAGTTTTATCGGAATATGAAAGAAGCGGCAAAGCATTTTGATAAACCGGATGCGATCATCGGATCGTCGGCTCATCCCTTGGCAGCTTTGGCGGCTATAAAGCTTGGAAAGAAGTATGGATGCAAGGGGATTATGGAAGTCCGGGATCTTTGGCCGGAAAGTATCGTCGCTTATGGGATACTTTCGAGGAATAATCCTGTTGTAAAGCTCCTTTACGGCTTTGAAAAATATCTGTATACCCATGCCGATTCTGTTATTTTCACGATGGAGAATGCGTATCAGTACATTCTCGACCAAAAACTCGATCGCGTCATCCCCAGAGAAAAAGTGTTTTATCTGAACAACGGCGTTGATCTTGAGGAGTTTGAAAACAATAAGAATACCTATAGAACAGAAGACGAAGACTTGGATAACAAGGACTTGTTTAAGGTCGTATATACGGGGGCGATCAGACGAGTCAATAATCTGGGATTGTTATTAGATGCGGCCAAGCATATCAAGAATAAAAAAGTGAAGCTTCTAATATGGGGCGACGGAGATGAATTGCCGGAGTTGCGGAAGAGGGTGCTGAACGAGGGAATTGAAAACGTTGTTTTCAAGGGAAGCACGGGAAAACGGTATATACCGGGCATTGTGAGTAAAGCAGATGCTAATTTTGCACATAATGAGTTCACCTCGGTGTTCAAGTATGGAATAAGCTTTAATAAACTGTTCGATTATCTGGCCGCGGGCAAGCCTGTTTTGTTTGATTTTGATTCACCTGCGAACCCGGCGGTCCGGGCAGACGCCGGTATCTCCTGCGGAACGAATGATGCCGCAGCAATTGCGGAGATGATCGATCGGGTTTCTATGTTCGATCGCGAGACACTTGAGACGATCGCACAAAAAGTCAAAGCAGTAGCAGAAGAATACAGCTATGCAAATTTGTCTGAAAAGCTGGTCGCGATTATTGAGAATACACCGTCAAAGGAGAAACAGAAATGAAATATGCACTGATCGGCTGCGGCAGAATTGCAACGAACCATGTTAAAGCCGTTATAAACAACGGCTTGGAGTTTGTCGCGGCCTGCGATCTGCTGCCGGAAGCGATCGAGAGCCTTTTGGCAAAGCATGGGCTTGAAAAGGACGATACCATTGCAAGATATACGGATTACAAGCGGATGCTTGCGGAACATCCGGAGATCGAGCTCGTCGCGATCGCGACGGACAGCGGCGTTCATGCAGAAATTACGCTTTACTGCATCGACCGAGGAGTGAATGTGATCGTCGAAAAGCCGATGACCATGTCCATGGCGGACGCGGAGGAAGTGATCCGCAGAAGCAGAGAGAAGGGCGTCAAGGTTTCCGTCTGCCATCAGAATCGCTTTAACGTTGCAGTTCAGGAGATGCGGAAAGCAGTGGAAGCGGGTCGGTTCGGCCGCCTTTCTCATGGCTCGATCAACGTCCGATGGAACCGCGGCAGATCGTATTACGATCAGGCGTCGTGGAGAGGCAAGTGGGCTTCCGATGGCGGATGTCTGTTTAATCAGTGCATTCATGGGATCGATTTGCTTCGCTGGATGATGGGCGATGAGGTCGAGGAAGTCTACGGCGTGACCAAGCAGCAGTTCCACGATTACCTGGAATGCGAGGATATCGGTATGGCGGTCGTGAAGTTCAGAAACGGCGCGGTCGGAACCATCGAGGGCACGGTCAACGTCTATCCGAAGAATCTGGAAGAAACGTTGTATCTGTTCGGCGAAAAGGGAACCGTCAAGATCGGCGGTACGTCCACGAACAATATCGACGTCTGGAACTTCTCCGATGAAAACGAAGAGGACAGCAAGAACAAGGGGCTGCAGGAGCAGACCAGCAATGTATACGGCAACGGGCATACCAGCCTGTATGCGGATGTGATCGACGCGATCCGGAACGACCGGGAGCCGTACGTGGACGCCGTTGCGGGCAGAAACGCGGTCGAGATGATCCTCGCGATCTATCAGTCGGCGGCGACGGACAAGCCGGTCAAGCTGCCGTTGGTTGGCGTTGCATCAACGGATTTTGAAGGGAGATTCGGCCGATAACCGGCAGGGAGAATGATAGATGGAAATAAATGTCAGTCGCTATTCAGATAAGCATTCGTTTGGTATAACGGGGGCGTCCTATATCGGCGCGCCGCGTTCCAATACGGCTATGTTTGTTTCAAAGAAAGTCGGTCAGTTGATTTCTGCGCTTTCCGGTGTAAAACAATGCTTGGTTTTTGCAGAAGAAGGATTGGAAGTCCCGGATAGCATTCTGGCGAATCACTGCTTTGTTTTTTCCGACAATCCGCAAGGCGCATACGCTGCGTTTACGGAGGCTTTCTTTGACGAGGAAGAAACAAATCATAACAGGATCGGCTATACGGTCACCGATAACGGAGCATATATCAGTAAAACTGCGAAAATCGGCGATAACGCTGTCATTGAACCGGGCGTGGTCATCGGTCCGGGCGTGATCATCGGTGAACGGGCAAGGATCTATTCGGGGGCGGTGATCAAGAACGCCGTGATCGGAGATCATGCGATCATAAACGAAAAGGCTGTCATCGGCGCCAATGGCTTTACAATGGCGAACGACGAAAACGGCAATAAGATCCGTATCTATTCGCTCGGCAGGGTGATCATCGGAGATAACGTGGAAATAGGCACACATGACAATATTTCCAGAGGATCCGGCGGCGATACGGTTATTGAGGATAACGTCAAAATCGATGCCCTGATCCATATCGGTCACGATGTTCATCTTCACAAAAATGTAGAGATCACTGCAGGCGCCGTGGTCGGCGGCTTTGTGGATGCGAAGGAAAGCGCATACATCGGAATCAATTCGGTGATCCGAAACAGGGTAACACTGGGAGCGCATTGCTTCATCGGAATGGGAGCGACAGTCACAAAGTCGGTACCGGAAGGGATTACGGTCGTCGGTAATCCGGCAAAACCGTTTGAGAAGAAATAAGGAGAAAGACAATGCAATTCAGAGATTTGACTAAGCAATATGAGGTGCTGAAACCTCAGATCGACGCTGCAATGATCAAAATAGCAGCTTCGGCTAAGTTCATCTCCGGGCCGGAAGTGAAGGAACTCGAGAAAGCGCTTGCCGATTATGTCGGCGTGAAGCATTGCATCACCTGCGCAAACGGAACGGACGCGATCACCATCGCGATGCGCGCCTGGGGCGTGGGAAAAGGCGACGCCGTGTTCGTACCCGACTTCACGTTCTTCTCTTCCGGCGAGTGTCCTGCCGATGAAGGCGCAACGCCGATCTTTGTGGACGTCGATCGGCAAACTTACAACCTTGATCCCGTTCAGTTGGAGAAAGCAGTCAAAAGCGTTATTGCAGAGGGCAAGTATAAAGCCAAGGCTGTCGTAGCTGTCGATCTGTTCGGGCTTCCGGCAGACTATCCTGCGATCAAAGCGGTCTGTGAGAAATACGGGCTGCTCCTTTTGGAGGACGGCGCACAGGGCTTCGGCGGCAGCATCGACGGAAAGATGGCCTGCAGCTTCGGAGATATTTCCACGACGTCCTTTTTCCCGGCGAAACCGCTGGGATGTTACGGAGACGGGGGAGCGATCTTTACGGACAACGACGAGTGGGCGGATCTGATTCGATCCATTTGCGTCCACGGCAAAGATACCGCCAATCCGAACGATCCGAATGCGAAGTACAACAACGTTCGCCTCGGCAAGAACAGCCGCCTGGATACGCTGCAGGCCGCGATCCTGCTTCCGAAATTCAAGGCGTTTGTCGACTATGAATTGGACGATGTGAATCGGGCAGCGCAATGGTATACGGAAGGATTAGAGGATACAGGTCTGATCCTTCCGACCGTGAAGGAGGGGTTCTTCAGCTCCTGGGCGCAGTATACGATCCAGTTACCGGACGGCGCGGATCGGAAAGCGGTGCAGGCGCAGCTGAAAGCCGCCGGGATACCGTCTATGGTTTATTACATGAAGCCTATGCACAGTCAGGGAGCGTTTGCCGACACGGACAGCGCTGCCGCAGATTGCCCCGTTACGGAACAGCTTTGTAAAACCGTTCTCAGTCTTCCGATCGATCCGTACAAAACAAGAGAAGAGATCGACACTGTCATTGCAGAGCTTAAGAAAGCTATGAAATGATTTTGCATATAAGGGGTTAGACAATGGAATTCAACAGAATCTATGACAATCTGATCAACGGCAGAGAAAAGCTCGCGCTTGTCGGGCTCGGCTATGTCGGAATGCCGATTGCGGTCGAGTTTGCAAAGCATATCAGCGTGATCGGATTCGATATCAATGAAAAGCGCGTTAACGAGTACAGAAACGGCATTGACGCGACCAACGAGGTCGGCGATGCGATCAAGAATACGACGGTCGATTTCACATCGGATCCTACGCGCCTGAGGGAAGCGAAGTTCATTATCGTTGCGGTTCCGACGCCGGTGAATGACGATACGACGCCGGACCTTCGCCCGGTGGAAGGCGCATCCAGAACAGTCGGTCAGAACCTTGCGCCGGGAACGATCGTGGTGTTTGAATCAACGGTCTATCCGGGCGTTACGGAGGACATTTGCGTTCCGATCATTGAAAAGGAAAGCGGATTGAAGTGCGGCGTCGACTGGAAGATCGGCTACAGCCCTGAAAGAATCAATCCCGGCGATCGTGTCCATACGCTGACGAACATTCGCAAGATCGTTTCCGGCATGGATGAGGAGTCTGCGCGAGAGATCAAAAAAGTGTATGATATCGTGATCAAGGCCGGTACGTTCCCGGTCTCCAACATCAAGACGGCGGAAGCTGTTAAGGTCGTGGAGAACAGTCAGCGCGACATCAATATCGCGTTTATGAATGAGATCGCGATCATCTGCGACAAGCTGAAGATCGACACAGACGAAGTGCTTGCCGGCATGAACACGAAATGGAACGCGCTTGGGTTCAAACCGGGCCTTGTCGGCGGACACTGCATCGGCGTCGACCCGTACTATCTGACCAACGCGGCCGAAAAGCTCGGCTATCACAGTCAGATCATTCTGAACGGCCGCAAGGTCAATGACAGCATGGGCGCGTTTGTAGCGGACGCCGCGATCAAGCAGATGATTGAAGTCGGCATGGCGCCGAAAAAGGCGACGGTGGTCATTCTCGGGATCACGTTCAAGGAGAATTGCCCGGATACCCGCAACAGCAAGGTCGTGGATATCATCAATCGCCTGAAGGAGTATGAGATCGAACCGGTCGTGTCCGATTCCTGGGCGGATGCAGTCGTCGCGAAGCATGAGTACGGCGTCGATCTGGTGTCGTTTGAGGATCTTCCGAAGGCGGATTGCGTCATCGTTGCGGTCGGACATAATCAGTTCCGTTCTATGTCCATGATGCAGCTGAAGACGCTGTTCAGGGAATCGGCGCCGGATGACGAAAAAGTGCTGATCGACGTAAAGAGTCTCTATCGTATGGATGAATTGAAAGCATCCGGCATGAGATTCTGGAGACTGTAAAGGGGGATCAAGTCGGCTCATCGAATGCAAAGGGCCGGCTTTGAACGAGAGAACTGTTATGAGAGTTTGTCATTTATCAAGCGCACACGGACAGGAAGATACGAGGATCTTTCATAAGGAATGTGTTTCGTTGGTCAACGCCGGTTATGAGGTATATGAAGTAACCAAAGGGGAGTCATACGAAAAAGCCGGAGTACACATCGTTGGAGCACAGACGCAAGGAAAAGGCCGTATCGCCAGAATGCTCGGGACCACCAAAGCCGTTTATAAAAAGGCGTTGGAGCTTGATGCGGATTTGTACCATGGGCATGATCCGGAGCTGCTTCCGGTGTTGATGAAGCTTAAAAGAAAAGGCAAAAAGGTTATTTTTGACAGCCATGAGCACACGGCAAATGCGATTACGGAAAAGACATACATTCCGGGCTTTCTCAGAAAACTTGTGAAAGCGATGTATGAATCATACCAAACGCGTGTGTGCAGGAAATTGGATGCGATTGTCACAGCAACACCGAACGTCACGGATTATTTCAAAAGCGTCGGATGCAGGCGTGTTGTTGATCTATGCAATTTTCCCATTCTCAATTCGGATTTCCATGAGCCGGATTATTGTTCCCGCATTCTTTCATTTGCCGGTGGGATCAGTTCACAATGGAATCATGATCACATCATTCGCGCCTTGGAAAAAGTGGAAAATGTTCAGTATGTCTTGTGCGGAACAGCGGGTGAAAGCTATCTCGAAAAGCTCAAGACGATTCGTTCATGGAACAAAGTTAAGTTTCTCGGGAAGTTGCCTTTTGAACAGGTTTCATCTGTTTTGAACGGTTCCGCAGCGGGATTATCCTTGCTGACTCCCGGAGCAAATACGGACTGGGAAAACGGAAATATGGCCAATACAAAGATTTTTGAGGAAATGATGGCGGGTTTGCCGGTCATTTGCACGAACTTTGTACGCTGGAAACAGTTTGTAGAGGAATATGACTGCGGTATTTGCATTGATCCGCATGATGAATCACAGATCGTCGATGCGATCCGAGCATTGATCGATCATCCGGAGTCGGCAAGAGAAAAAGGCCTGAACGGAAGAAGAGCGGTTGAAGAACGCTTTAACTGGGGCGTAGAAGAGAAAAAGCTGATCGCTCTGTATCAGGAAATTAAGGGAGAATTATAATGGTTAACGTAATCGGTTTGGGTTACATCGGACTTCCGACGGCGATGATGCTGGCGTCTCACGGCGTTGAGGTCATCGGCACGGACTACAATAAGGAACTGGTCGCTACGCTGAACGCGGGCAGAATGACGTTCAAGGAAAAAGGAATAGACGAGCTCTTCCGGGATGCAGTCGCTGCCGGAATCAAGTTTACAACGGAGTATCAGGTGACGGATACCTACATCGTTTCGGTTCCGACGCCTTATGACAAGTTCAGCAAGAAGGTGGATGCCTGCTATGTGGTCGCAGCTGTCAAAGACGTGATGAAGGTCTGTCCGAAGGGTGCGACGGTCGTCATCGAATCCACTGTTTCGCCTGGGACGATTGAGAAATTCGTTCGCCCGGTCATTGAGGCAAACGGCTTCACGATCGGCGAGGATCTGAACCTCGTCCATGCGCCGGAGCGCATCATTCCGGGCAACATGGTCTATGAGCTGCTGCACAACAACCGTACCATCGGCGCGGACGATCGTGCGATCGGCGAAAAGATCAAGGAGTTGTATGCATCCTTCTGTCAGGGCGAGATCGTCGTGACCGACATCAAGACCGCCGAAATGACCAAGGTCGTGGAGAACACATTCCGCGCGGTCAATATTGCATTCGCAAACGAGCTGGCAAAGATCTGCCGCCATGACAACATGGATGTGTATGAGATCATTCGCATCTGCAACATGCATCCGCGCGTGAACATCCTGCAGCCGGGTCCCGGCGTCGGCGGGCATTGTATTTCCGTCGATCCGTGGTTCCTCGTCGGCGATTATCCGTCGCTTGCCAAGCTGATTGACCAATCCATGCGCACCAATGACAGCATGCCCGATTTTGTGCTTAACCGCATCTATGAGATCATGAAGGAAAAGGGCATGACCGATATCACCCGCGTCGGTCTCTACGGCCTGACCTACAAGGAGAACGTGGACGACATGCGCGAATCTCCCACGCTGCAGCTTCTTGAAAGCCAGGAGCGTCATCTTGCGACCGGGCTCAAGGTCTATGATCCGTTCATCGAGAAAGACGTCGTCGCAAATCAGTATCACGATCTGGACGAATTCCTTGCAGCAGTTGATTTCGTGGTCATTATGGTCAAGCACAACGAGATCAAGGAAAACATGGACAAGCTTGCAGGCAAGGTCGTTCTGGACTGCCACAACATCTGCAAGCTGCCTGGGACATATAAACTGTGATCCTGTTTACAACGAAGAATCTCAAATGATCCCAAACCTGCAGCAACGAAAGGATAGATTGATAGGATGATCAAAAAGCTTTGTGTACTTTCTCTGTATTTTCCATCTGAGAAGGATCCGCATTATGCTTTTGTCGGAACGCTGGTCAGCGCGATCGCCGATATTGGAATTGAATGCCATGTAATCACCCCTGTATCGTGTCTTGAGAGGAAGCACAGGGCGGTCTCCAGAGTAGAAACAACGCCGGGCGGCGCTAAGATCCATGTGCATTGCCCAAGGTTTTTCGGTCTGCCGAGCTGGAACAGGATACGGTTGACTTATCGGTTGACAGCCGGTTTCAGACGAAAAAAGATCAAAAAGGTGTTTGACAGCGAGATCGGAGATTGCGATGCGATCTATTCACATTTTCTGAAGTCAGGTGTAGATGCGGGATGGCTGTCTGCGCAGACAGGAATACCGGCGTTTGTCGCAATCGGAGAAAGTAACCTTCAAAGCACAAAGCTGTGCCGTATGCTGTACGGACAGTATCTGACCGACAATATCAAGGGCGTTGTTTCTGTTTCTTCTGCATTGAAACAGGAGGCGCGGCAAATGAGCATTTTTTCGGAGACGACCCCAATCGAGGTTTTCCCAAACAGCATTGACAACGATCTGTTTGTTCCGCGTGATAAAGCGGAATGCAGGGAAAAACTTGGCATTGGCAAGGATGACTTTGTTATATCCTTTGTAGGCGCGTTTATTCCGAGAAAAGGATTAGATAAGCTGCAGGAGGCAATTTCGCGTCATCCGAATTGGAAGTGTATCCTGATCGGTGCAGGAGAGCTTCCGGTTACACTTCCCTCGGGGCAGGTCGTTTTTAACGGCAGAATTCCGCATGACAGGATTCCGGAGTATCTCTGTGCAGCGGATGTTTTTGCACTTCCGACGAAGGCAGAGGGTTGCTGCAATGCGATCGTCGAGGCAATGGGCTGCGGGCTGCCGATTGTTTCTTCAGACCGTCCGTTTAACGACGATATCCTTGATGAGACGAATTCCATACGGATCGATCCGGAGAGTGTTGATGCGATCGAACAAGCGCTTGTCAGGATCGAACGGGATCATGCGCTCCGCGATTCCCTTGCAGCAGGCGCACTGCAAAAAGGGAAAGCGCTGTCTATTGGAAACAGAGCAGCCGGCATTGCGGAGTTCATGGAGAAGCATCTATGAAGACAAGGAATCATCTGCTGACAGTCAGTAAAGTTCTGTTTTTGGCATACGGACTGTACGTAAACATCATCATATCTTTGTTCTATGTCAAAGGTCTGGCGCAAGCTATTCTGCTTACGTCGCTGTTCTTTGCGTTGGTATCGACAAGACTGCGTTTCCCAAAGGATAAGAGCTTTTTCGCGTTTATTGCTTTTGCGGTTGTTATTACGGTTACAAGCGCTTTTGTGGCTTATGATTTCAGCCGCGCATTTATGTCGGTATTGACATTCCTGGAGTTTTTGGTTTCCTTTTTGCTGATCATTATCTACTCGGAGCACGACCGTAAAATAGATTTTGCACTCAATGCGTTCGTATTGCAGGGGCTGGTCACAGTCCTGCTGATGGTCGTTCGAGGCACAAACGCTTTACGAGTCAGCATCTCGGAAAGCGTGAATGTCAACACGATCGGCACTGTTCTTGTTTTTTCGATCGCATTTGTGCTTTTTGAGATGATCACCTCGAAAAAGACTGCGTTAAGGGTTGTTGCCGGCTTTCTTGCGGTTCTGGTGCTTGCCTTCGGTATCATGCTGACCGTTTCCAAAAAGTCGATCATTGCAGGCGCTGCATTGATCATTTTGTGGATCATCTGCTGCTACAGAACGACCTTCATGAAGATGAAGAAAGGATACAGGATCCTGCTGTTTTTTGCACTGATCCTGACGGGATATTTTGTCTATCGATGGTACACTTCCAACTATGCGACGCAGATCGAATACATGCTTTTCCGAATGAGTGAGATCACGGAAGGCGACAGTTCACAGGAGCGACTGGAGCTGATCAAAGAGGGTTTCGAAACATTCCTGAGCTATCCGGTATTTGGAGTCGGCTTCAACAACGCAAGATATTATTCCATATTTAATACATACACGCATTGCTTTTATATCGAGCTGCTGGCTTGTACGGGTATAATCGGCACATTCATTTTCGGATATGGGATGGTTCATATCTGGAGCAAAATCGGTTACTGCCTGAAACGGTTCCGATTCCGTTCGGAGGAGACTCGGATCCAGATCGTTTTTATGATCATCATATATTTGGTCCTTCTCTTTTACAGTTGGACGCAGATCATATTCTATACATTCGGGTTGATTTATCCTCTGTTTGTCCTCAGTGCATTCGGATCTTATCTGATCAATCAAAAACGTGAAGAAACGGTGGGGTTGGAATGAAAAAGCGCAGAGCATTATTGAAATATCCGATCAAAAAGAAATGGCTTACATGGATGCCGGATAGGCTGTATTTGCGTGTTTTGTATTATGCGTATATGGGCAAAAAGCTTCATCTGAAGAATCCTGTGACCTATAATGAAAAGCTGCAATGGCTGAAGCTTTATGACCACAACCCGGCATATACAAAGATGGTCGACAAGTATGAGGTCAAACAATATGTTGCGGATCGGATCGGAGCGGAATACATCATTCCGACGCTGGGCGTCTGGGATCATCCGGAGGAAGTTGATTTTGATGCGCTTCCGGACAAGTTCGTTTTGAAGACAACGCATGATTCCGGAGGGATCGTTATTGTCGATAAAAACGTCGGATATGACAGAAAAAAGATCAACGCGTTTTTCAATGAGCGTCTGTCACGCAGCACATACGAGATACAGCGTGAATGGCCTTACAAGAACGTTCCGAAGCGGATCATCGCCGAGCAGTATATGGAAGATGAAAAGACGCACGAGCTGCGGGACTATAAGTTCTTCTGCTTTGACGGGGAAGTGAAGGCGATGTTTATTGCAACCGATCGACAGAGCGATAAACCGACTGCGTTTGATTTCTTTGATCCGGATTTTAACTGGCTCGATATTCGGCACGGGCATCCGAATGCAGAGACAAGACCGGAAAAGCCGGTCAATTTTGAGCTGATGAAGCAGCTCTCGGCGAAGTTGTCCGAGGGACTTCCGCAGGTACGTGTCGATCTTTATGAAATCAACGGCAAAGTATATTTCGGGGAACTGACATTTTTCCATCACGGCGGTGTTGTGCCGTTCGATCCGGAAAAGTGGGATCGCATTTTCGGTGATTGGATCAAGCTGCCCGAACGGTCTGAATGAGAGGGTTTATCTATGAGAGTCATGCTGCACGGTGCAGTCAATCTGAGCAATTACGGCGATTATTTGTTTGCGGAGCTGTTCTACACGACGCTTCGGAATAAGGGCGTTCAGGCGGAATTTTATAACCATCCGAAGTATGGGATCAGCAGCTTTTTTGCCGAACATCTTGGATATACTCCGAAAGAATGCGGCTTAAAAGAGATGGTCAAAGAGTGTGACGCTTTTGTTTTTTTCTCGGGCGGATATTTTACCGAACCGAGCGTCAAGGGATTATTAGCAGAGACACATCACATTCATCGATATCTGTATCCCGCATCCTTCTTCATGAAGGTAGGAAAACCAATTTACGCACTCGGCGTGGGCGCAGGGCCGTTTAAAGACGCGGCATTCAGCAAAAAAGCAAGAACGATTTTGAATTATGCAGCGAAGGTCACGGTCCGGAACGAAGAATCCCTCCGATACTGCGAGGAATTCGGGATCAGGAACGATATTCAGGTAACTGCGGACACTGCTTTGGTGATTCGCGAATTTTTGGAGAAGGAAAAACAAAACGTTCTGAAGTTTGAAATGGAAGAAGGCACAAAAATGCTTCTGTTCCATATCGACAGCAATGCGCAGGTCACTGAAAAAATGCGGGAGATCATTGTTCCCGCGGTGACCCGGTTTTTGAAAGAGCATTCTGATTACCGGCTTTATCTGGCAGCCGACGGCGTGAAGAAGGACCGGCATTATCAGGATTACGAAGCGATGTTCGGGGGATTCGATCCGATCGTTTTGAAATATGATGATCCCTGGAAATTGACCAGACAGATTGAGCGAGCGGATCTGATTGTCACGACAAAGTTGCATGTCGGCATCGTCGGCTCTGCACTGGGCAGGTCGGTTGTTTCGTTCCCGTTTGTTTCGAACAAGACGACACGTTTTTATCGGCAGATCGGAGAAGCGGACAGATGCGTACCGCTCAGTGAGATTACGTCGGAACAGGCTTATCAGATGCTTGAGACTTATCAGGATAAAACGATCGTTATACCGCAGGAATTGATCGATAAGGCGAAGCTGAATCTGGAATTGCTTCCCGGATAACGGTTCAGGTATATAAAGAGGCTGCTTTTGTAATGAGAAAAAAGAAAGCACTGATCAATACGATATTTTCGATGCTTCTGGAAGTGATCACGGTCATTGCCGGATTTATTCTTCCCAGATTGTTCATCGGAACGTTCGGATCGGAAGTCAACGGGTTGGTGTCTTCGATTACAAGTTTTATCGGATACATCACGCTGCTTCAATCCGGTGTTGGAACGGTCGCCAAGGCTGCCATGTACAAGCCTCTGGCAAAGAAGGATCATGACAAGCTTTGCGTTATCGCAAAAACCGTAGAATCCTTTTTCCGGAAGATCGCATTTATTACCATCGCGTATATCGCTGTTCTTGCATGCCTGTTTCCGACGCTGATCGCGCCGGATGCCGGGTCTTTTTTGTATACGGCTTCGTTGGTGGTGATCATAGGCGTTAGCACCGCAGCGCAGTATTTCTTCGGTATTACGCACCAAATGCTGCTGGAGGCGGATCAAAACTCCTATGTCTATTCGATCCTGCAGATCGCGACAGTCATCGTCAACACGGCGCTGTCCGTTATTTTGATCAAAGCCGGGTGCTCGGTCCAGATCGTGAAACTGGGCAGTGCCGCTATTTTTGTATTGCGTCCGCTGCTGCTCAGCATCTACACCAAGAAAAAGTATAAAATTTACGGCAAATACGAGGTCGATAATTCACTGATCAAGCAGCGCTGGGACGGCTTTGCGCAGGCGATCGCATATTTTATTCATTCAAAGACCGATATTTTTGTGCTGACGCTGTTTGCCAGATTCAGCCCGAATGTTTCTTTGAGCCTGGTTTCCGTTTACAGCGTTTATCATCTGGTCACGACCGGCTTGACGGCTTTTATCCGTGCGATCGAACGGGCAGTCACATCGGCGCTCGGCAATATTATTGCGTTGGGTGAGCGGGACACGCTCGTCAAGACGTTCCAAACATATAACAATTTTATGCATATTTTGTGCACGACCGTGTTTGCGACCGCAAGTATAACGGTGTTCAAGTTTGTCGGTATCTATGTCAAAAACATTACCGATGTGGAATATGTGCAATATGTATTCGGTTATATCATTATCGCGGCCGAATATCTGTTCTGTTTGCGTTTGCCCTACACCAGCCTTATCAATGCGGCGGGTAAGTTCAAAGAAACAAGAACATCGGCAATCATAGAAGCGATATCCAATATTGCCGTTTCGGTGATACTGGTGTCGAAATTCGGACTGATCGGTGTAGCGATCGGTACGTTTGTCGCCATGGCATACCGAACGATTTCCTTCATGATCTTCCTGCATAAAGATGTTATTTGCTTAAGCATCGGTACACAAATCAAGAGGTATTTGCTTTCTTTTGTGATCTACGGGGCTTTGGTTTATGCAGCTTCGCTGATCAACATCGAAATCACACACTATATGTCCTGGATCCTTTATACGGGTATTACGTTTGCGGCGACCGGTGTGGTCACATTACTGGTCAATCTTCTTGTGATGCGAAAAGAAACCGTTGCCGTAATCAAAACCTTCATCAGACGACTGCCCAAAAAACGGGCGGATTCCTGATACCCATTCGGACGGGGCAGAAAGAGGCATAAATATATGAAAAAGATCATGACCGTATTCGGTACGCGGCCGGAAGCAATCAAGATTTGTCCTCTGGTCAACGAAATGAAAAAACGGGCGGGACTGCAGGTCGTCGTATGCGTCACAGCGCAGCACCGGCAGATGCTCGATCAGGTGCTTGCCACGTTCAACGTCGTCCCGGATTACGACCTCAACATCATGAAGGATCGGCAGACGCTGTTCGACATTACGACCAATATCCTGAATGGGATCAAGGCGGTGCTGGAGAAGGAAAAGCCGGACGTCGTGCTTGTCCACGGCGATACCAGCACAACGTTCGTCACGGCGCTTGCGTGCTTCTATCTGCAGATCCCGGTCGGACATGTGGAAGCGGGGCTTCGGACGTACAATATCTACAGCCCGTATCCGGAAGAATTCAACCGTGAAGCCGTTTCGATCATCTCGCAGTACAACTTCGCGCCGACGCCGCTCGCACGCGACAATCTGCTGCGCGAGGGAAGAAAGGCTGAGAACATCTATGTGACCGGAAACACGGTTATTGACGCGATGCAGCATACGGTCAGAACGGATTATTCACATCCGGAACTGGATTGGGTCGGCGAAAGCAAGCTGATCTTCATTACGGCGCATCGCCGTGAGAATCTCGGTGAGCCGATGCATCACATGTTCCGCGCCATCCGTCGCGTCCTTGACGAGCATCCGGAGTGCAAGGCGGTCTATCCGATCCATATGAATCCGGTCGTACGGCAGGCTGCGGATGAAGAGCTCGGCGATTGCGAACAGATCCACATCATCGAGCCGATCGAGGTCTTCGACTGCCATAACTTTGAAGCGCGGTCTTATCTCTGCCTGACCGATTCCGGCGGGATCCAGGAAGAGTGTCCGTCCTACGGCGTACCGGTGCTTGTCATGCGAGACACGACGGAGCGCCCCGAGGGCGTTGACGCCGGGACGCTGAAGCTGGTCGGCACGAATGAGGAAACGATCTACAATACCTTCAAACTGCTGCTTGAGAATAAGGAGGAGTACGAAAAGATGTCGCACGCGTGCAATCCGTACGGAGACGGACATGCCTGCGAGCGTATTGCGGACATCTTGGAAGGGAAAGAATACCAGCCATGGGAACCGAAATGAGCGTGGCAGCAGATGGCTGTATATAAAAAGACGCCGACTGTATCGATCATAGTACCGGTTTATAATACAGAAAAATACCTTGAACAATGCTTGGCAAGTTTGCGAGAGCAGACTTATGGAGATATAGAAGTAATTGTTATTGATGACGGGTCAACAGATCATTCGAGGGACATCTGTGACAGATTTGCTGCGGAAGACATACGTTTCTGCGTTATCCATAAAGAAGAGAATACAGGGCTCGCTGCGGTAAGAAATGACGGAATAAGCGCTGCACGCGGAAAATACATCATGTTTGTTGACAGCGACGATTGGGTCAATTTGGATTTTTGCGAAAAACCGTTGCGAGCAGCTGAAGAAACCGGATCGGATTTAGTTGTTTTTGGGTATGCGGAAAGCCGAAAAGGTCGATCGACTATACAAAGAACACTTTCAAGAGAAGGTGTTGTATCAAAAGAAAAAGCATTGACTGTTTGCTGGCGAGAAACACGAGCTTATGCATGGAATAAGCTTTACAGACGAGAACTGTTTGAAGGAATACGATATCCGGTCGGCAGGCTTTTCGAAGACGACGCCACAACTCATAGGGTTTTGAACAATGCAGGACAGTGTTATTTTCTGGACAATTGTTTATACAATTATCGCATTCTTCGCCCGGGCAGCATTTCGAGTATGAAAACCTATCAAGCAATGAATGATTATTTCCATTGCAATTTTGTCAGAATAGATGACTTAAGGCAATGGGGGTATGATTATAAACAAGATGAGATCAAGCTGGCAATTTCTTATTTAGCTGCATTCGGCAGAAAAGCGGAATTATCCGATAGATGCACGAGAGCGTTGTATGAATGCAAAAGAATCTCCGCGCAAACAGCAACATGGCGAAAAAAAGCCATGTTTCGATTGTATAAATGTTCGCCTCTGCTTTTTGATTGCGTGTCGATCGCATTGGGCAAGAGAATCAAACAGCAGTAGGGACGATCGGTTTTTGAAAAGAATAATAGTACTAAGCGTTTGATAACAGGGGTGTCAGGATCAACCGACAGTTCGATCAGGAACATACGTGAAAAGACGTCGGAAAGGAGAAGACTTCGATCCGACGTTTTCCTTTTGCGGAACAACGTTGAAATCCAACGCTCGTATGGACACTACAAACACAAGCAAATCTACCCAACGGAGTATATCATGAACCAGAAAGAGCAGGTTTTACTGCTGGCAATTCAAAAGTCGCTTTGGAATACAGACGTCACATTCCCGGAAGATGCCGATTGGAAAGCGGTCCTCGGTGAAGCTGTACAGCAGACCGTCCTGGGAATTGTGGAAGGTGTTGCGCCGGAGGAGTATCGTAATGAATGGAAAAGCGTGAGCAGCTTCAACACCGCGCATTTCCTTCGTGTTTTGCATTATCAATCGGAACTCTGCAATCTGATGAAAGCACATACTATTCCTATGGCGATCCTGAAGGGGACGGCGGCCGCGATCTATTATCCGACGCCTTTGCAGCGAACGGCAGGGGATATTGATTTTCTGGTTGCCGGAGAATACATTGAAAGCGCAAAGGATCTGCTTGCTGAGAATGGATATGAGATTAAAGACGATCCGCGATATCCGCGTCATGTCGAAGTTTGTAAAGACGGTATTTCTTTTGAGATGCATCGCTTCTTTACAGACAATGACGGCGTTGACGTCGATCGCTTTCTCTTTGACGGACTGCACAGAACAGAACAGGGACAAATCTACAATACCGCATTTCCGATGCTTCCGCCAGTGGAGAACGGGTTGGTCCTCCTTGCACATATTGCGCATCATCTTAGAGAAGGACTGGGACTTCGTCAGATGATCGACTGGATGATGTATGTGGATCGGAAACTGGACGACGAAGCCTGGGAGAACGGATTCAGAGCGGCGGCGGAGAAAACAGGGCTTGATATGCTGGCACGGGTCGCGACAAGAATGTGTCAGATGTATCTCGGATTATCGGAGCGTTTCACATGGTGCCGGACCGCCGAGGATGATTTATGCAATTCTCTCTTGAACAATCTGCTGTCTTCCGGCAATTTCGGAAGAAAGAGGGGAGAGGGACTGAAGGTCGAGAGCACCGTCTCTCATTTGAAACGAAAAGGGTTCCGACATCTTCAACAGGCAGGCGAGCACAACTGGGAGGCGTATCACAGACACAAGTGGCTGAAGCCGTTTGCGTGGATCTATCAGATCGGCAGATATGCAAAGCAGGGAGTGCAGATGAAACGAGAAGGAAAACAAATCATAGAGGACATCGGACGAGGAAAGAAACGAAGCGATCTATATCAGAAACTGATACCGGGACAATCAAAGGAATAAAACAAAAGCGCCGGGCAGGGTGACCTGATCCGGCGCTTGTGCGCTTTGGTTATGCCTTGTAATACTCTTTATACCACTCCGCGAATCTGCGCAGACCCTCGCGAATACCGATCGCGGGGCGGAAGCCGTAGTCGGCCTCGAGCGCGGTGCTGTCCGCGTAGGTCACGGGGACGTCGCCGGGCTGCATGCCGACGAGCTCCCGATGCGCGGCAAAGTCATAATCGGAAGGCAGAACGCCCGCACGAACAAGTTCCTCCTGAAGCGTGGAGATGTAGTCCAGAAGGTTCTCCGGCGTACCGCCGCCGATGTTATAGACCGCATAGGGCGGAAGCGGCAAGCCGTCTTCGCCGGTCGCTTTCTCCGGCGCGCCCTGCATGACGCGGATCACGCCCTCCACGATGTCATCCACATAGGTGAAGTCGCGTTTGCAGTTGCCGAAGTTGAAGATCTGAATGGTTTTGCCGGCAACGAGCTTCTGCGTCGCGGAGAAATAGAACATATCCGGCCGTCCCGCAGGTCCGTAGACCGTGAAGAAGCGCAGGCCGGTTGAGGGGATGTTATAGAGCTTACTGTAGCTATGCGCCAGCAGCTCGTTTGATTTCTTCGTGGCGGCGTAGAGCGATACCGGATTATCCACTTTGTCGTCGGTAGAAAACGGGACCTTTTTGTTGCCGCCGTAGACCGAGGAGGAAGAGGCATAGACGAGGTGCTCCACCGGATTGTGCCGACAGGCTTCTAAAATGTTGTAAAATCCAATCAGGTTCGATTCGATATATACGTCCGGATGATCGATCGAGTAGCGTACGCCCGCCTGTGCGGCAAGGTTCACGACGATCGCGGGTTTGTAATCGGCGAAGACGCGGTCGACCAGCGCTTTGTCGGCGATGGAGCCGCGGATGAAAACGTGCCTTACCGGTGAAGCCTTTGCCACCTGCTCGATCAGATCGAGCCGGTATTCCTTCAGCGCGGGGTCGTAATAGTCGTTCATGTTGTCGAACGAGATGACTGTGCCGCCGGAAAGCTCCCCTAAAAGCCGCAGCACCAGATTCGCGCCGATAAAGCCGGGCGAGCCTGTGACAAGGATCGTTTTGTTGTTGAGATCAATGTGTACCTTTCCCATATTGCACCTCTTATTTCGTAATTCCGTGATAGAGTTTAAGAACTTGATTGTAGCTTTCGAGATTGCCGATGTCATAACGGCGGCCGGGCATTTCCATGCTGTACATAACGCTGTGCCGACACATCCATGCAACGAGTGAGCCCGGCGCGTCGGTCCCGCAGCCGTCGGCGATCGCATCCTTGATACGCGCGGCGTCAGCCTTCGTGTAGAAGTAGAACGGCGGGGTGCACCAGTGCGACTTCGGATGTTCGGGTTTTTCCTCCAGGGAGAGCAAGCGCTCGTTTCCGTCGATCTCCGAAACGCCGACCCGATGCAGCTTGTTTTCGTCCGCCTCATAATAGCGCATGGAACAGGAGGTTCCCTTTTTCTGCGCGTAACGGAGAAACGTCGTCAGCGAGAAATCCAGCAGATTGTCGCCCGCAATGATCAAAAGATCGTCGTCGAGCTGCAGCGTCTCGATCGCAAACTGTATGTCGCAGACCGCGCCGAGCCGTGTTTCGTTGGTGCTCGTGCCGTCGTCGATCACCGTGATCGGCAGCGTATGCAGCGAAGCCCAGGAATTGAAATGCTGCGCAAACCTGCGGTTTGTGATCACGATGTATTCGTCCGCCGGCTTCGCGGCGTCAATGTCCTCGATCAGCCAGTCGAGGATCGTTTTTTCGCCCACCTTCAGGAGCGGCTTCGGAAAGTTTTCCGTCAGCGGATAGAGCCGGGTCGCGTAGCCCGCGGCAAGGATCAGACATTTCATAAAGACACCTCACAGGCTTACGCCGTCTGCACTCTCGGTGATGTGGACGGCGTATTTATCTTTCAAGTGCGGGAAGTCCAAAAGATACGCTTCGCTGACCTTGCGCACGACGGATTCTTCAAACGTCGGGTCGATCAGCGCCATACAGCAGCCCTTGAAGCCGGCGCCGCAGAACCGTCCGCCGTAAACGCCGTCGGTCTCCCGGAGAAGTTCGTAGAGACGGATCTGTTCCGGCGCGCCGGATTCCCAGTTTATAATGCTGCTCCAACCGGACTCGAACGACAGCCGCCCGAAGGCCTCGATGTCGCCTCTGCGCCATGCCTCCGCGCCCTGTTCGACCCGCCGGAACTCCGTGTACCAATGCTCACAGCGCTTTGCCCAAGGCTCCGGCAGACGGTCGCGGTATCTCAGATAGACCTCGTACGGGACGCTGCGGGCGTTGGCGTCTTCAAACTTGCCGTATTCCATGCCGGAAAGGGCCTGCAGCGCGTATACGCCCGCGCGCAGCTCGTCCACGCGCATATTGTATTTGGAGCTCAGAAGGCTGTGTTCGAGACCGCTGAAGAAAATCGCGATCCGAAACGGCTTCATGTCCGGATGCTTCGGGATCCGTTCATAGCTGCCGTCCCGTGTATCGAGATACAGCAGATGATCCTTCTTGCCGAGCACTTCGCAGCTTTGGTCCAGCTTGCCCACGCTGACGCCGACGTAGTTTTTTTCGGCGTCGTAGGCCACGTCGATCAGCTCCTGCGGAGACAGCCGGACGCCGTTCACCTTCATGAGCGCGGACAGAAACGCCAGCGTGACCGCCGCCGAGGAGGACAGCCCGCCGATGGGCAGCGAGCCTTCGATCACGCCGCACAGCCCGACGGACAGGGGGTGTTTTTTTGCCAGCGCCCAGGTCGCGCCTCTGAGATAGTCCGCCCAGTCGTTTTGCCTGCGGTTCGGCACGGAGGCGATATGCCATTGCGCGCGCTTCGGAAACTGCAGCGAGATGAGCTCCACAACGCCATTCTCCTTCGGACGGTAGGCGAAATGGATCCCCTGATCGATCGCAAAGCCCGTGATCTTGCCGAGATTGTGATCGGAGTGCGCGCCGATCGGGCAGACCCGATAAGGGCTGAAACTGAGCCCCTCGGGATCTCTGCCGTAAATCTCAAAAAATCGCCGCTCGCAGAGGAATGACATATCGGATCAATCCCTCCGGAACAGATCGCGCGTATAGACCTTGTCGGCGACGTCGCCGAGGACGTTCTCGTCAAAGCGGTTGGCAAGGATCACGTCGCTCTCGCGCTTGAAACGATCCAGATCGTTCACGACCTCCGAACGGAAGAATTCGCTGCCGTTTTCCAGCGTCGGCTCATAGATGATGATCGGGATGCCCTTCGCCTTGATACGCTTCATGACGCCCTGGATCGCGGACGCGCGGAAGTTGTCGCTGTTCGATTTCATCGTCAGACGATAGACGCCGACCGTGCGCGGGTTGCGCTTGATGATCTGATCGGCGATAAAGTCCTTGCGGACCGTGTTCGACTTCACGACTGCCTCGATCATGGTCTGCGGGACGTCTTTGTAGTTCGCAAGCAGCTGCTTCGTGTCCTTGGGCAGACAGTAGCCGCCGTAGCCGAAGGACGGGTTGTTGTAATGACCGCCGATACGCGGGTCCATACAGACGCCGTCGATGATCATCTGCGTGTCGAGCCCCTTGGTCTGCGCGTAGGTATCGAGCTCGTTGAAGTAGCTGACGCGCACCGCAAGGTAGGTGTTCGCAAACAGCTTGATCGCCTCGGCTTCGGTGAGATGCGCGAGCAGGATCGGGATGTTCTGCGGCGTCTGTCCCGCGCGTTCTTCTTCGGCTCTTGCGCCTTCGAGCAGCAGGTCCGCAAACATCTGCGCTTCCGCCTTCTGCGTGTCGTCGCAGCCGACGACGATGCGGCTCGGATGCAGGTTGTCGTAGAGCGCCTTGGACTCGCGCAAAAATTCCGGGCTGAAGATGATGTTGTTCACGCCGTACTTTCTGCGCACAGACTCGGTATAGCCGACCGGGATCGTGGACTTGATGACCATCAGCACGTTCGGGTTGACCTTCAGCGTCCATTCGATCGCGTCCTCGACCGCGCTGGTGTCGAAGAAATGGTTCTCGTCGTCATAGTTGGTCGGGGTGGCGATGATGACAAGCTCCGCGCTGCCGTACTCCGCTGCCTTGTCGGTGGTGGTAAAAAGGTTCAGCTTGCGTTCGCCGGCTCTCGCTTCGCGGAAAAAGCGTTCGATCTCGTCGTC